>ERZ1643247.1459-NODE-1459-length-21713-cov-5.455628_pt1 | contig 21713 bp, 19 predicted proteins | sample MGYA00579264_ERZ1643247 | MGnify/ENA primary metagenome ERZ1643247 (study PRJEB29033, sample SAMEA4952262) | chicken gut metagenome | biome: Broiler Chicken; feature: Gastrointestinal Tract; material: Caecum | place: Ireland | collected 2018 | study: Broiler... | reverse complement strand
CGATGGAAGAAGTACGTGCGCAAGTACTGCAAAAGCAATCTGCAGAAGGCGTTACGGTTTCTTCCCAGCATACCTATTCTGCGCAGGTGCTGTTGGATGGCATAGCGGCGTGTTTGGAGGAAGCACAATCTTAAAAAAGACAGATATGAGCAATTTCACTGGCTCATATCTGTTTTTTTATGCTGGAACTACAAAAATTTCCCAATCAGTCTAACAGGATTTTTATAGCATTGGAATCCTGTTCATGGTATAATAAAAATCAAGTTCATACAAAGAAAAATGTATTTGATGTATGGACGGATTCTGCTTTGACAGGAAGACCATGATGAAGGAGGAATATGTATGAGGAAAAAATTGGCGGCGATTGTATGCGCGCTGATGTGTTTGACTGCGTTTACCGGCTGCTCATCCACAGAACTAGGATATTTGCAGATGGGCGTGGACATGTTGCAGAGTATGGAAACCAGTGAAACCGAAGGTAGTACGGAAATTACCGTAGACTTTGATGCGTTGAAATCATTTGCGGGTGACATGATGCTTGCCGGCGGTATGACGCAGGAAGATGTGGATCAGATGCTGGTGGGAATGGAAGATTGGCAGGGAGAAAAGACGATCGTGCTGGATTATTCTATGATGATGAATATGGACGATATGTCGTATTATCTGGATTTGGATGCACAGTATCAAAATCAGCAGTATTCCTTTGGCAGATGGTATTATGGCATCAAAGACGGTGTGTATGTTTCTACAGAAACTGTATGGAGTGTATACCGTTTGATGGAGGATATGGCAGAAGATAAAGATTCTTATTTCTTCAGCGAAGCCTTTGCACAGGATCTGAAATCTATGGTAACACGGGATAAATATATTTGTCTGGTGGATATGCAGGAAGACTTGGGGTTGACAGCGGAAGAGTTGGATGCCTTGATTCCTACCGGCGGCTATCAGGAAGTATATACTGCTGTATTGGATTTGTACCGCAATGGTTTTGCGGACTTTACGACTGATCTGGTCAGTGCAATTCCGGGCGGTTATCGGATGGAAGCTGACGGCGCACAAGTGGGACAATTGCTGGTTTCTTTGCTGGACTATGTGGCAGAACATCCGGATACGGTTTTGAATGCGCTGATGGATTATTTTACTGTTTCTATGCAGGCGAGCGGTATGACAGAGGAAGAGATCGCAGAAGTAACAACCATGATGAACGGAGAAATGGTAGATATGAATGCATTCAGCAGTACAGTTTTGGCGCTGAAGACCTCTCTGGAAGCGGCATTGGAAGAGGAAGCTGTTGCGTCTGTGCTGAATGGGTTCCATTATGAAGAAGAATTGATCCAAAGTGGCGGTCAATTCCGCAGCACCAGCAATACCGTGCTGGAAAATGGCAACGATGAAGTGTTCCGCATTGCTTCTTCTGCTACCATGCAGCAGGCAAGCGGTTCTGTGGTATTCCCGTCCTTGAGCATAAAATTGGAAGAGATGATGACCAACCTGCAGGCATTGACGGATCAATACAATCCGGTGACTGGCGTCAGCGCAGTTTGGTATCCTGCAGATGGAGACAATATTGCAATTTTGACGGAAACCAGAGCAGAGCAGACATATTGGGGGATGAACAATGTGTCTGCGGCAGACTATGTGGTACAGGATGGGCGAATCTATCTGCCGTTGCGTGATATATGTGATATGCTGGGAGAAACGGTAACATGGGACAGTGTATCCAGAACGGCATCCATCGTACGGGATACTGGAAATGTACCGATGGATACCATTTTGGTAGATGGTACTTCTTATATTGGTGTTCGTGGAATGGAAGCATTGGGGTATCAGGTGAATTATACCAATGCAGACGGAGAGCATATTGCTGAAATTATGCGATAACAGATAGTATGCGATAATCAGGAGCAAACGACAAAGCAGAAATCATGACGAAGCACACAAGCAGAAAGCGCGACGGAAACTGAATGAAAAGGAACAGTTGGATGGAGCGGACAGCAAACAGGAATTGAAAAGAATGTTGTTCTGCGGTGTGGTGTATCTGCCTTGTTCGATAAAGGCGGATCAATGAAAAGACAGCACAGCCAAAAAACCAAAAAGCGGTTTTTTTGGCTGTGTTTTTTGTGCGAAGGGGACAAAAAGGAAAAGACATCAGCATCAAAAAGAAAGTGTTTTACGGTTGCTGTAAAGGGACAGAAGTATGCGGAGGGTTTGTATAACCAAATGACATAAAAGCTAGCTATTTGGTTGGTCTATTAAAGCTGTAAAACGCGTTTCTGGCAATCAAGACAGACAGAATCTGTATTTTCGGGAATTCCGAAAGATTTTCTTAGGGAGCTGCGGGGCAGGAACCATTGGCAGTGTGTTCTCGCAGTCGTTCCCAAATGCAGTAGGGAATGGAAAGGTTCCCTTTTCCAGTTCCCAGGCGGATATCTGGTTTATTGTCACCGTGAAAGTCACTTCCGCCGGAAGGGAGCAAATGAGTTTGACGGGCAATTTTTTCCATGTTGGCTGTCTGAGCCGCAGTATAGGTGGCATAATAGCATTCGATGCCAACTAAGCCGTATTCTCGCAGTTCCTCACATAAACGGATAATCTGGGCAGTATCCAATCCATACAGGGTTGGGTGAGCCAAAACGGCAACGCCGCCGGCCTGACGAATGGTTTCAATACAGATGCGGGGGGAGAGAAACTCCCGCTTGACATATCCGGGACAGCCCGGGGAAAGATATCGGGAAAATGCCTCGTTTCGGCTATGGACGAAGTGTTTTTGCAGCAACACATTGGCAAAATGGGCACGGGTGACGATCTCTCCGCCTGCATGATGCTCTATTTCTTCCAAAGAAACAGGAAGACCGAAGGCAGTCAGTTGTTTGACCATGCGTGCATTTCGTTCTTGTCTGCTCTGGCGGATTTCTGCCAAGCGGCGCTGCAGGATGGGTGTGTTTGGATGGAAGCCCAATCCGACAATATGGATTTCCGGGTGGTGTGCTTCTTCCCACTGGGCGGCGAATTCGATGCCTGGGATGGTTTCTATACCATGTGTTTTTCCTGCTTCACAAAACAATTCCAGCCCGTTCAAGGTATCATGATCCGTTAGGGCGATTGCGGAAAGCCCTATATTTTTTGCCAATATTACCAGTCCCTCCGGGGAGAACGTTCCATCGGAGCAATAGGAATGGGTATGCAGATCAATGGTTTGATTCATATGCGTTCACATCCTTTTCTGTATCCAGTATATCATAACCGGGAGAAAAGTCCCATACAATAAATACAGGAAAGCGAAAAAAGGAGAGAATGTCCATGAAGAATCGAAATCAGGAAGCGGGGGTAGGAAGAGGCAAACAAGGCGGTGTAAAAGCAGTCTGTTTATTAAAAGGAATGGCGGTAGCTTATGCAGTAACCTGCATCTTTTTTATTGCGTATGGCATCCTATTGACATACAGCAATGTAGCAGAAAGTACTATTCCAACAGCGGCGTTGTGCTGTACGGCGGTTTCTGCCGGTATTGCTGGTTATGATTGGGCTAAGTGCATTGGCAAACGCGGAATCGTTTGGGGCATATTAGCGGGAATGGTGTATACCATTTTATTGTACTTGATTACGTCCTTTGGAAGTGGAGATTTTGCGGTACATACTTCTTTGTGGCGCATGGCGGCAGTTGCCGCAGCAGGTGGCGCCATTGGCGGTTTGCTGGGCGTACATCGGACATAATCTTGGAATTTGCTCTTTGCATCTGTGAGGAATTGTGCTATACTAGCTTCAGAAAAGAAGAGGATATGGCGGTCAGACAAAAAGAGCGATGGTATGTTTGCCAAATGTGGCGGATACAAAGTCCTGGCAGATGAAAATACCGGATGACGCGGTATTTTCATCTGTCTTTTAAGCTGTGACCCCGAACGGTTTTTCTTTGCTGCGGTAATTATAAAGAGAAACCGTCTTTCTTTTTGAAAAAAACCGGTCGGCTTTGCAGACGAACGGCAAGAAACGGGAGGAGAGAGATGAAAACAAGAGGCATACTGATGATGCTGTTGGTATTGGCAGTTGCAGCAGGACTCAGCTGGGTTTCTTATTACGGCGTAGGATCTAATGGAACTCTTAGTGCAGCAAACATCAAACAGGGATTGGATCTGAGCGGCGGCGTCTACATTGTGTATGAAGCGGATCAGGCAGATGTGACGCCGGAAGAAATGCAGGCAGCCGTTTCGTTGATTCAAGGCAGAATGGATTGGAATGGATGGACAGAAGCGGAAGTGGCTAAGGAAGGCGATCATCGGATACGAGTGGATATTCCGGGAGTGGAAGATGCGGAAGAAGCAATCCGAGAAATTGGGCAAACGGCGCAGCTTTCGTTTGTGGACCAGGAAGGTAAGGTGCTGTTAACCGGCGACATGGTGGAAAACGCAACCAAACAGGTAGGCGCCACCAGCAGTGGTGGTACAGCGGAACCCTATATCGCATTGGAGTTTAACGAAGAAGGTACAGAATTGTTTGCGGAGGCGACAAAAGCCAATATCGGCAAACCGATTTATATTATGATGGATGGAGAAATCATCAGTGCTCCAATTGTGCAGACAAGCATTACGGATGGACATGCTTCTATTACTGGTGATTTTACTGGAGAATCAGCGGAGGAGTTGGCGTCTTTGATCCGTGCAGGGTCTTTGCCATTTAATCTGAATGTTATTCAAATGAAAAATGTTGGCGCCAGATTAGGGGCAGATGCCCTCTCCAGCGGGATATTGGCAGGCGTTGTCGGGATGGCGCTGGTGCTGGTATTTATGCTGGCGGTTTATAAATTATTGGGGCTGGCGGCAGATATTGCGCTGGTAATCTATATTGGATTGGAACTGACGCTGCTGAGTGCACTGGGGATTACGCTAACGTTGCCGGGGATTGCCGGTATTGTATTATCAATAGGAATGGCGGTAGATGCAAATGTTGTCATTTTTGAGCGGCTCAAAGAAGAATTGATTATGGGTAAGACGCTGCGTCTGGCGGTCAAAAATGGATTTTCCCGTGCATTTCCTGCTATATTGGATGGGAATGTAACGACGCTGATTGCAGCGGCGGTATTGTTTCTGTTGGGTTCTGGGACGGTCAAAGGGTTTGCAACTACATTGATTATGGGAATTCTGATTTCGATGTTTACGGCGTTAGTGGTAACGCGCTTAATCATTCAGGCAATGATGCACAGTGGATTATACAATCCAAAGTATTATGGCATGCGGAGTAAGTAAGGAGGCGGAAAAGATGAAAATTGTAGAAAACAGAAAAAAGTTCTTTGCGCTTTCTTTGATTGTCATTTTCATTGGTTTTGTGACAATGATTTACAATGTCCAAGCTGGCAGAGGTGCATTTCAATATGATGTGGAATTTACAGGCGGTACATCGTTTGATTTGGATTTGGGAGAGACATATGATACAGAGGCACTGCGTGACATTATTACAGAAGTAACGGGACAAAACAGTCCGCAGATTCAGCAGGTATTGGGCACAACAGAAGTGACGGTAAAGATGCAGTCTATTGATGGCACGATGCGGGAGACGCTGATGCAGGCGATTACAGCAGCATATCCACAGGCGGTTATGGGAGAAATCAATGATGTCAGTGCGACAGTCAGTCGTGAAATGCAGGCGGCAGCAATAAAAGCAACGCTGATTGCAGCAGCAGCGATGCTGATTTATATTTCTCTGCGATTCCGGGATGTTCGTGCGGGAAGCAGCGCGATACTGGCACTGATGCATGACGTATTGGTGGTACTGGCGGCGTATGCAATCTTCCGGATTCCGGTGAATAATACGTTTATTGTGGTGTTGCTGACCATATTGGGCTATTCTATTAACGCAACGATTGTTATTTTCGACCGCGTCAGAGAAAATAAAGAACTGTTTGAACCAAATCAGGCGGCGGAAAAAATCAATAAAAGCATTAGTCAGACATTGGCGCGTTCTATCAATACTTCGCTGACAACGTTATTTGCGGTAGGAGCCATTTATGTATTGGGTGTGCCTGCGCTGCAGGAATTTGCGCTGCCGATGATGATTGGAGTAATTGCAGGAGCATATTCTTCGGTCTTTCTTTCCGGTTCCATTTGGTATCTGTTGCTTCCAAAGAGTGAAAAGGTGTAAAGGATTCTGTGAGAAGGAGAGACATAATTCAGAATTTTTTTCGGAAGAAAGGGATTTGAATTATGTCTTTTTTATTTGTCGTTAGAGGCTGTAGCACAAAAAAGATTCAAACACTTCAGGGAATGAAAAAGGAAGAAGCAACACAAAACGAGACAACCCTCTTGTAATTCCAGATACAAGGTGTTAAGATAGTGTCAGTTGAAACGGAAAGAAAGTAGCTGGATATTGCGAATGGGTACAAGGAGGTTTTTATGAAAATCGTAATTGTCGGGGATGGCAAAGTCGGTAATACGGTTGCCGAACAGCTTTCCACGGAAGGACACGATATTATTGTTATAGACAGCAATGCCAATGCATTGGCAAACGCGGGCAATACAATGGATATCATTTGCCTGGAGGGCAATGGGTGCACGACTGCGATTCAGGAAATGGCGGGAGTGCCGGATGCCGATTTGCTGATTGCGGCTACTTCAGCGGATGAAGTGAATATGCTGTGTTGTTTGCTGGGGAAAAAACTTGGAGCGCGTCATACTATTGCAAGAGTGCGGAATCCAGAATATTTTGCACAGCTAAGTTTGCTTAAGGAAGAATTGGGGCTGAGTATGGCGGTGAATCCGGAGTCTGCGGCGGCAGAAGAAGTTTCCAGACTGCTGCGGTTTCCTTCGGCGCTGAAAATAGAACCGTTTGCCCGTGGGCGCGTAGAATTGGTGGAGTTAAAAGTACCGGAAAAGAGTGTGCTCAATGGCACACCATTGTGGGCGTTGTATAAGGAATTTCAGGTGAAGATTTTGGTCTGTGCAGTGCAACGAGAAGAGGAGGTCATCATTCCAGCTGGTGATTTTATATTGCAGACCAATGATAAGATTTATATCACTGCGGCGCACATCGAAATTGAACGGTTTTTCCGTGTATTGGGATTGTTTCGCAATCGAGCGCGTTCGGTTATGATTATTGGCGGCGGAAGATTGGCATATTATTTGGCCAAAGAACTGATTTCCATTCATGTACGTGTGAAAATCATTGAGATGGATAAGAAGCGTTGTGAGTATCTGTGCGAAATGCTGCCTGAGGCGGTCATTATTCATGCAGACGGCACGGATAAAGAAGTGCTTCAGGAGGAAGGGCTGGAGAAGACAGACGCATTGGTGACATTGACTGGCATGGATGAGGAAAACATTATTGTCGGATTGTATGCAAAGGCAAAAAAAGTACCGAAAGTAGTTGTAAAAATCAATAAAATATCTTTTACAGAGATACTGGATAAAATGGATATTGACAGCTTTATTTCTCCCAAAACCATCGCGGCGAATAATATTGTCCGCTATGTGCGGGCAATGCAGAATTCCGTTGGCAGCAGCAACGTAGAAACGTTGTATCGCTTAATCAACGATCAGGTAGAAGCAGTGGAATTCAAAGTACGGGAGAAGTCCGGCGTGGTCGGGGTTCCGCTGAAAAATCTGAAGACAAAAGAAAATTTGCTGGTGGCGACGATCATTCGAAAGGGGAAAATCATTATTCCAGGCGGGAATGATACCATAGAAATCGGAGATAACGTCATTGTTGTAACGACAGGAAGACATCTTTCAGATTTGCGTGAAATTCAGCAAAAACTTGGAAATTTTTGATAAATAGGGTAGGGAACGATATGAATTATAGGATGATAGTTTATATCATAGGCAATATCTTGCAGGCAGAGGGAGCGTTGATGCTATTTTCTGCTATGCTGGCTGCATATGAAAATGAAGAAAAGGAACTGCAGGCATTTTTGGTCACAATAGGACTATTATTTTTGTTGGGATTGATAATGAAAAGAAAACCTAAAGATAGAAAAATCTATGGAAAAGAAGGCTTTGTGATCGTTGCATTATCTTGGATTGTGATATCATTATTTGGTGCGCTACCATTTTATTTTAGTGGAAGTATTCCAGGATTGATGAATTGTTGGTTTGAAACGGTTTCTGGATTTACGACTACTGGTTCTACAATTTTAAGTGAAGTAGAAAGTTTGCCGCGTAGTATCTTGTTTTGGCGAAGCTTTACACACTGGATTGGTGGAATGGGGATACTGGTTTTTGTATTGGCGATTGTACCGTTGGGTGATGAGCGGTCGATGCATTTAATGAAAGCGGAAGCACCGGGACCTGTAGTCAGTAAGTTAGTACCAAAGATTAAATCTACAGCAAAGATATTATATGGGATGTATATAGTATTGACAATTATACAGTGTGTCCTGTTATATGTTGGTGGTATGCCGTTGTTTGATAGCGTTAATCATGCTCTTGCTACAGCGGGTACCGGTGGTTTTTCGGTGAAAAATACCAGTATTGCTGCTTATGAAAATCCGTATTTTGAATATGTCATTACTGTGTTTATGTTGTTGTTTAGTATAAATTTTAATTTGTTTTATTTGTTGTTAATTCGAGAATTTAAGTCAGTATTTAAGAATGAAGAATTAAGATATTTTATGGTAATTATCGGAATTTCTACATTGCTGATTACTGTAAATATTTTACCGATGTATTCGACATTGGAGAGTGCATTTCGTCATGCAGTATTTCAAGTCGCTTCTATTAGCAGTACAACTGGGTTTATGACTGCAAATTATGAATTATGGCCAGAGCTGTCTAAAACGATTTTAATTGTATTGACCATATTAGGTGGATGTGGCGGTGCTACATGTGGTGGATTAAAAATTTCACGGTTCATTATTTTATTAAAGCTGACCATTCGAGAAATTCGGCATATCATACATCCGCGTTCGGTTAATATCATTAAGTTAGAAGGACAAAAAGTCAGTGATGAAACCATTCAAGGTACCGTCGGATATTTTATTATTTATATCATGCTGTTATTTGGATCATTTATCTTGATTTCTATAGACAATTATGATTTTACGACTTCCCTGACTGCCGTGATTACTGCTTTGGGTAATGTGGGTCCTGGACTTTCTTTGGTTGGACCGGTAGAAAACTTTGGTTTATTTTCTGATTTTTCGAAATTTGTGCTGAGCATGGATATGCTGTTCGGGCGTTTAGAAATTTTCCCGATGATTATGTTGTTTTCACCTACTGTGTGGAAACGGGCAAATATGTAAGGCGACAGAGAGACAATGAGAAAAAACGCTCCCGTACAGGCTGCAGTCTGTGCAGGAGCGTTTGGTATATCAGGTGTTTCACATTCCCAGAATGGGATACAATTCCTTTAGATGTCGAATTTCATAGGTAGGGACAGCAAAGGTGTTATTGATTTTGCCTTCTGCGTTCATCCAGCAGGTGTCTATGCCGGAGAGATTGCCGCCCAAAATATCGGAGGAGAGAGAGTCTCCAATAATCAATACATGATCCGGCGTCAAATGCGGTAGTTTTGCAAAGCAATAGTCAAAAAACGCTTTCATCGGCTTCCGGCTGCCGATTTCGCCGGAGATGAAAATGTTCTGGAAATACGGAGTCAGACCAGCGTCTCCGAGGCGTCTGTATTGGGTTTGAGTGGTGCCGTTGGTAATGATATAAAGCTCATATTGGGACGCGGCTGTCTGTACCAGTTCCATTGCACCTTCCATCAGGTCATGCCCCTTGTCCAATTCTTGGCGATAGTCATGCTCAAAGGCTATGCCGTCCTTGGGTATACCGAAATGTTCAAACAAGCGGACAAAACGGGTGAAGAGCACCGTGTCACGGGAAATTTCTCCGCGTTCATAGCTTTCCCATAACCTGCCGTTCAGTGCCAGATAATAACTGCGTACTTCTTCTGTCAAGGGGATGCCATGTTTGGCAAAAACCGCTTCCAGTCCACGTTTTTCCGCAGCAGAAAAATCCAACAGTGTTTTATCTGCATCGAAAAACAATGCAGTATAAGTTTTGCGCATCATAGCATTCCTCCGTCTAATGTAATGATTTGCCCGGTTAGAAACGAGGCAGTTTTGGCAGCGAGAAATACTGCCAAATCGGCAACCTCCTCCGGCTTGCCAAAGCGCATCAGTGCGATATCATCCATCAAATCCAGACGTTCCTTGTCTGTGAAACAGGCGTTCATTTCAGTATCGATGACGCCGCAGGCAATGGCGTTGACACGAATGCCGGAGGGACCCAATTCCTTTGCCATGGATTTGGTAAATGCATGGATACCGCCTTTGGAAGCGGCATATACGGCTTCGCAGGAAGCGCCGACACTTCCCCACATGGAAGAAATGTTCAAAATGACACCATCTTTTTTGTGCACCATATCCGGTACGGCAAGATGGGTACAGTTCAAGACCGACTCCAGATTAACTGCCAGAATATGTTGCCAATCAGCAGGGGTCATATCGGTAAACAGACCAATGTGGGAAATACCTGCATTATTTACCAAAATATCAACGGAACCGAATGTATCGTGGATTTGTGCAAACATGTCTTGGCAGGCAGTATATGCAGAAACATCTGCCAACACGGAAAGGCATGGCACGCCCATCTGTTCCAATTCTTTTTGTGTTTGTTCCAGTTGTATTTGGCTCCGGGAAGCATTGAGTACGACACGGCAGCCGGCTTTGCCGAAAGCATGGGCAATGGCTTTTCCGATGCCTCGAGAGGAGCCGGTGACAAGAACGGTTTTCTGTGTAAGATGCATAGGTATCACAATCCTTTTCATTCAAGTATTGTTATTGTATCGAAAAATCTTCTGTTTTACAAGGCGGAAATCTGCTGACAAATACAGAAAAAGTATGTATAATGTTTCATATATGTCAGCAAAAAAGAAAGGAAGTATTGCATGGAAGAATTGAAAAATCTGGTCTACAGCAGAGAACTGCGCTGGAATGAGGCGATTGCAATCGGTCTGCGTCTGTTTTTCTATAATATCCGAACGGTTATATTGGGAATGATTGTCATCGCATTGCCTATTAGTCTATTGCTGAACCTGATTCAGGTTCGGATGGTGAATGCAAATGAAATTCTGCAGCAGTTGAGTGCGGCGGCGACGGTAACAGAGAATCAGTTGTATGCAGTCATGCAGGAAGTGATGACCACCAGTCTGCTGTTGATGGCAGTGACGGTCTTTTTGGAACCAATTTTTGTGATTGGTGTTGCCAAGGCGACGAAATGGCGGCTGGAAAGCAGACAGGCGAATTATGGTGCAGTATTCCGTCAGGCGATGCTGCTGGAACCCATTGTGGTAAAAGTCGGCATTGTATATATGGCATTGTTTTTTCTGGGTTCTTTTCTGGTGATTCCGGCGATTTATCTGGATGTAGTATGGTGCTTTTATTTGTACTGTATTGCACTAGGGAAAAGAAGAGGCATAGACGCGCTGGGGCACAGCCGGATCTTGGTACGGGGAAGATGGTGGAGAACATTTGGCTTTTTGATTGCACTGGGGATTTTTTCTTTCGGATGGAACGGAATTCTGCAGATGCTGTTTACGTTGTTTCCTTCGAATTTTGTTATTGGCACTATTTATACCTGTGCAACCTATTTGACACAGGGATTGATTGTCAGTTCAATGACGGTGCTGTATTTGAATCGAGAATCCGGTTTATTTGGTATGGATGCGTTGCAGGAAGAAGATGCGGAAGCAGAAAATCCGGTGGCGGAATAATGCAAAGGCGAGCAAGGGCATCCAATGGTTCAGTATCGGAAACAGAGCACCCGAGAGCGGTTTGCGGCGGCAAAACGTTTCCCGGGTGTTTGTATTTCTAAATTTGGCAGAAGACAGTGGCAATAGAAAGCAGCGTTGGCAAAGATACGGCAGCAGAATGGACAAGTGGGACATTTTGTGTCACACGTGGTAGATTTTTTTTTGACGCTGTGGTATAATCCATATATCATGTATGAAATCATTCCAGAGACGGAGGGTGGTTATGGTATGTATTCCGGAAAAGACGGATTTACGGCGGAAGAACTAAAGTATTTACAGTTATTATCCAAACAATATCAAAATATCAACAGTGCGGCGACAGAAGTCATGAATTTGAAGGCAATTTTGAATCTGCCAAAAGGAACGGAACATTTTGTTTCGGATATCCATGGGGAAGTAGAATCCTTTAGTCATGTACTGCGTAATGCATCTGGTGTTATTAAAAATCATATCAGTGCAATTTTTGGCGCAAGTCTGCGAGAGAGTGAAAAAAAATCCCTGGCAACATTGATTTATTATCCAGAGAAAAAATTGGAACAAATGACAGAAACGGAAGAGGATTTGCAGGATTGGTACAAAATAACACTGCATCGCCTGGTGACCATTTGTAAAGTAGTTTCCTCCAAGTATACTCGTTCTAAGGTCAGAAAAGCACTGCCGAAAGAGTTTGCTTATATTTTGGAAGAACTGCTGCATGAAGACAGTGTCAGCAGAGACAAAGAGATGTATTATAATGCAATCATCAATACCATTATTGATTTGGATCAGGCAGATCGCTTTATTACGGCATTGTGTCAGTTGATTCAGCGCCTTGCCATTGATACACTGCATGTGATTGGAGATATTTATGACAGAGGGCCCAATGCGGCGGCAATTATGGATATTCTGGCGGACTATCATTCTGTGGATATACAATGGGGTAATCATGATATTGCATGGATGGGGGCGGCAGCCGGCTGCCAAGCATTGATTTGTAATGTTTTACGTATCCAGACCAGATATGCTAATCTGGACACCATTGAGGAAGATTACGGTATCAATCTGATTCCGTTGGCGACGTTTGCGATGGATTGTTATGCGGATGATCCCTGTACACAGTTTGCACCCAAGGGTACAGAAGGCGCGCTGAGCGATAAGGATTTCCGCTTAATTGCCAAAATGCATAAAGCCATTTCGATTTTGCAGTGGAAGATGGAAGCGCAGATCATCAAACGACATCCGGAGTTCCATATGGAAAATCGCCTGTTGCTGGATAAAATAGACTTTGAGAAAGGAACTATCCAAATTGAGGGAAAAGAGTATGTGATGAATGATATGAATTTTCCGACGGTAGATCCCAAAGACCCGTATGCACTGACAGAAGAAGAACAAGAAGTGATGGATAAGGTCAAATCCTCTTTTGTCAACAGTGAAAAACTGCAAAAACATGTGCGGGTATTGTATAGCAAGGGCGCTATGTATAATATATTCAATTCCAATTTGCTTTTCCATGGTGGGATTCCGATGAATGAGGATGGAACACTGAAAACAGTAACATTCCGCGGGAAAAAGTATAAAGGGAAGGATTATTTAGATGCAGTGGAACGAACAGCCAGAGAAGCATATTTTAATAAACCGCATTCTGATGCAAAACGAGAATGCATGGATATTATGTGGTATTTATGGTGCGGAGAGGATTCACCATTGTTTGGCAAGAAGAAAATGACCACTTTTGAGCGATATTTTATTGATGACAAAACAACGCATAAAGAAGTGAGCAATCCGTATTACACGCTGCGCAATGAAGAAAGTATCTGCCGCTATGTGCTGGAGGCGTTTGGATTGGATCCGGAAAATTCCCATATTGTGAACGGACATGTGCCAGTAAAAGTGGCGAAGGGAGAAAGCCCCATTAAGGCAAATGGCAAATTGTTTGTGATTGATGGTGGTTTTGCCAAGGCATATCAAAAAGTAACAGGGATTGCCGGATATACGTTGATTTATAATTCCCATGGGATGGTGTTGGTCAGCCATGAACCATTTGTCTCTACAGAAGTTGCAATTGCTGAGGAAAAAGATATCCTCTCTTCTACGGTGGCATTACAGTATACACAAGATCGTATTCGCGTCAGAGATACGGACATTGGGAAAAAATTGCAGGAAAGTATTGATGAGCTGGAAAAATTGTTGTATGCATATCAAAATGGTATCATTAAAGAGCAGTAAGAAGGAATTATGATGGCAGATCAGAAAGGAGAAGGGTAGCATGGAAGTGCTTTTGGTCAATGGTGGACCTCATGAAACCGGCTGTACATATACTGCGCTGCGAGAAGTGGCGGATACACTGGAAAAAGAAGGAATAGATACAGAGATTCTGTGGCTGGGGAATGAACCGATTGCCGGATGTATCGGATGCGGGTATTGTGGTAAGACACGGGAATGTTTCCGCAAAGATTGTGTGAATCTTTTTCTGGAAAAAGCAAAAACTGCGGATGGTTTTGTCTTTGGATCACCAGTGCATTTTGCATCTGCGGCAGGCGCGCTGACATCCTTTATGGATCGTGCGTTTTTCTGCGGTAATTTTGCTGGAAAACCGGGAGCATCTGTGGTAAGCTGTCGACGTGGCGGAGCTACGGCATCCTTTGATGTGATTAACAAATATTTTTCGATTAGCGAAATGCCAATCGTCACATCTAATTATTGGAATATGGTGCATGGCAATACACCAGAAGAAGTGAAGCAGGATTTGGAAGGTATGCAGACGATGCGGACACTGGGCAGAAATATGGCTTGGCTGCTCAAATGTATTGCAGCAGGGGAGAAAAGCGGCGTATCGAAACCAGAAAACGAAGAAAAAATTAAGACCAATTTTATACGATAAGAAAAATGCTAAAGCGGACCATATTGGATATGGTCTGCTTTTTATAAAGAGAATAAGCCTTTCTGGAAAGACCGGTGGAGATATTACCAGAATCATATGCAGATGTCAGAGAAAAAACCATAGATTACATGATGTGGAATCAAAAGAGGGAAGGAAAACAGCAGGATTTCGTTATGGTGTGCACGTTTTATTCATAGAAAGGTTGTAGGATGTCTGAAAAATGCCTTGGAAAAGGGGCAGATCCGTTAGGATTTGGCAAACTAGGTATTTGCTGGGATAGGGCGATTTTGATCAGAAACGAACGATATGGGTTATCATAGAATTTGAAATATATGGGGCATGAATGTGAGTTCATGCCCTCTGTTTTTGATTGGAAGAGATTTTGCCGGAGATGGCACAGAAAATGAAATTAGGAGGATGAAGAAGATAATATTGCAGCAGATCAAAGTTTTGCTTTCAAATGTTCCAGCAAATGCGAACAGCCTTCCAAGATATCTTCATAAGTAACATCAAAATTACCCGTATACCATGGGTCTGCAATATCTCTTGGATGACCGGTAAAATCCAGTAGACAACAAATCTTCTGTGCTGGATCAGAGGGAAGAATTCTACGGATTTCCTGTAGATTCCAGGCTTCCATGCAAATCAAATAATCATAATTGGCATAATCCGCTTTGGTAACCTGTCGGGCATATTTTCCTTTGGTAGAAATTCCATATTGTGCCAGCTTATGAACGGTTCCAGGATGCACCGGATTCCCGATCTCTTCTTGACTGGTAGCTGCAGAAGCAACTTGAATTTTGTGTTCCAAATGATGTTTGTGTATCATATCACGGAATAAAAATTCTGCCATAGGAGAACGGCAGATATTGCCGTGGCAGATGAATAATACTTTTATCATGTAAATCAAACAACCTTTCTTGATGGAATTCTGATTTTGGGTAGATGAAGTCTGTTTTTTCATTGTAGGTTGTTTTTTGGATTTTTGCAAGCAGGTTTTTTATTGCAATGGAATCGGAAGCAGAAAAAATGGCATTCCTACATTGTGCATGTGGGGATTCAAAAAAGAAAAGAGAGGGATATGGAATACCTAAAATGACTTCATGATGTTTGAGTTTGTTACGAAGCCTGAATCTTTGAAAAAAACATGCCAATCATTTGAGAGGAATCAAGTGTTGTCGTAAAATGCTGTGAAAAGTGGTAAAAAATCGTTGCATCGGAAATAAGATGGTTTCCAAGGAAGCTTTTTGGAGAATTTTGCAAACTGCTGTAAATGATTATATGGAAGAAAAATATAAAAAGATTATGTGGAGAAAAAAGAATTGTATGAAACGGAGGATACAGTTTTTAAAGAATACGATATAAAGTATGGTTGCAAAAGAGAATTTTTTCTAAAAAAGGGAATTTTTGTAATATTGGAGATATATTTTGTGAGAAATGTATAGGAGAAGGAATCTACATGTTTTTAGTAGAATGCATTATTTTATGTACTTCATTTCGTACATATTTTTTTGCGTATTTTAGACGTATTGTGTTTTTGATGAGAAAAAGTAAAAGAAATCGCTATGTTTTGTGCATATTGTAATTTGTTGTATGGATATTTATGCAATATATTTTGGGATTTGTAGGAGAGTGACTGGAAAATTTGTGATATTCTCTAAAAACAATTCTTGAAAAGGTTATTGTATTGACAGAATGAATATAAAATGCTATTTTGATTAAAATGAATTCAATTATATTTATTTTGAATTTTTGAATTTTTATATTGGAATCATACGATGAAACGCATGAAACGCAAGAGGGAGGTTCTGGAATGAAGGTGAAACGGATTTTATCAAGTCTAGCGGCAGTTGCAGTAGCTTCAGCTGCGCTGACAGGGTGCGGCAGTGCAACCGATGATACGGCAGAATATCATTGGAAGATGGCATTGAACAGCTCAGAAGGCGATGCTGCCTATGACGGTGCTGCATTTTTCAAAGAAAAAATAGAAGAAATTACAAATGGCAGAGTCGAAGTAACACTATATGGCGGTGCAAGTTTGGGAAGCACCTCAGAGGTGCTGGAATGCATGCCGATTGGTGTGGCAGATATTATGTGTGAATCAGTTGGAACACTGTCCACATTTACAGACTTGGCAAATGTGGATGCATTACCCTATATATACAGTGGATACGACCATTTTATGAAAGTTTGGGAAAGTGATCTGGGGGAAGAAATGAAAGAAGTGATTGGGGAAGAAACGAACTTCAAATTACTGGGTAACATGTACCGCGGAGCACGAATTGTTACAGCAACGAAAGAAATGCACACACCGGAAGATATGAAAGGATTCAAATTACGTGCACCAAATCTGGATGTATATTTGAAAACATGGCAGTATCTGGATGCTGCTCCGATGCCTCTGGCAATGAGTGAAGTGTATACGGCTTTACAGCAGAAAACAGTGGAAGGACAGGAAAACCCAATCAGTGACAGTTATAACTATGCGTTCCAAGAAGTCTGCAACTATTGGATTAAAACCAATCATGTATATAGTGCAAATGTGTTTATTATGGATCGGAATTATTACAATAGCTTGCCAGAAGATATTCAGGCGGCAGTGATTGAAGCATCCGATTATGCTTCTGATCAAATGAATAGTCTGATGTTGGAGAGAGAAGCACAGACGGAAGCGCAACTGATTGAAGATGGTTGTGAAGTCATTGAAGTAGATACACAGGAATTTATTGATTATTTTAAAGACTTTACAGATACATATTATCCGGAATTAGCGGATTGGGCAAACCGCATCAAAGCAATGGATCCGATGCTGGAAGACAGCGGTGCGGATGCGGCATAATACAGAAAGAAAGGAAGATACGATGCTGAAAAAATATACCAAATTTTTAGATGGATTGGAATCTGTAGAAAAAGCATTTCTGATGGTTACAGCAGCGATTATGGTTATCGTGATTGTATATCAGGTAGTACTGCGTTATGTATTCAGCGCTTCCAATGCATGGAGCGAGGAATTGGCAAGATATCTGTTTATTTATGATGTATTTATTGCAGCAGCCATTGCGCTTCGGCGTGGAAGCCACTTGCAGGTGGATGTATTTCTGAATCTGCTCAAACCCAGAGCAAAATGTATTTACACCATTGTGGTGACCATACTGGGCATATTGTTTTTATGTGTGCTGTTTGTATATTCCATTTCGTTATGTCAGATTACAGCGGCAAATATGACGCCTGGGCTGCAGGTATCTATGGCAGTTCCATATGCATGTATTCCGTTGGGCGCATTCCTGATGATTTTAACTTCTATTGAAGTCATCGGAAAGAATGTAGAGAAGTTAAAATCGGGAGAGGAGATGACGAATGAATGAATATTGGTGCAATCATTATTATTGGTTTGATTGTTTTGGCACTCTTTGGTGTTCCCATTTATCTGTCCTTGGGGATTTCTGCATTGATTGCCATGATGATGGCAGACTTGCCGTTTGAAATTTTGGCACAGAAGATGTTTGCCGGGATGAACTCCAGTTCTCTGTTGGCTATTCCGTTTTTCATTTTGGCGGGGAATATCATGTCGCGAAGTATTACAGGAAAATTGATTGATATCTCCAATGCCTTTATCGGATGGATTCGAGGCAGCCTAGCAGTGGTAACGGTTGTGGCATCTGCATTATTCGGTGCGATTTCTGGTTCGGGGGTTGCAACGGTATCTGCGGTCGGCGGGATCACCATTCCGGCAATGAAGAAAGAAAAATATCCAGAGCATTTTGCGGCTGCGATTGCTTCGATGGCATCTATTTTGGGACCAATCATCCCACCGTCTATTACACTGATTGTATACGGCAGTATTACGGGCGAGTCGGTATCTAAGCTGTTCCTTGGTTCCGTTATCCCGGGGATTATGCTGGCGATTGTGCTGGTAGGGTATGCGCTGTTCTACGGCAGAAAACATGATCTGCCTTCACAGCCCAGAAAGAAGCCAAAAGAAATTGTAGGAACGCTGAAAAGCGGTATTTGGGCGCTATTGATGCCGGTGATTATTTTGGGCGGTATCTTTGGCGGGATTTTCTCCCCGACAGAGTCTGCGGCAGTTGCGGTTGTTTATGCGCTGTTGATCAGTTTCTTTGTATACAAAGATATGAGCTTAAAGGATTGCGGAACGATTTTGATTGAATCCAGTATTTCCACAGCGACCATTCTGGTTATGGTTGGTTTGTCCAAATCCTCCAGCTATGTAGTAACGGTTTCCGGTTTGCCGGAGATGATTTTGAATACATTTGCATCCATCACAGACAGTCCGCTTGTGATTCTGTTGATGATCAATATTCTGTTCCTGATTATTGGTATGCTGATGGAAGCAAATGCGGCCATCGTTATGATGACACCGCTGCTGTTGCCGTTGATGAATGCGTTTGGCATTGATCCAATTCATTTTGGTATCGTAATGTCTTTCAATATGTGTATCGGTTTGATTACACCTCCGGTAGGGATTTGTATGCTGATGGGAAATCAGATTGCAGGTTCCAGACTCTCTGCGGCATTAAAGGCGGTTGCACCGATGCTGGTACTGTCTTTGATTATCCTGATGCTGATTACATATATTCCGGGATTGACAACATGGTTACCGAGCTTCCTGTCAGAATAATAGATGATGATAGCAAGATATGGCGAAACAGTAACATCCTTTCGGATGTTACTGTTTTTTTGTATGCAAAATATGGTGTTGAAAAGATACTTCCAATGGGAAAGAACACAAACGGGATTATCGTTTCGATGTTTGCAGTAAATGGTAAGCAGTATTGCAGATACACTAATATCGGAGTCTTGACACCGAAAGTATGGCGATACGAAAGTTCGTTTGCAATAGAAACATATATATGTGCGAAACAAGGGATAACTCATTCAGAAAAAAGATGGAGTTCATTGGAAATGTTTCAAGGCTCAGTCAGGAAAAATAGAAACGAACAGTTTGATAGATAACAAGGAGGGTGTATATTGCTATGGAGAGGAGAATCATCTGTAGCGGTGTTTCCTTTTGATAGAAAAAAAACTCCCTTGTACGGAGAGAAGCATAGGCAGTATGTTGCTGTGTTCCGTTTCAATGGAGTTTTGGAATTGAGGGGCTGCAGGAATACACATATTCTCAAAAGGGATTATTGGATGTCTGCTGCATTTCATACCATTCGATAGATGCATAGATGATTTCAAAATGCTCTTGGATGCGTTTGCGCAGCTGCTCTGCGTCTCTGGAGAGGAGTGCAGCAAAGATTTCTTTGTGATGGTTGAAAGCTTTCGCATGACGACTCAGTGGCATTTTTGCAACGCTGTACATATAAAACAAAGCACCGACGCTCCAATTCATTTCATACAGTTTGATCAGCTGCTGATTGCAGGTCAGAGAAACATAGAGCTGATGAAATTGGGTATCCAAGTTGGCAAAGTCGGTATAGTCAGTCAATACTTTATGCGTGAAGTATTGGGTAGTTTCTTCCATTTTGGAGATGATTTCTGGACAGTAATCCATATTTTTGATGGCGAGTGGGATGGAAAATTCCTCAATCATCCTGCGTACTTCAATCATATCTTTGATTTGACGTGTATTTAATTGTGCAACAATGGTACCGCGGCGTGGAATGGCTTCTGCCACACCTTGCGCTACCAGTCGATTGATGGCGGCGACAACCGGCGTGCGGCTGATGCCAAGCGAATCTGAGATCTCCTGTGTAGACAATTTTGTTCCAGGAGGATAGGTACCGTTTTGGATGCGTGCTTTGATTTCGCGCAGTGCATAATCCAGTAGCGATTCATCTTGTATACTTTCCCGTTTCATATGGCATACCCCCTGTTCCAAATTAGCAAAAAACGTCTTTAGTCATACAACGCTGACGATTCATAGTTTATAAAGATTATATAAAGAAGAAAAATGAAAGTCAAGAGATATGGAGAATATAGCCTGTTTTTTTGCAGAAGATGCATTTTTTTTGCAGAAAAGTTTGTGGATAAACAAAAAATGCACAAAAATAGGAGGTAAAATGCGCAAAAAGTGCAATCTAATTTGGCATATTTCCGCTATTTTGTTTTGTTGAAAATTGTTCTTGACACGGACTAGCTTGAATGCTAAATTTAATATATAAAATTCAAAAATAAATATAATGAATTCAAAAATTAAGAAATTAAATTCTACAAATGAGGAATGGAGTGTATGCGATGGATTTTACAAATAAGAACGTCATTGTGACCGGCGGCGCAAGCGGCATTGGAAAGGCGGTTGTGACAGGCATTGTAGAAGGCGGTGGTCATGCGATTATTGTCGACTTGAATTTGGAAGCAGCGGAAAAAGTCAAACAGGAACTGGGCGTGGATCAGGTATCGGTATATCAGGTCAATATGGGGGACAGTGACAATATCCGTACGGTGTTCCACCAGATTCTGAAAGACTTTGGTCAGATTCACAGCCTAATCAATAATGCAGGGATTGTCAGCACAAAGCCGTTTGAAGAAGTGGAACAGGCAGAATGGGATCGTGTGATTGCCATCAATCTGACTGGTGTTTATACGGCAATCAGTGTGATTTATCCGGCAATGAAAGAAAAAGGATATGGCAGAATTGTGAATGTAGCATCTGTAGCAGCAAAACGTGGCGGCGGATTGTTGGGAACTAGTGCGTATGCCGCATCAAAAGCAGGCGTCATTGGCTTGACAAAAGCGGTAGCAAGAGAAGGCGCACCTTATGGGGTAGCATGTAATGGAGTTTGCCCCAGTTTGACATTGACACCGATGACAGCAAATATGGGCGAAGAAAAGATGCAAAGAATTATATCCACCATTCCGCTGGGCAGAGGGGCACAGCCGAAAGAAATTGCGAATATGATTTTATTTTATGCATCGGATTTGTCCAGCTTTGCGACAGGAGAAATCAGCGATGTAGACGGCGGCGTTACGATGGACGGTTGATGCAGCAGCGGCAAGATCTCTATTTCTTTTTCTCTATCTCCATAGAACATAATCGTATTACTTGAAACGAATACATAGACTTTCTACCTTATTAAATATATAAAAGCGACAGTTTTTTCGGGAGAAACTGTCTGCATGCTATCAGAAAAGATGTTGTATGGATTCT
>ERZ1643247.1457-NODE-1457-length-21723-cov-34.759230_pt1 | contig 21723 bp, 15 predicted proteins | sample MGYA00579264_ERZ1643247 | MGnify/ENA primary metagenome ERZ1643247 (study PRJEB29033, sample SAMEA4952262) | chicken gut metagenome | biome: Broiler Chicken; feature: Gastrointestinal Tract; material: Caecum | place: Ireland | collected 2018 | study: Broiler... | reverse complement strand
AAAGTGGCAGGCAGAACGCGCTTTACAGCCAAATCGCAAGTAAGAATATCCGATTGGGAACATACGGATGACCGTGAAAAAAGTACGGGGCCGCCGCTTGAATGCGTTGCGGGATATAAGTCTATTTATCAGATCATCAGGTTGCGCTGAAACTCATAAACCTTGATCAACGGCAGCGGCGGGGACTTCATGCGAAGCCCCCGCCGCTTTTTTTACTGCCCAACAAGTGGAGATAATTCTTTTCTTAAATATTTTTCTGCTTTTGTTGCTATTATCGAATAATAATCCACATAAATATCTTTAAGACAAAAAAAATACGCAGTAAAATTACCTATTAGATTTTTTCTCTCATCGACCAACAATTTTAATGAACCAACACGATTTGTTTCACTATTATCCATGTGGCTTTTCATTCTAAAATCAAGTTGCTTGCATTTTCCAATATATAATACATCCCCTTTTATAAATTGTTTTCTGTTTTCATCTCTCAATTTTGCTCTGTATTTATTAGGCTTATTAAAACCAGGCATAATCTGGCATGCAACATCTATGATAAATACATATACGCCAGCTTTTCCTTTTAAAGCTGAAAAATCAGATTGTTTAAAGCATTGAGTTGTAGACTTGGGGGATACGGGTATTACTATATCAAATGCATTACCAGATAAATTTTCATTTATAGATGTCTTATTTTGTTTATAAGTGTCTACTTTGCTAATGATTTGTTTACAATCATTCTCTATTTCTTGATTGATTTTATTAATTAATTCATCGAACTCCATATTTACCCTCTTGTAAATATATGATAAAGGCGAATCCGTCTCCTAATGGAAACGGGTTCGCCTTTAACTTGTTTGGTGACCCCACCGGGACTCGAACCCGGGTTACCGCCGTGAAAGGGCGATGTCTTAACCGCTTGACCATGGGGCCGTATGTATGTAAACCGCAAAAGCGGTCGTTTTCGGCTGAAATCTGAGGAGCCGGTCCTGAGATTTCTTTGCCCTCAAAAAGCCGTCGGACACTTTTTGAGAAGAAGGAGTTTTCGGCGGGATGCGCCGTCCCCGCTTGCGGGGGCAAAGCCGCGCAGAGGCTGTGGACTGCGCCGCCTTGAAAACGTGCCGCCCGGCATAGCCGGATGGCGACATGGTAGCGGCGGTGGGATTCGAACCTACGACCTATCGGGTATGAACCGATCGCTATAACCAACTAAGCTACGCCGCCATAAAACCGCCCCTTTAAGGGCGCCGCGCGCTTACAGCCAAAACGCCGCGGGATCTGCTGCCGAATGCACCGCACTTTTTGCGCGGCGGGCAGCGGCATGGTTGCGGGGGCAGGATTCGAACCTGCGACCTTCGGGTTATGAGCCCGACGAGCTACCGAACTGCTCCACCCCGCGATATGGGCATTCCGTAAAGATGCTATCCTATTTTATAGTATCGGGAGAAAATTGTCAACTGATTTTAGCGGATGTTTGAAAAAAATTTGCCGTCGGGCAAAAATTTTTCTGCCATGCTCCCGCCTTTGCGCCTGCAAAGCGCGTCTGCGGCGGGGCGCGCGCAGATTGCCGAAAAAAATACTTGACACGCCTTATATTTTTGTTTTACAATGAAAAGAAAAGTTATCGGCGCGGCATCGCTTCCCCTGCCATAAGGGCCTTGCCTGCGGAGCCCCCTGCCATGGAACCGGGCCGCCCTCGCCTGCGGGGGCACGCAGGTGTCTATATGGGCGGCGGGCGCGGAGCACGCAACCACGCAAGGCGGGGCCAAAAGCGGCGTTCCGAGATCCGATACCTTCAATGCTAAAACTTCAATGCTATAAATTAAGGAAAGGCGGGCGGCTGCGCATGCGCTGCCGCGGCCCGCACTGAAAGGAGAAAGCATGAAACTCAAAGGTGCTGAAATACTCATCCAATGCCTCAAAGAGCAGGGCGTAGACACCGTGTTCGGCTACCCCGGCGGCTGTGTGCTCGACATTTACGACGCCATCTACCGCGACGGGAGCATACGGCACATTCTGACGGCGCACGAGCAGGGCGCCTCGCACGCGGCGGACGGCTATGCGCGCGCCACGGGCAAGACGGGCGTTTGCCTGGCAACTTCCGGCCCCGGCGCCACCAACCTGGTGACGGGCATCGCCACGGCGTATATGGATTCCGTTCCCCTGGTGGCCATCACGGGCAACGTGACCGTTTCCAATTTGGGGCGAGACAGCTTCCAGGAAGTGGACATCGCCGGCATCACCATGCCCGTCACCAAGCATAACTACATCGTAAAAGACATTACAAAACTGGCGCAGACGGTGCGCGAGGCGTTTTACATCGCCAACGCGGGCAGAAAGGGCCCGGTGCTCATCGACATCCCCAAAAATATCCAGACGGAGGAATGCGACTATCAGCCGCAGGCGCCGGAGCGCTATGTGCCCAAGGCGGTGCCCGCGCAGGCTTTGGATCGGGTACGGGCGGCGCTGGAAGGCGCCAAACGGCCGCTGATCCTGGCGGGCGGCGGCTGCGTCCGCTCGGGCGCTTCGCAGAACCTGTACGCATTGGCGCAGAAATTGCAGGCGCCCGTGTGCTGCACGCTGATGGGGCTGGGGGCATACCCCGCTTCCGACGGGCAGTACCTGGGCATGATCGGCATGCACGGCACCGACGCCGCCGCCAAGGCCTTCCGCCGCGCGGACGCGGTGATCGCCTGCGGCATGCGCTTTTCTGACCGCGTGGCGGGCAACCGCGAAAAATTCCGCGAAGGAAAGACCATCATCCAGTTCGACATCGACGCCGCCGAAATAGACAAGAACGTGCCCGCGGATCTTTCGGTGATGGCGGACGTGAACGAGACCTTGAAATCGCTCCTGCCCCTGTTGGAACAGGGCGAGCGCAAGGAGTGGCTGAAAGAGGTTTCCGCCTATAAAGAATACGAGGCGGCGCACTTTGACAGCGGCCTGCCCGCCCACCGCATCCTTTCCGCCCTGAAAAACTTTACCGACGCCGACACCCCCGTGGCCACGGACGTGGGCCAGCACCAGATGTGGGCGGCGCAGTTCTGCGCCTTTGAAAAGCCGCGCACCTTTATCTCCAGCGGCGGTTTAGGAACGATGGGCTTTGGCATGGGCGCCGCCATCGGCGCCTGCGTGGGCACGGGCAAAAAGACGGTGCTGGTGACGGGCGACGGGAGCTTCCACATGAATTTGAACGAGCTGTGCACCGCCGTTTCGCAAAAGCTGCCCCTCATCATCCTGCTGATGGACAACAACTGCTTGGGCATGGTGCGCCAGTGGCAGACGCTGTTCTACGGCAAGCGCTATTCGCAGACCACGCTGGACAGGAAGACGGACTACTGCAAGCTCGCCGAGGCGTTCGGCGCGGAGGGGATGACCATCGCCTGCGAGGCGGACATTTTGCCCGTGCTCGGCCGCGCCTTTGCGGCGGAAGGGCCTGTGCTCGTGGACTGCAAGATCGGCATCGACGACAAGGTGCTGCCCATGATCGCGCCCGGAAAGTCGTTTGACGACATCATTACCAAAATTTAGGAGGACGCAGATGAAAAAATATACCATCACGGCGTTGGTCGCCAATAAGAGCGGCGTTCTCACCCGCGTTTCCGGCCTGTTCGCGCGGCGCGGCTTCAACATCGAGAGCCTGTGCGTGTGCACCACCGAAGACGAGGCGCTCTCGCGCATGACCATCGTGCTCAACGGCGACGACGCCATTTTGGCGCAGATGACAAAGCAGCTGGACAAGCTGATCGACGTGAAAAAGATCGCCGTGGCGGACGAGGGCAACACCATCTACCGCGAACTGCTGCTGGTGAAGGTCTCCGCCCCCGCCGACAAGCGCTCGGAGATCATCGAGATCAAAGAAGTATACAAGGCGAAGATCGTAGACCTTTCGCCCGAAACGCTGGTGCTGGAGATCACGGGCGAGCCCAACAAGCTGGACGGGTTCGTGCAGGTGATCGAGCCGTACGGCATTTTGGAGATGGCGCGCACGGGCGTTACCGCCCTCTCGCGCGGGGCGAGCTGCCTCAACGACCTGGTAGATTACAACGAGTCTATCTGAGCTATCGAACGATTTCCCGCCTTTTGCGGCGGACAGACAAAAACAAGCCGCGCCCGTTCGGCGGCGGCAAAAGTATCCGACGCCTGCCGCCTTTTGCGGCAAAGTATCCCCCCAGCCGCGCCCATTCGGCGGCGCGGCAAACTTTTTATAAAAAACGCGGACGATCGTAAAGACCGCGAACAAATAGGTGAACTGCGATGAAAAATATCTTTTCGGAAGGAACGGCAATGTCTTCGCAGCGCTCGCTGATGCGGGCGCTGGGCTGGACGGACAGCGAGATGCAAAAGCCCATCATCGGCATCATCTGCGCCCAGAGCGAGATCATCCCCGGGCATATGTACCTCGACAAGATCGCCGAGGCGGTGAAAGAAGGCGTGATCGCCGCGGGCGGCAAGCCCGTGGTGGTGCCCTCCATCGGCGTGTGCGACGGCATCGCCATGGGGCACGCGGGCATGCGCTATTCGCTGCCCTCGCGCGAGGTCATCGCCGACAGCGCCGAGATCCTGGCGCGGGCGCACGCCTTTTCGGGCCTCGTATTCGTGGGCAACTGCGATAAGATCGTGCCCGGCATGCTGCTGGCGGCCGTGCGGCTGAACATCCCCGCCGCCTTTGTTTCGGGCGGGCCGATGCTGGCGGGCAGGATGCACGGCAGAAGGCTTTCGCTCTCTTCCATGTTCGAGGCGGTGGGCGCCTACAACGCCGGCAGGATCGACGAGGCGGAGCTGCACGAATACGAGTGCTCTTCCTGCCCGACCTGCGGCTCGTGCTCGGGCATGTTCACGGCCAACAGCCTCAACTGCCTGACCGAGGCGCTGGGCATCGCCCTGCCCGGCAACGGCACCATCCCCATGGTATATTCGCGCCGGCTGATGCTGGCAAAAGAGACGGGCGCCGCCGTGATGCGCGCCGTGGAGAGCGGCCTGCGCCCCCGCGACATCATCACGCCCAAGGCCCTGCGCAACGCGGTGGCGGTAGACAACGCCATCGGCGCTTCTTCCAACAGCGTGCTGCACCTTTTGGCGCTGGCGCGCGAGATGGGGCTGGACGAAACAGATTTTTCCATCGATACCTTCAACGAAGTGAGCGCCAAAGTGCCGCACATCTGCAAGCTGGCGCCGGCGGGCGAGCACTACATCGAAGACCTGAACGAGGCGGGCGGCATCTCCGCCGTCATCAGACAGCTGCAGGAAGCAGATCTCTTTGACGGCTCTGCCATGACCGTTTCGGGCGTGACGCAGGCAGAACGGGTGAAAAGCGCCCGCGTGCTGGACGATGCCGTCATCCGCCCCATGGCAAACCCCTATTCCCCCACGGGCGGGCTCGCCATTTTGAAGGGCAACCTCGCCGCCGAGGGCGCGGTGGTGAAAAAGAGCGCCGTAGACCCCGCCATGCTCCGCCACAGCGGCCCCGCGCGGGTATTTGACTGCGAAGAAGACGCCATGGCGGCCATCTCCACCGGCAAGATCGCAAAGGGCGACGTGGTCGTCATCCGCTATGAAGGCCCCCAAGGCGGCCCCGGCATGCGCGAGATGCTCTCCCCTACCTCCGCCATCGTGGGCGCGGGGCTGGGCGCGGACGTGGCCCTGATCACAGACGGCAGGTTTTCGGGCGCGACGCGCGGCGCCGCCATCGGGCATGTGTGCCCCGAAGCCGCGGCGGGCGGCCCCATCGGCGTGGTGCGCGACGGCGACATCATCGACATCGACATCGAGGGCGGCAGGATCGACCTGCGCATCGGCGAAGAGGAACTTACAGAGCGCCTGGCGCACTTTGTTCCCAAAGAAAAACCCGTAGACGGATACTTAAAGCGCTACCGCGCCCAGGTGTCTTCGGCGAGCAACGGCGCGGTATTCAAAAAATAAACCGCAGGGCAAGGCTCGCGCGGCAAAAGCGCCGCCTGCCTGCACGCGAAGGATATACACATGAAACTGCAAATATTCGATTCTACCCTGCGCGACGGCGCGCAGGGGGCAAATATCTCCTTTTCGGTGGAAGACAAGGTCAAGGTCATCGAAGAGCTGGACAAGCTGGGCGTAGACTTCATCGAGGCGGGCAACCCCTACTCGAACCCGGCGGAGATGCAGTTCTTCCAGCGCATCCGCGGCATGAAGCTGCAAAACGCGCAGATCGTGGCCTTCGGCTCCACCCGCCGCAAAGGCGTTTCCGCCGCGGAAGACGCCAATTTGAAGTCGCTTTTAGCGGCGGGCACCGACTATGTGGCCATCTTCGGCAAGAGCCACATCCGCCACGCGACGGACGTTTTGAAGGCCACGCCCGAAGAAAATCTGGAGATGATCTACGACAGCGTTCGCTTCCTCTCCTCGCAGGGGAAGCAGGTCATCTTTGACGCCGAGCACTTTTTTGACGGCTATAAGACGGACGAGGGGTACGCCATGGCGGCTTTGGCGCGCGCCGCCGAGGCGGGCGCCTACTGCCTGTGCCTGTGCGATACCAACGGCGGCATCTTCCCCGACGAAGCGTACCGCATCACCCGCGCCGTGTGCGAGCGCTTCCCCGACGTCATCGTCGCCATCCACTGCCACAACGACGGCGGGCTGGCGGTGGCGGACTCCATCGAGGCGGTGAAGGCGGGCGCAAAGCAGGTGCAGGGCACCTTTTTGGGCTTCGGCGAGCGGTGCGGCAACACCAACCTCTCCACCGTCATCTGCAATTTGCAGCTCAAGCGCGGGTACGAATGCATCCCGCCCGAAAACCTGAAAGACGTGTACGGCTGCGCCATGGCCATCGCCGAAACGGCCAACACCGCCGTGCCCGACAACCAGCCCTACATCGGCATGAACGCCTTTGCCCACAAGGCGGGCATGCACGCCGACGGGGTGCTGAAATATTCCTCTTCCTTTGAACACATCGACCCCGCCATCATCGGCAACAAGCGCAAGTTCTTGCTTTCGGAAATTTCCGGCAAGAGCGCCATCTACGATAAGCTGAAGAGCTACTTCCCTTCCCTCGACAAAAACGGCAGGGAAATGGGCGAGATCGTGGCGGCGCTGAAAGAGCGGGCGCTGGCGGGGTACCAGTACGAGGCGGCGGAAGCCAGCTTTGTGCTGCTGGTGGAAAAGATACTCGGCAAGTACACCAACTCGTTCGACCTCATCAGCTACAAGATCATCAACGAACAGCCCGCCATCGAGGGCAAGGTGGCGTCCGCCATCGTCAAGATCCGCGTCAACGGCGTCACCAAGATCGCCGCTTCCGACGGCGAAGGCCCCGTACACGCCATGGACCTGGCGCTGCGCGCGGCGCTTGCCGACTTCTACCCCGAGATCGCGCGCATTTCGCTGACAGACTTTAAGGTGCGCGTGCTCGATTCCGCCAAGGCGACGGCGGCGAAGGTGCGCGTGCTCATCACCACGGCAGACAGCGCCGACAGCTGGACGACTGTGGGCGTTTCGGAAGACGTGATCGAGGCGAGCTGGATCGCCCTCACCGACTCTATCGACTATATGCTGATGCGCCGCCGCTGAGCGAAAGGACAATACCGACGCCGGGCGGAAAACGCATTCGGCGGCATGCCGCTCAGCGGCTGCGCGGGCTGCCGCAGTAAAGCCGGCAAACAGACGCCGAGGGCGCGCTCTGCAAAGCGAAGCGCGTAAAACGAGCGCCGCGCTCCGCAAAGCGAAGCGCGCAAACAGAGGCGCGCTCTGCGGCAAAACAAACGAGCGCAGCGCCCCGCGGCGGAAAGACAAAGGGGAAAGAGATGGTATTATACGAACTGCAATTCGGGGGCGGCCCCGCGGGCACGCGGGAGCTGTACTGGCGCGGGAGCGCCGCACCCTGCATGGGCGGGGGGCTCTCGTTCCGTGCGGGAGACACCGCCGCCTTCGATACATATTTCAATTTATTTTCGCACGAAAAATACGCCCACCTGTGCGGCATCGGCGGCTTTACGCTGGTACTGCACGGCGAAGGGCGCTTTTTGGTGCGTTTTTTTTGGGCGCACGAAGGGGGCGAAGAGGAGATCGCCGCCTTCGCCTTTTCAGACGAGCTCAGCGCCCCCGTCGACCTTTCGGCGCTGCCGCAGCAAGGGTTTGTGTACTTTTCTTTAGAAGCGCAGACGGAGGGGCGCATCTTTTCCGGCTATGCGGCGGCGCAGCCGCCCTGCCTGCGGGAAGCGCGCATCGCCGTCGTCATCTGCACCTACCGCCGCGAGCGCTTTGCCGAGGCGGCCGTGCAGCGCTTTTTGGAGGCGGCACAGATCGAGCCCGCATGGGGAGAGCGGCTGCACCTGTATATCTGCGACAACGCCGGCACCCTGCGCCTGCCCCCTTCTCCCCTCTATACCCTGCTGCCGGGGCGCAATTTGGGCGGTTCGGGCGGCTTTGCCAGGGGGATGGCGGCGGCAGCCTTTTCGCCCGATGCGGCGGGCGGGTTCAGCCACATCCTGCTGATGGACGACGACGTGCTGTGCCCGTTTGAAACGCTGGCGCGGACGTGGCGGCTCATAAGCTGCCTGCTGCCCGCGCACGCCTCCGCGACGCTCGGCGGGGGGATGCTGACGCTGGAAAAGCCCGCCGTGCAGTACGAGGCGGGCGGGTATTACGACGGCTTTCACCTCGCCTCGCGCGGGCACGGGCTGCATCTGGCGGCGCGGGAAGCGCTGCTTGCAAACGAACGCCTGCCAAATGCCAACTTTGCCGCCTGGTGGTACTGCTGCATGGAGGCGGGCAGCGTGCGCGCGCACGGGCTGCCCATGCCCTTTTTTATCAAGAGCGACGACATCGAATACGGCATCCGCTGCGGGGAAGAGATCGTCTTTATGAGCGGCATCGGCGTATGGCACCAAGATTTTTCCGCCAAATACAGCGCCACGCTGGAATACTACATCCGCCGCAACGAACTCATCACCTCTACCCTGCACTTCTCCGCCCGCGTGACGCGGCCGAAGTTCGCCATGCTGTACAACGTGTACAAGCAGCTCACCTTGAAGCGGTACGACGCCGCAGAGCTGATCCTGCGCGCCTATGAAGATTTTTTGAAGGGTCCGCAGTTTCTGCTGACCGCCGACGCGCAGCAGCTGCAAAGAGAGATCGCCGCCGCCTGCGCACCCGCCCTCTCTTTGGCAAAGATCGGCGAGCGCTTCCCCGAGCTTTCCCTCGTGCAGCCGCCGCCCGCCAAGCGGCTGCCCCTGCCGCTGCGCGCGTTCCTTCTCATCGAAAACTTTTTGCCCGCCTGCTGTTTCAAAAGACAGCCCGCAGCCCTGCCCGAGCACGACACGCCCGTGGCGAAGGCGTTTATGCGCCGCACCGCCGTGCTGTGCAGCTACGGCGCGGGCACGGGGCACATCTGCACGCTGGATACGAAGCGGCGCGCCAAGCTCCGCCGCAGGGCGTGCAAGCTGTTCTTCGCCCTGCTGTTCAAATATAAAAAGGTGAAGAAGGCGTACCTCGCCCAAGCCGGCGCGCTCTGTTCCGCCGCGCAGTGGCGGCGCGCCGAAGAGGGAAAAACGGACGCCGCCCCCAAACGGTAGCGTCCCACCCGTACGGCAGCGCCCGCCCAAACGGCAGCGCCCGCCCAAACGGTAGCGCCCCGCCCGCACACGCCGCACTTTCCGCATTTTTGGGTGTGGAAATATCCACAAAACTGCGCCGAAGGCCGCCCGCTTTTGCAAGCGGGCGGCCCTTTTGCCAAAAAGTTATCCCGAAAAAACCGCATTTTCGACGGATTTTTACAATATTTTTACAAAACGTGAAAAATTTATGACAAGTTTATCCACACTGTGCAAAACTCTGTGGATAACTTCCGCAGCGGCCGCCGCCCCTTCCGGAACGCCCCTTCCGCAGCGACCGCCTCCCCTTCCGAAACGGCCGACGCCTCTTCCAAAACGGCCGCCGCCCCTTTCAAAACGCCCCTTTCAAAGCCGCTAAAACGCGGGCGCAGGGGCTCACTTCTCCGCCAAAAGCGCCTCGGCGAGGGCGTTGCCGCGGCGGAAGGCGCAGTAGCTGACGAGCTCGGGCACGGCGAAATCGAGCGGGCGGATGACTTCCAGCTTCCCCGCTTTGAGCTCGCGCTCCGCCATTTTGGCGGGCAAAAAGCTGTAGCCGAGGCCCGCCAGCAGGTATTCGATGACCTTGCCGCTGTTGTCCACCTCAAAGCGGAAGGCGTGGCGGGGCGGGAAGAGGGAGCGCACGAATTCGCCAGCGTCGCCGAAGGCGAAGTTGCACATCAAGTATTCGCAGGAGGCCAGCTCCTGCTTGCGGATGCCGCCCCGAAAGGCGTTGGCAGCGGGAGAGGCGAGCAGCAGCAGCCTGTCCTGCGAGAAGCGGCGGCTGGTAAAGCCCGCCTTTTTGAAGGGCAGGTAAGAAAAGGCGACGTCGATGATGCTGTCTTGCAGCATCTGCAAAAGGTCCGCCGAATGCCCCAGCACGACTTTGAGAGATACGTCTTGATTGTCGCTGAAAAAGCGGGAGAGCAAAGGGAAGAGGCTGCTTTCGTACACGGCGTTGATGCAGCCCACGCGCAGCTGCTTTTCGTAGCGGGCGGCGGAGTTGACCTCCTGGATGAAGCTCTCTTCCAGATCGTTGATGCGGAGGGCATAGCTTAAAAACAGCTGCCCCTCTTCGGTCAGCTCCACGCCCCCCTGCCGCCGCACGAACAGCTTTTGGCCCGTTTCGTTTTCAAGTTCGGCGATGCGGTTGGTGACGGTGGACTGCGCCACGTACATGCGCTCCGCCGTGCGGGTGAAGTTTTTCAGCTTTGAAAGCATGATAAAGGTCTTGATGCCGTCCGAATTCATCTTTCCCTCCCCCTGCCGCGGCGCGGCAGGCAATTCGCTTTTTCGATTACTGCAATTAAAATTATCTATTTTATAAATCGTTTACAAATTATAGCACTTGTGTTATAATGATGTCAAGCAAAAAACGGAAGGGCGGCGCGCAAGAGGCGCGTGCGCTGCGGCGGCTTAGCCCCGCGCAAACGAGGGGCCCTGCCGCGGCGGCTTTTGCCCCGCGCGGGCAAAAAAAGCGCCTTCCGCATCCGAAAAAAGAAAAAAGGAGTACGGCAATTATGGGAATGACAATGTCGCAAAAGATCCTCGCCGCGCACGCAGGGCTTGCCAGCGTAAAGGCGGGGCAGCTGATCGACGCGGAGCTGGACATGGTGCTGGGCAACGACATCACCTCGCCCGTGGCGGTCAAAGAGTTTGAAAAGGCGGGCTTTACCTGCATCCAATGCCCCGCCAAGGTGAGCATGGTGATGGACCACTTCACCCCCAATAAAGACATCAAGGCGGCCGAACAGGTAAAGACGGTGCGCAATTTTGCCAACAAATACGGGGTGGAAAACTTCTTCGACGTGGGCCGCATGGGCATCGAACACGCCCTGCTGCCCGAACAGGGGCTTGTAGGCGCGGGAGATCTGGTCATCGGCGCAGACAGCCACACCTGCACTTACGGGGCGCTGGGCGCCTTTTCTACCGGCGTTGGCTCGACGGATATGGCCGCCGGCATGATGAGCAACCGCTGCTGGTTCAAAGTTCCCGCGGCGATCAAGTTCGTGCTCAAAAACAAGCCCGCCAGGAATATCTGCGGCAAAGACATCATTTTGCACATCATCGGCCTCATCGGCGTAGACGGGGCGCTGTATAAATCGATGGAGTTTGTGGGCGACGGCGTTCGGTACCTTTCCATCGACGACCGCTTCACCATCTGCAACATGGCGATCGAAGCGGGCGCGAAGAACGGCATTTTCCCCGTAGACGATGTGACGCGCGCCTATTTGGAAGGCCGCTTCAAGCGCGAGATCCGCGCCTTCGAGGCGGACCCCGACGCCGAATACGAGCGCACCATCGAGGTAGACCTTTCCGCCCTCAAGCCGACGGTCGCCTTCCCCCACCTGCCCGAAAACACCCGCACCCCCGAAGCCTGGGGCGAGGTGAAGATCGACCAGGTGGTCATCGGCAGCTGCACCAACGGGCACATTTCCGACCTGCGCATCGCGGCGGACATTTTGCGCGGCAGACACGTCGCCAAAGGGGTGCGCTGCATCATCATCCCCGCCACCAATGAAATTTGGAAGCAGGCGATGCACGAGGGCCTGTTCGACGTGTTCATCGACGCGGGCGCCGTCGTCTCGACCCCGACCTGCGGCCCCTGCCTGGGCGGGCACATGGGCATCCTCGCCGCGGGCGAGCGCGCGGTGGCGACCACCAACCGCAACTTCGTCGGCCGCATGGGGCATGTAGACAGCGAAGTGTACCTCGCCTCGCCGTATGTGGCGGCGGCAAGCGCCGTGGCGGGCAAACTCGCCACGCCCGACGAGATCTAATTTAGCGGAGGATCATGAAAAATGAACGTGAAAGGAACTGTTTTCAGATATAAGAGCGACGTCGATACCGACGTCATCATCCCGGCGCGCTACCTCAACACCACTTCGGAAGCGGAGCTGGCGTCGCACTGCATGGAAGACATCGACAAAGACTTCGTCAAAAAGGTGCAAAAGGGCGACATCATCGTGGCGGAAGACAACTTCGGCTGCGGCTCTTCGCGCGAGCACGCGCCCATCGCCATCAAGGCGAGCGGCATTTCGCTCGTCATCGCCAACTCGTTCGCGCGCATCTTCTACCGCAATTCCATCAACATCGGGCTGCCCATTCTGGAATGCCCGGAAGCGGTGAAGAACATCAAGGCGGGCGACGTCGTCTCCTGCGACCTTTCCAAGGGCGAGATCGTCAACGAGACCACGGGGCAGAAGTTCCAAGCAGAACCCTTCCCCGATTTTATCCAGAACATCATCGACAAGGGCGGCCTGATCGCCTCCATCAAGGCGCGCGGCTGAAGCATTTAGATTTTTGCAAGAGGTGAATACAATGAAAAAGCATATCGCAGTGCTCGCGGGCGACGGCATCGGCCCCGAGATCACCGACGGCGCCATCGCCGTCCTCCAAAAAGTGGGCGAAAAGTTCGGCCACGAATTTGAATTTGAACATCTGCTGATGGGCGTCTGCGCCATCGAGGCGACGGGCGAACCGCTGCCGCAGTACACCATCGACCGCTGCCTGGCATCCGACAGCGTGCTCCTCGGCGCCGTAGGCGGCGCGGTGGGCGATGCGCGCATCAACAACCTGCCCGGGCACCTGCGCCCCGAAGCGGGCCTTCTGAAGATCCGCGCCGCGCTGGGGCTGTATTCCAACCTGCGCCCGGCGCGCCTGTTCCCCGCCCTGGCGGGGGCCTGCCCCCTGCGCAAAGACATCGCCGAAAAGGGCATCGACCTCGTGGTCGTGCGCGAGCTGACGGGCGGCATCTACTTCGGCGAGCGCGGCCGCGGCGTGGGCGAAGGCGGCGCCTTTGCCTATGACACCGAAAAGTACAGCGTGGAAGAGATCACCCGCATCGCCAAGATCGCCTTTGAACTGGCGATGAAGCGCAAAAAGAGGGTCATCTCCATCGACAAGGCGAACGTTCTGGAATCTTCGCGCCTGTGGAGAGAGACGGTGCACGCCGTCGCCAAAGACTACCCCGAAGTGGAAGTGACGGATATGCTGGTAGACAACGCCGCCATGCAGCTGGTGAAAAACCCCGCCCAGTTCGACGTGGTCGTCACCTCGAACATCTTCGGCGACATCCTCTCCGACGAGGCGGCGATGATCACCGGCTCCATCGGCATGCTGGCTTCCTCCTCTTTGGGCGCCACCAAGCGCGGCCTGTACGAGCCCATCCACGGCTCCGCGCCCGACATCGCCGGCAAAGACCTCGCCAACCCCATCGCCACCATCCTTTCGGCGGCGATGATGCTGCGCGACTCCTTCGACATGCAGGCGGAGGCAAAGGCGGTGGAAGACGCCGTCAACGCCGTGCTGGATGAAGGCTACCGCACCGCCGACATCATGAGCGAGGGCATGAAGCAGGTCAAAGGCAGCGAGATGACCAAACTCATCGCCGAGCGGACCTGAGGCGGCGCGGAAGACATTTCCTGCACCGGCGGCTGAAGCCGCCGAGCAGATCCGGCTGCCGCGCGAGAAAACGCGCCAAGCTGTTGACAAACTGCTCTGGAAAGCGGTATAATAGAGCCGCACTCGTAAAAACGGGTGCGGCTGTTCTTTATTTGGAACGTTGCGGCGCGGCGGCAGCTTATATGCCCGCGCCCGCACGGGTACGGCTGTTTCTTTATTTGGAAAGACACGGCGCGGCGGCAGCTTATATGCCCGCGCCCGCACGGGTGCGGCTGTTTCCTTTCAAAATTGTAAAATTTCCTCGCGCGGAAAGTACTTTTGAGGCGCGGAAAAGGGCATTGAAAAATTCCCCCGCGCGGAAAACGTTCCGGCGCAAAAGAGGGCGATGGCATGATCAAAGAAAACGTACAAAAAGCGCTTGCAGAGCTTGCGGGCGGCAACTGCTTCGGCGAAAAGGTGACGCTCGTCGCCGCCACAAAGACGCGCACCGCCGAAGAGATCAACGAGGCGATCGCCGCGGGCATCACCGACATCGGCGAAAACCGCGTGCAGGAATTTACCGAAAAATACGACCTGGTGCAGGGCGGCAGGCGGCACTTTATCGGGCACTTGCAGACCAACAAGGTCAAGTACCTGATCGGCAAGACCGACCTCATCCAGTCGCTCGACCGCGAAGAGCTGGCGGAAGAACTGCAAAAGCGGGCGGAAAAGGCGGGCTGGACCGCCGAGTGCCTGGTAGAGATCAACGCCGGCAGCGAACTTTCCAAAAGCGGGTTTTTCCCCGAACAGGCGGCGGAAGCGGTACAAAAACTGGCGGCTTACCCGAATATTCGCCTGCGCGGGCTGATGGCAATGCTTCCCATTTGCGAAAATACGCAACATTTGCGTTCATTATGCTTGTCTATTCGTGAAATTTATGATACAATAAAGAAGGAAAGAAAAGCGTTCGATGTGCTTTCGATGGGCATGAGCGGCGATTGGCGGCTGTGCGTGGAGTGCGGCAGCAACATGGTCCGCCTCGGCACGGCGCTGTTCGGCGAACGGCACTACCCCGCCAAGGCCTGAACGCGAGGAGTTTTGGCTGTATGCTCGGACAAGACAACGGCACCCGCCGCCGCATCTTCGGCAAGGCGGAAAAACACGCCCCTGCCGCGCCCGCGGCGGAAAAAGGCGACAAGCAGCCGGCAAGCGGCGCTACCCTGCTGCGCCACCCCCGTTCGTTTACCGACGTGGAAGAGATCATCGACCGCCTGCGCGAACGCCGCACGGTGATCGTGTACCTGAGCGAGGTGAACACGGCCACGGCCCAGCGCGTGACCGACATGCTCAGCGGCGCCGTTTACGCCTTGGGCGGCACGGCGGCAAAGCTGCAGAAGGATATGTACATCTTTACGCCCGACGGCGTAGAGGCCAAATAAGGTTTCACCTTTACACCCGTTCCTATGGGAACGGACAAGAAGATATACTTGAACCGGGAAAGGAGGCAGACATTTGTCTGCCTCCTTTCTCGTTTTGCCTGATGAAACCGCCCCAAGCTGCTTTATGAAACCGCCCCGGGCGAGGAAACGGAACAGCCCTCTCTTCCGTCACTTCGTGACACCTTCCCCCCCAAGGGGAAGGCAAGGGTAAGTACCCGCACGCCGCATGCGCGACGCGCGCCCGTCTCGATTCAAATGTAAAATGTATAGTGTAAAATGTAGAATGTAAAATTTTGGACACATTGAAAAAATGTTTTTGCCTTCTTCCTCCATTTACCATTCTACATTTATCATTTCTTTCTTCGTATTATAAAGATGTAACCTGTTTTTTGTGTCTTCTCCGCAAAGCGGCGATGCCGTCGCAGGCGTTCATGCCGAGGCCCAAGATCAGCCAGGTATAGTACAGCACAAAGCGCCAGATGAGCACGTACCAAAAGAGCACGCTTTCGGTAAGCCCCGCGAACGCCGCCATGAACACCATTTCGATGGCGCCCGAATTGCCGGGGGTGGGGATAAAGGTGGCGGCATAGGTGGAATACATCGCCAGCACCATCACCAGCCATAAAAGCTGCGCGCCCTCGTAACCCATCACCGAAGGGCCGCACATCGCCACCAGCAGCAGATAGGGCTGGACGAGCTCGATGCTCGGCTCGCCCAAACACAGCAAAAACAGCACGAAAAATTCTTTCGGCTTTTTATAGATGAACTGCGAGATGGCGGCAAAATCGTCTATCCACTGGCGCATCTTCGCCTCCCACTTGTCGGGGTTTTTGACGATGCGCACGGCGTGCAGGATTTTCACGAATAAATTGACGACCCACTTGACGAGCCCCGGCAGGAACACGACGATGGTCACGAATACGGGGATGAAGGCGTTGATGCCGAAGCCTACCCAGCCGCACACCAAGACGGTGGTGCGCATCGCCTCGTCGGGGATGGCGGAAAGCTGCGGCACCCCCAAGCCCATCACCAGCGCCGCCACAAAGGTAAAGCCGAGCATGTGGATGCCGTATTTGACCATGGTGACGGAAGCGGCCGCCGTGGCGGGGATCCCCTGGCGGTACATGTAGTAGATCTGCATGGGCTGCCCGCCCGAAGAAAAGGGAGTGATGCACTCGTAAAACTTGCCCACCAGCGCCACCTTCGCTCCCTTGCCGAAGGACAGCGGATAGCCGCCCGTCTTGCCCAGAATGGTGAATTTGAGCGTTTCCATCACGAACATGATGATGAACAGCGCCGCCACGGGCAACAGCAGCCACCAGTTCATGCCGCGCATCACCTCGGCAAAGGTGGCGGCGTCACCCCCGGCGAGCGTTTGGCTGAGCTGAAACAGCACCGAAATGACGCAGGCGATGATGACGGCGGCGATGACGCCCCAGGCGATGTTCTTGCGCCGCTGCTTTTTGAGGGCCACCTTGGAATACTGCCCGCCCTCCGCGGGCTGCACCCCCTTTTCGGAGGCCGACAACTCTTGCGCGGCGGGCACAGCCCCCTGTTCGGAAGGCTGCCCTACCCGTTCGGCAGGCTGCGCCTCTTGCACGGCGGGCTGCGGCGGCGTATGTTGTACGGGCGCGGAAACGCCCTCTTGTTTATGTTCCATTCTTTACCGTTTACTGTTTTGAATTTTGCGTTTAAGCATGAGAGTCTTCGGTGCGCTTCGCTTTTACATTGTCCTGCGCCCCTCTTCCGTCGGCTTCGCCGCCACCTTCCCCCAAGGGGAAGGCAAGGATGGAGCCATGTTCGGAACAGCTCACCGTCCTATACAAGATCCCTCGACTGACGCTCGGGATGACAAAGATGAGTTTTGTTTTCAGAGATCCTTCGTCGCTTCGCTCCTCAGGATGACAGGGGGTCTTCAAGCGCGCACGAGTTCGGCGATGTCGCGGTAGGCGAAATAGTCGTAGCGGTACATGTCTTCCAGCATTTCCTGCTTTTCGTCGTAGCGGAGGAGCCCTTCGACGAAGGCGTTGCAGGCGTCGGAAAAATACCGCGAGCCGCCGGCAAAGCGGATGCAGATAAAGCCGTTTTCGTCGGCATATACGGGGCCTTCTTCCTCGCCGATGAGCTCGCCCGTATAGATGACGCGCGCGCCGCCCTGCTCGGAAGCGAGCCGCCCGTTGGGATAGAGGGTGAGCTGGCCGTCGAACGAGGTATACACGCCGTCCTCTTCTTCTGCGGCGAGGTATAAAATTTCGCCGTCGAAATAGATGCCGCGGATAAAGATACCCGATTCGCGGCTGACGAAGGTGGTGACGGGGGCGCGGAAGACGCTGCTGCCCTGGTAGAGGTTGGTGTTAAAGTCGAAGCCGAGCAGGTCTAAGAGGGTGGGCAGCACGTCGAGCGAGCTGCAGGGCTTTGTCACCTCGCCGCCGTAGTAGCCGCTGCGGGAGAGGGAATAGTAGAACTCGCCCGCATAGGCGGAGAGGAACTGCTCGCAGTCGTTGACGTATTCCTCCGCCGCGTACATGTTTTCCACCTCGAGCGCCATGGCGCCGTCCCAGATGAAGAAGGGAATGTTGTACAGGCTCGTATCGTAATAGACGCCGTCTGCCACCTGCTTGAAATAGTAGCTCTGCTCGTCGTAATAGCGGTTGTGGTCGGCATAGAAGACGAACAGGGTGTTATCCAGCTCGCCCGTCTGCTCTAAATAGTGCACGAGGCGGTTGACGCCGACGTCGAGGTCCATCAGCCCCGCCTGATAGCGCTTGAACATGAGGTATTCCTGCGTGAGTTCGCCCTCTTCGCCGCGCTCGCCATGCGGCACGGCAAAGCGCTCGTCTACATATTGTGTGGGATAGCCGTCTATGTATCCGTAATAGGTCTCCAAATTCTGCACGGTGCAGCTTTCGGAAAACTGCTGCTTTTCCTCTTCGGTCATCTCGCCGGGGTAGTCGCCGCCGCGCAGGTCGTCGTAATGGCCGTGGCTGATGAGGGAGAGCATCATGGTATAGAAGCGCCCGTTTTCGCCGCCGTCGGTAAACGCCCCCAGATACTGCGAGATCATCTCGCTGTCGCGGTCGAAGTCGTAGAACCAGGTCTTGTCGTAATACCCTTCGAGGCGAGACATGTCTTCGAGGAAGTTCGTGTTTTCAAACCCGTACAGGTCGCCGTGCGTTTGGCCGCGGCTGTAAAAGCCGCTGTCGTTGGCGTGGAAATAGTTTGTGGTGTAGCCCGCCGACTGCATGACATGCGGCAGGGAGAAAGAGAAGTCGTGCTCCAAAAGCCCTTCGCCGTTGGCGCCCGAAGGGATGATGGAATTGCGCAGCTGCGCCGGGTAGCTGCCCAACACGGACAGCGCCTCGGAATGGTTGGTCTTATCGCGGGCGTAGTACTCGCTCATGCGCCAGCCGTTTTTCGCCATCGCGTAGAGGGTGGGGGTGTAGTCTTTGTTGATGCCGTACCACTCGCCCGATTCGATGACGATGAGCACCACGTTTTTGCCGCGGTACCTGCCCGCCATGTAGCCGTTTGCGGGCAGGGCGCTGTTCCATTCCCCTTCTTCAAAATAATCGTCCAGCTCGGCGAGCTGCTCGTCGCGCTCTTCGCGGGTGATCTCGTCTCCGCCGCTTCCCAGCCAGTTGAAAAAGTTTTTGCTATAGAAGCCGAAAAAGCCGAATTTTTTGAAGGCTTCGGCGGTGAGGAACTGCGTTTCGTAGAGGTACATGTCGTCTTCGTACTTATACAGCGAATCTTGTACGTCGGAACGGCGGAAGGAGAACAGCGAGGCGCTGTACAGCCCGAAGCAGGCGCTGGCGGAGATGACCACCGTAAATACCAGCAGCAGCGCCGTCTGCCATTCGAAGCAGGGGACCGTCTTCATCTTCTTTTGCAGAAAGATGCAGCCCGTGAGCACGCCCGCGTAGAACAGCAGGGCGAAGATGACCAGCCCCAAAGAGCCGAGCAGCATGCGCGGGTTGAACACGTTGCCCGCCTCGCCGATGATGTTGAGCATGGAAAAGCTGAACACCATGTTGCTCATATCCAGCAGGATGGCGTCTACCACGCACAGCACCGCCTCTAAAAACAGCAGCACGCCGATGACGACGATCTGCGCCACGAACCCGGGCACGATGAACACGCCCAGCGTGACCATGAGCAGCACGCTCAGATCGAGCAGAAAATATCCCGGCAGCACGCCCAGCCCCGCCGAAAGGAAGGCGGCGATCTCTAAAATGAGCGCCGCGGCAAAATAGATGGCGGCAAATATCGCCTTTTTGACCAACACCCGTGTGGTCTGCGCGCCCCGTCCGGCGCGCGACAGCGCGTTCTCCATATGACCTCTTCTGTCGGGCGGCTCCGCCCCGTACAAATGCTTTCTCTTTTTATGAGCGGTGCCCTGTACAAATGCTTTCTCTTTTTATGGGCGGTGCCCTGTACAAATGCTTTCTCTTTTTATGGGCGGCTCCGCCGCCCGATATGATACTTTTTTCCGGCGGCCCTTGCCGCCTGTTTTTATTTTCGGCTCCCGCCCCTGCGGGCGGACGCATGCCTTCCCGATTATTGTAACATAAAACGCCGCAAATGCCTATCAAAAACAGGCGTCTGCGGCGATGGCGATTGTGAAAATTGTGTTATTCTGCCCTTTATTTGCCTTCTGCGGGCGGCGCATCCTGCGTGTCGCCCTTCGTCTGCCCCGCCTGTACGCCTGTATCCCGCTGCGCGCCCCCTTGGGGAGCGCTCCCCTTCCCCCGCGGCGGGTGCGCCTCGCGCAGGCGGGCGCGCTTCCATGCCTTGATGTCTTGCAGGCGGGCGGAAAACTTCGCCTCCGCCCCCTCCTGCGTGGGGGTGTAGTATTCCCTTCCCGATAAAGAATCGGGCAGGCACTGCATATCGGTCAGCTTTTCGGCGGTATCGTGGGCGTATTGGTAGCCCTTGCCGTAGTCCAGCTCGCGCATCAGCTTTGTGGGCGCGTTGCGGATGACGAGGGGCACGGGCTCGGCGAGCATGGTGAGCGCGTCTTTGCGCGCCCGCCCGTAGGCCACATACAGCGCGTTCGACTTGGGCGCCAAAGACAGGTACACCACCGCCTCGGTGAGGTGCACGGTGCATTCGGGCATGCCGATCCAATGGCAGGCCTGGTAGGCGGCGACGGCGACCTCTAAGGCGCGCGGGTCGGCAAGGCCGACGTCTTCGGCGGCAAAGCGGGTGACGCGGCGGGCGATGTACAGCGGGTCTTCGCCCGCTTCGAGCATGCGCGCCAGCCAGTACACGGCGGCGTCGGGGTCGGAATTGCGCATCGACTTGTGCAGGGCAGAGATGAGGTTGTAGTGCTCTTCGCCCGTCTTGTCGTACAAAAGCGATTTTTTGGAAGTGCACTGTTCGATGGTCTCGCGGGTGACGAGGGTGCGCTCCCCCTGCACCTGCCCGTTGAGCACCGCCATCTCTAAGGTGGTGAGGGCGGAACGCGCGTCGCCGTTGGCAAAGTTGGCGATCGCGGTGATGAGCTCGTCTTCGATGTCTACCCTGCCGCCGAAGCCTCGCTCGTCCGCCAGGGCGCGGCGGAGGAGAGCGGCGATCTCTTCCGTCTTCAGCGCCTGCAGCACGAACACCTTGCAGCGCGACAAGAGCGCCCCGTTGACCTCGAAGGAAGGGTTTTCGGTGGTGGCGCCGATGAGGATGATGCTGCCCCGCTCTACAAAGGGCAGAAAGGCGTCTTGCTGGGCCTTGTTGAAGCGGTGGATCTCGTCTACAAACAGGATGGTCTTGGCGCCGAACAGGCGGCCGCGCTCGGCGCGCTCCATGACGGCGCGGATCTCTTTGATGCCCGAGGTGACGGCGGAAAAGTCGATAAATTCCGCCTTGGTGCGCCCGGCAATGATGCGGGCGAGGGTGGTCTTGCCCACGCCCGGCGGGCCCCAGAAGATCATCGAGCCGATCTTGTCGCTCTCGATCAGCCGCCGCAGCACCTTGCCTTCGCCCAACAAGTGCGTCTGGCCCGCAAATTCGTCCAGCGTGCGCGGGCGCATGCACGCGGCGAGCGGCTGGCTGTCTTCGCTTTCAAACATCGAACGCTGCTGCATGGAAACCTCCTACTATGTGTATATTCACGAAAATTCTTTTGAGCTGACAAAAGAATTTTCCGTGATCAAGGGGGAAACCTGCCGTTCGCCGCCGCGCAATTTTGCGCGGCGTACTGGCGGCGGTTTCACCCCTCGTCTCGCGGCATTTAAGGGCACACCGGTTATAGAACGCCGCGAGACTTCACCCTCATCCAAACCAAGTCAATGCAAAAGGGACCCGCCCTGAAAGGCGCCTTTTGCGCGCCTTGCGGCTCATCCTCA
>ERZ1643247.1453-NODE-1453-length-21780-cov-5.638987_pt1 | contig 21780 bp, 23 predicted proteins | sample MGYA00579264_ERZ1643247 | MGnify/ENA primary metagenome ERZ1643247 (study PRJEB29033, sample SAMEA4952262) | chicken gut metagenome | biome: Broiler Chicken; feature: Gastrointestinal Tract; material: Caecum | place: Ireland | collected 2018 | study: Broiler... | reverse complement strand
AATAATCCCTTCTGAACGGCCGGAGTATTTCCGGACTGTTTCAGAGGGGATTATTTATATTCAGTTTTTTCTCCGGATAATTTTTCCATAAAATTTTGTTGACATTTAGATATCAAAATGATATCATTCAAGTATCAACATAATACTTGATGTTTTTACGTTGGAGCCAGACTTTTTCTAACTAAACATACGCGGCTCTTCAAAAAGGAGGTTTTATTCATGAAAGAAAAAATCATAGGCACAAAAAAGAACGGGATGCTGATGCTGCTTCTCACACTGTTACTCTATGTATTGGCTATCTTTTACTGTGGTATCAGTATTGCAGGCTCCGCTCTCGGAGGCAATGTTGTTTTAATCACTGTCAGCATCATCTGGATTGCTCTGGGCTGGATCTTCTTCTGCGGACTGAAAGTGTTAAAGCCGCAGGAAGCACTGGTTCTCACCCTCTTCGGTAAATATGTGGGAACCTTAAAGGGCGAAGGCTTTTACTTTGTGAATCCTTTCTGCTCCAGCGTCAATCCGGCAGCGAAAACAAAACTGGGACAGAGCGGTGATGTGGACGCAGGAAACCGTAAGAGCGGTCTTTCTCTCTCTTTAAACAATGAGGGTACTTCCGCCAACATGGATCTCGGCAGCAAAAAGATTTCTTTAAAAGTGATGACATTAAACAATGCCCGCCAGAAGATCAACGACTGTCTCGGCAATCCGGTGGAGATTGGCATCGCTGTCATGTGGAGGGTAACCGACACTGCCAAAGCAGTATTTAACGTGGATAATTACAAAGAATATCTTTCCCTGCAGTGCGACAGCGCAGTTCGGGATATTGTAAGAATCTACCCATACGATGTGGCTCCAAATGTGGATACCACCGGCGACGGACAGGCGGACGACGGCTCCCTGCGTGGTTCCAGCGAAGTAGTTGTACAGCGTATCAAAAAACAGCTTCAGGAAAAAGTTACTGACGCCGGGCTGGAGATTCTGGAAGCACGGATCACTTATCTGGCTTACGCTCCGGAAATCGCCGCAGTCATGCTGCAGAGACAGCAGGCTTCCGCCATTGTGGACGCCCGCAAGATGATCGTAGACGGCGCGGTAGGCATGGTGGAGATGGCACTGGAACATCTCAACGAGAGCCATATCGTAGATCTGGATGAAGAACGTAAAGCCGCCATGGTCTCCAATCTGCTGGTCGTTCTCTGCGGACATCATGAAGCGCAGCCTATTGTCAACGCCGGCTCTCTTTATTAATAACAGGATGTGATGATATTCTGATATGAATGAAAAAAAGAAAAAACAGGTTCCTCTCCGGCTTTCGGAAAAGCTCTACAATGATATTGCCGCCTGGGCGGAAGACGATTTTCGTTCCGTAAACGGACAGATTGAATATCTTCTTACCGAATGCGTCCGACAGCGCAAAAAAAATGGCAAATATGTTTCCGAACACCTGGATGAACCGCTGGATATTACTATCGAATGAATTTTTACAAAAAAACCAGCTCCGGCAAGGAGCTGGTTTTTTTCAATCTACTTCTATAGCATTTGGATAAATTTTTTGCAGCCGGGCGTCATCAAAATGTTCATCCATCCATTTCTGCCACTGATGTCCCGCAGGAATCTGCTCGGATCTCTGATCACTGCGGATGAGCGCCAGTCCGGACACCGACATATTGACAACAAAAAATAAAACCAGAATCCAGGTAAGCACTTTTCCGGCAGCCAACGGTATCTTCTCTATCCAGCCGGAAAATACCGGATACAATCCCTTCATCCAGACCACTGCCGCGATTCCCCAGAAAAAACAATACAACAGATTAATTCTTCCGCCCAAATTAAACATCATTTTACTGTAATCCCAGAATACTTTTCCAAACACCAGCTCGGAAAGTACGCTGCAAAGGTATTCGTAAGCTCCGCCGAGGAAAGTTCCTGCCAAAAAAAGAAATCTGTCAGATCGATCCCTGTATTTGTACAAAAGCAAGGAAGCCGCCGCAATGGCTACACCCCACACAAGGCTGAACGGTCCCCACACGAGGCTGCTTCTGCTCATCCAGACTCCCATCTTCAGCCGGCAGAAAATAGTTTCCACTATATCTCCCAGCAATGAACCGATAACGAGAAGCCAGAACAGTTTATAAAAACCACAGCCGGTAGCAAATACTCCCGCCGTTTCTTTCTCCTCTTTCTTTTTATGTATCACATTGGGATAAGCCCGTCGGATTCTCCGGTCAGTAAAGCCATAAATCACACGCCCCAGCCGGGAGCTGATTCCTGACAGCCACGAATCCACTTCCTCCCACTGCTCCATTCTCCGGCTTCGCCCTGACAATATAACCAGAGTCGCCGCGATATCGAGAATCAGCACTGCGGACAGAACACCCAGCAGTACTTTGCCAGGCAGGGATGGAATCATCCCGAACAAATCTGCGAACAGCGGATTTCCCCATTCCAGCGCAGCAACAGACAGAAGGCCCCATCCAACGGAAACCGGAAGGCTGATGTAACCATCCAGGTTCCATTTCATCTTTGAGTAGTCCCACCATCTCTCGTGATACATTTTTTCTATCAGGTGTCCTGCCGTCCACTCAATCAGCGTGGAAACAATGAAACCTGCCGCAAACAGCCAGACGCCATGCAGTTCTCCAAAAAAAATCGTGAGAACCACGGCAGATATTCCATAGATGACACAGAGAGGCGCATTGACCAGTCCCCGGTTGACAAACTTCTTCTGACGCAGCGCGGCGGAAAGAGTTTCCAGCACCCATCCCAGAAAGCTGTAGACAAAAAACAGCCAAATTATCTCGTATCCTGTATATTGCATCTCTTTTCTCCTTTGCTTTATCTTTTGTAAGGTATTCTTATTTTACCATAGCGCATTTGCCTCGTCGCTTTATTCCAGTTAGCAAAAAAAGCATATACGTAATGATAAAAGATACCTTTCATGAAGTCAAGAGTGGAATACACAGGCTATACCGTATTCTTCTGCAATTTGTTCCGCCTGCCGAAGCTCTTCGCCGGAAAGGAGTGCTGTCTCACCAAAGGCATACTCTCGTCCCAGGCTCTTATATTTTTCTTTTGCCAGTTTGTGAAAAGGCAACACGGTTAACTTTTGCACATTACATTTCTTTAGAAATGTATATATCTGCCGGAGCGAAGTCTCGTCGCTGTTAAATCCAGGGATAAGTGGAAGCCGTACCTCTACTCTTTTTTTGGTGCGCAGGAGGTGTGAAAGATTGTCGGCAGGTAGCGCTGCCTCTCCTCTCGTTCCCTCCCGAAAACGTTTCGCATCCACATGCTTTATGTCCATCATCACATAATCGGTGTGCGGAAGCACTTTCTCAAACTGTTCCCACGGCACATATCCGCAGGTCTCCAGGGCTGTGTTTATCCCTTTTGTATGACAGTCCGCAAAAAGCGCCGCCGCAAAATCTGCCTGCAAAAGCGCCTCTCCGCCGGACAGGGTAACGCCGCCAGATTCGCCATAAAATACCCGGTCCTTTTCCACCTCGGCCATCACTTCTTCCACGCTCCATTCCTCCCCGTATCTCCTGATAGCAAGGGAGGGGCACCGGGAAACGCAGGTTTTTTCTTCGCAGAAGATACACTGGTCTCTGTCTTTCACATGCGTTTTCCCTGTCAGAGAGATATTTTCTTTTGCGCAGGACGCCGCGCAACTTCCGCAGCCAATACATTTTCTGGCATAAAATCCAATCTCGTCGTACATTTTCTGCGATTCAGGATTACAGCACCAGGCACATTCCAGCGGACAGCCTTTTAAAAATACGACAGTACGTATACCCGGCCCATCATGGATGCAGCATCGCTGAATTTCAAAAACCTTTGCCGTTCTCATAGCGAAAACTCCGTTCTTTTTATAATATCGTCCTGAAGCTCCTTATTGAGCGTCGTAAAAAGAGCGCAGTACCCGGCAACCCGCACAATCAAATCCCGATATGCCTCCGGGTTCTTCTGCGCTGCCCGAAGGGTATCTCCGCTTATGAGATTAAACTGAATATGCCAGCATTTTAAGTCACTGAATCCCCGGAGCAAAGCGGCAAACTTCTGCTCCCCGGCTTCGTCCGCAATACTCGACGGATTGATACGCATGTTGAGCATCTGCCCGCCGGCAAACATCTCCGTCGGAAACTTACTTAAAGATTTAAGCACAGCTGTCGGCCCCTTCACCGCCGTTCCGCTGGATGGAGACGCGCCGTCAGAAAGCGGCGTGTTTGCCCTGCGTCCGTCCGGGGTTGCGCCCACGGCGGCGCCGGACGGAATGTGCGCAGTTACGGTCACCGTGGAACTGGTATAATGACAGCCAATCGGCCCTCTTCCAAAGCGAGGCGTCCTGTACTTTTCTATTTCTCCGGCAAACCAGTTGGTAATCTCCACCACAAAGCGGTCTACTTCATCATCGTCATTGCCATATTTCGGCGCACGGTTTAAGAGCGCCTGCCGGATGTACTCTCCTTTTTCTCCGGCATAGTCGTTCTCCAAAGCATTTTGAAGCTGCTCAGGAGTGATACATTTTTCATCGTAAACAAGCGTTTTCACCGCATAAAGCGCATTTCCCACCGTCGGAACGCCGACTAAGGTTCCACTGATAATATCGTAGATAACGCCGCCTTCTTTAATGCTCTTTCCTCTTTCCAGACAGTTATGTACGAAAACGCTCATCAGAGCGTCTGGAACCAGCTCTTCCATCGCCATCTCATTCACATTGTCGGCGATAACTTCCAGCTTCATATAGTATTGAAGAAGCGTTTTATAATTTTCCAGCACCTCAGAAAAATCGCGGCATTTTTTCAGCGGTTTTAAATCCATCACCTGTACGCCGCTCTTTTCATCCCGTCCGCCGGATAACGCCAGCGTCAAAATCTTACCAAGGTTAATCTTACTCTTTCCATTGGGGCGATAGGACCATTTTCCCGGAATCTGTACCTCTGTACAGCCAAGGGAAGTATAGTTAAAGGCATCTTCCTTCGTGCAGCCCAGCCTCTGCATGGTTGGTATGACTACTTGATCATTGATGAGCGCAGGACTTCCCAGTCCCAGCTTTAATATCTCTATCACTTTTCTGAGAAGGGGTTCCGGCGTTCCTTCGTATATCCGAAAATATACATTGGGCTCCGGCAGCCGGACTTCTCCGACAGTGTCCAGACAAATATATGTAAGCAGGTTGGAAGCGTCCCTTCCCTCTTTTGTCTGTCCTCCCAGACAGATATTCTGGTAAGTCGGAGAACCAATCTGCGTCCGGCTTGTACTCCAGGAACGAAGCTTATTGTTGCCATATATTTTTATAAAAAAGCTTGCCACTAGCTCTCGCGCCCATTCCTCCGTGATGCGCCCTTCCCGCAAATCTTTCTCTAAGAACGGATAGAGGTACTGGTCGAGCCTTCCAAAAGAAATGGAATGGCCGTTGGATTCTATATGCAGAATCACATGCAGAAACCACACGCACTGAAGCGCCTCGTAAAAAGGCCGCGGCGCGCCCTCCTCCAGGACGGCACAGTTACACGCTATCTGCTCCAGCTCTTTTTTCCTCTTTTCATCCTCACAGGATTCCTGCTCTTTTTTTGCAAGTGCCCGGAATCTTCCGATATAGGCGATACATCCTTCCAGCGCCGCACGGCACGCCCGGTAGAATCGTTCCTTTCTAAGTTCTTCTATCTGCGACTCGTCCAGATGAAAAAGATATGCTTCCACTCTTTTTAACATTCCCGGAAATCCTTCACGAAGAAGCATCTCATAATCAGGCACAATATGTCCCTCGCCGGACGATACATTTCCTGACCATCCAAGTACGCCGACTGTCTTATCTCTCATCACATCCGCGCTCTGGGTCGCCTCCGCTCTCTCTTTCAGCGTCCTTCCTTTCCACCAGGGCAGAATCTCCCGAAGAACCGCTTTATTTTTGTCGCTCACATAAAACCGGTCAGATTCTCTATTTTCCAACGTATCGAGTTCCTCCAGGATATATTCATAAGCGTATTCCGGAAATACCGGAGCGGCGCGGGGAACAGACGCCTGATTCCCCGCCAGAAGTTCCTCTTCCCCGATGTAGATGCTCATTTCTTCCAATATCCCTTTAAGCGCAAGCGCACGCTTTATAATCGGCGGTTCAGCCTCGTATTTTTTATAATATGCCGTAATAATCCGCGCTCTGTCTGTGCAGACAGAAGGGACCGCCGACACCATCCTGTCTCTCAACTTCTGAATCCGCTCACTCATTTTCCACCCTTCCTTTCCGCCGCTATCTCTGCTGGAATTCGGCAATTCTGCTATAAAGGTTCTTTTCATTTACAGCTCTGTAAATATCCTCATAAATGGCAAAGATCTCTTCGTATTGTTTTACATGCTCCGGGTTTGGCTCATAGCTTTTCACCTTCTTTACCATACGCTCCACAGCCTCTTCCATGGAAGAAAAGATGCCCGCGCCATAGCCGCCGAGAATCGCCGCTCCCAGCACGCTGCAGTCGCCGTCCAGAAGGATATCTACCTTCCTGTTATAAATGTCGGACTGAATCTGGCACCAGAGTTCTGATTTTGTCGCCCCGCCGCTCAGGCTAATCTCGTCAATCTCCACAAAGTTTTCAAATGCTTTTAACACCGCCTTCGTTTCAAGCGCCACTCCCTCAAGCACCGCGCGCACCAAGCACCCGAAGTCTGTTTTCAGGGAAAGCCCCATAAAAGAACCTCTTGCCTGAGAATTAAAGTTCGGACAGGCGGAACCCGCCAGATACGGCGAGAAAATAACGCCGCCGCTTCCCACCGGCGCCTTCGCCGCGTAAGAATTCAACACGTCATAAGCATCTCGCCCGGAAAATCCTGCCATGGACTGGGCGTAAGGCACCATATTATCGCGGAGCCACCGATAGGAACTCGCCGCCGCATTCTGCAATCCCTCCGACTCCCATTTTTTCTTCGGCATAGCGTGGGCGGATGTGCTTAACTTCCTATTGGCGTCATATTTGACAGAATCCAGTGCAGTAAGGCTGATGCCCGCCGTCCCGAGAGTGATTTCGGTCTGGCCTTCCTTAAGAACGCCCGCCCCGATTCCGGCGCATTGCTGGTCTCCGCCGCCGCTGCACACGGCCATCCCTTCTTTTAATCCAGTTCTCTCCGCCGTCTTTCGATTTAAAATTCCCATCTTCCAGCCAGAACCAATCAATTCCGGAAAGAGACTTCGCTCCAATCCCCAGATGGAACAGAGCTCACTGCTTATTTCCATCGTGTGAATATCCATGAAACCGAACTGGGAAGCGTTGGACCAGTCCTGGAACCAGCCATCCTGCGCGCCGAACTCATGAAGAAAATACTCCTGTGTGGATATAATCTTCGCTGTCTTTTCAAAGGTTTCTGGTTCATTTTCCATGACCCAGCGAATTTTGCAGCTGGCAAATGCCGTGGAAACCGGAAGGCCGCTTATGGCAAAATATTTTTCTTCAAATCCCCGCATCCACTGCTCCTGTTTCGTGGAACGCCCGTCCTGCCAGGAAATCGCCATTCCATTTCGCAGAATGTTTCCTTCTCTGTCCAGATACATGTGCGTATTTCGCTGTGTGGAAAAACCGATGGACACAATCTCTTCGCTCGTAATTCCTTTCGACGCCGCCTGTTTTACCGTCATGGCTATGCAGTCATAAAGGCTTTCTCTTAAGACTTCTACGCTTTGCTCTACCCATCCCGGCTTCACATACACGCAGTCGTAGGCAATGTAGCTCTCCGCCTGTACATTTCCCTCCAAATCATAGATCTTCGCCTTTACTCCCGTCGTCCCGCTGTCCACACCCAATAAATACTGTTTCATTTCTGTTCTCCTCTCCATTGGTACATGTTCTCTTATGGTAACCAGTTACAAATGAAACACAGCGCTATGTTCTATTTGTTTGTATAATAGTACATTTAGAACATTTTGTCAACAAAAACCATCTTTTATTGTCTCCTCTTTTTTTCTATGATAAAATATATTTATATTTTTTTAAGGAAATGGTGAAACCAATGACAAATCAAAACCGACAGGAGCAGATTCTTCAATTATTAAATGCAAAGGGAGAGGTACATGTCTCTGAACTTGCCGCCCTTTTCCATGTAAACCCAATCACTATCCGGCGCGACCTGGACACCCTGGAAAACGCGGGCAAACTTACAAGAAGCCGTGGCAAGGCTCTTTTGAGCCAATCTGATATTATGCATGAACGGCCGCTCACTGCCCGAATGCAGACAAATACGGAAAATAAACGAAAGATTGCCCGGCTCGCCAACAGTATTATCCGACCGGGGGAACACATTTTCATCGGCTCCGGTTCCACCCTATGCTATTTTTCCAAAGCCATTGACAATGCAAAGAGGCTCTGGGTCATCACTGGCGCCATCAACAGCGCGGCGGAGCTTTACAGCCGGAACAATGTGTCCGTCTTTGTCATCGGAGGCGAACTGACGAATCACACTCTCACTACCACCGGAACGTATGCAGAGTCCATGATTCAAGAACTGCGGTTTGACGCCGCTTATATTTCCTGTACTGCGCTTGACGCTGAAGGCGTATTCTACCACCGGAGTTTTGCGGAGCACGGCATTTACAAGCATCTCAGAAAACAATGCGATACCCTTGTGCTCCTGGTGGATTCCAGTAAAATCGGAAAAACCAGCTTTGTGAAAGTCGGAGAACTCCGAGAGGGGGACGTGCTTATCACGGATGGAGACGTCGATAAGGATCTGGTAAAAATCTATAAAGAAATGGGAGTGGATGTAAAGATTGCAGAATAGCGTGATATTTTCAAATCCGTTCCGGTAATAAAAAATGGCATAAGCAAACCCACTGCATTTTGTGAACAACAATATTTGCAGTGGGTTTTGTTATAAATGATTATCGAATCTGTCCGTCTCCCCGGATAATGTATTTGTAGCTGCACAGTTCTTCCAGTCCCATCGGGCCTCTGGCATGAAGTTTCTGGGTGGAAATCCCCATTTCACATCCAAGTCCGAACTCTCCCCCATCTGTAAAACGGGTGGTCACATTGACATAGACAGCGGCGCTGTCCACTCTTTTTGTGAAATACTCGGCAGCATCCTTACTTTCCGTGACAATGGCTTCGCTGTGTCCGCTGGAATGAGCCGCGATATGCGCTACGGCATCTTCCACGCTGTCCACAACTTTTACCGCGAGAATGTAATCCAAAAACTCCGTATCAAAGTCTTTCTCACCAGCCGGCGTACCGTCGATGACAGCCGCAGCTCTCTCACAAAGCCGCAGCTCTACCGGCACCTTTCCCGCCGCCTCGCGGTCATCCACCAGGCGCTTTTTCAGCATCGGCAGGAATGTATCGGCAATATCTTTGTGAACCAGACACACTTCCTCAGCGTTGCAGACGCTCGGGCGGCTGGTTTTTGCATTTTCTATGATATTGAGAGCCATTTCCGGTTTTGCCGTGCTGTCCACGTATACATGACAGATTCCGGTTCCCGTCTGAATACACGGAACCTTCGCCTGATCCACGCACGCCTGAATAAGTCCGGCCCCGCCTCTTGGAATCAGCAGGTCCACATAGCCCACAGCCTTCATCAGCTCTGTTGAGCTCGCCCTTGTGGTATCCTCAATGAGACTCACGCAGCTTTTTGGCAGCCCGGCTTCCTCCAGGCCTTTCTGCATGGCGTCCACCACTGCCCGGGCGCTCTTCCAGGCTTCCTTTCCGCTTCGAAGCACACAGGCGTTGCCACTCTTGATACAGAGCGCCGCCGCGTCGCTGGTCACATTCGGACGGCTCTCGTAAATAATAGCAATAACCCCCAGCGGAATAGCAGTCTTTTCTATAACCATTCCATTCGGGCGGGTAATGGACTTAAGAATTTTTCCCGCCGGATCCGGCAGATCGATCAGCTCGCGGATTCCCTGAGCCATACCGGCGATCCGGTCCTCTGTCAGAAGCAGCCGGTCCAGCATCACATCGGAAATCTTGCCCTTTGCCTGCTCCATATCTTCCTGATTTGCAGAGAGAATCTGCTCCGCCGACGCTTCCAGATGTTCTGCCATCAGCTCCAGCGCACGATTTTTTGTCTGTTCATCCGCAGCATTGATGGCGCTCTTCGCTTTTTTTGCCTGCTCCAATATTTCTTTTGTTGTCATAATGTATTACCTCCCCTTATGACTCCATGCGTATTTCTATTTTTTTCCACGGAACTTTGTTCCGACCTTCTCCCCGTCAAGGATGCGATACAGATTCTCCGGATGCTTTCCATTGGCTATGATCATATCAATCCCTGCCTCCATGGCAATCTCCGCCGCCTTTATTTTTGTCACCATGCCGCCGGTGCCGAGCTTCGTGCCTTTTGTTCCCGCCAGCTCATAGATTTCCGGCGTTATGGAAAATACCACATCAATAATATCTGCATCCGGATCTTCTCTCGGATTAGCCGTATAGAGTCCGTCAATATCGCTGAGTACGATCAGAAGATCTGCATCTGCCTGTTTGGCCACAATAGCCGCCAATGTATCATTATCTCCCACGGAGATCTCATCGGTGACAATGGAATCGTTCTCATTAATGACCGGCATCACATTGAGCTCCAGAAGTCGGTTTATAGTATTTTTGATATTACTGCTGCTGGTCTCATTCTCAAAATCTGCGCCGGTGAGCAAAATCTGCGCCACGATATGATTATACTCCAGAAATTTTTTGTCATACAAATACATCAGCTCACACTGGCCGATGGCTGCAGCCGCCTGTTTTGTAGGCATATCCTCCGGTTTTTCCTTGAGATTCAGTTTGCCGACTCCCAGTCCGATCGCTCCCGAAGAGACCAGTACCAGCTCATGTCCGGCATTCTTTATGTCACTCAATATTTTGCATAATGCCTCAATTCTCCGGATATTAATCCGCCCGCTTTCATGGGTCAGTGTGGATGTGCCCAGTTTTACTACGATTCGCATATGTTCCTCCTGCAAAAAGGGCTGCGCAAAATATTTACACATATTCCGCTGCAGCCCCTACTCCATTCATTTCTATAACACTTTACTCAAAAAGCTCTGTGTTCTCTCATTCTGCGGATGGTCCATGACCTCCTCCGGTGTTCCCTGTTCCATGATCACGCCCTGATCGATAAAGAATACCCGGTCAGCAACGTCGTGGGCAAATCCCATCTCGTGGGTTACCACAACCATGGTCATACCTTCTGCCGCCAGTTCTTTCATAACGTCAAGAACTTCGCAGACCATTTCAGGGTCCAGAGCGGAAGTCGGCTCATCAAAAAGCATGATATCCGGCTCCATGGCAAGGGCGCGCGCAATAGCCACACGCTGCTGCTGTCCGCCGGAAAGCTCCTTCGGTTTCGCGTCTGCCTTATCTGCCAGACCGACTCTCTGAAGAAGTTCCATGGCTTTTTTCTCCGCTTCTTCTTTGGTTTTGATCTTAAGCTCTACCGGAGCCAGCATAATGTTCTCTTTTACCGTGTAATGCGGGAAAAGATTAAACTGCTGAAATACCATTCCGATGTGACGGCGGATCTTGTCAATATCGCTGTTCTTTCCGGTAATGCTCTCGCCATCCACCAGGATCTCTCCTTCCGTAGCCTCCTCCAGACGGTTCAGGCAGCGAAGGAACGTAGATTTACCCGAACCTGACGGTCCGATAACGCAGATTACTTCACCGGTGGTGATCTCCGCGTCAATTCCCTTTAATACATGAAGAGAACCAAAACTTTTCTTCAGTCCTTTTACTTTAATTTTAATATTGTTCTCCATTATGCATTAATCCTCCTTTCAACGGCTCTTGAGATGAACGACAGAATCGTAACAATCAGGAGGAAGAAAATAGCTACCCACGTATAGGTCGCAAAAGACTCCATGGTTCTTCCTACATAAATCTTTGCGTTGTACATAATCTCCGACAAACCGATGGCATAAAGAATCGTGGAATCCTTCAGCGTGATGATAAACTGGTTTACCAGAGACGGAAGACAAATGCGCACCGCCTGCGGAAGAATGATCTTCTGCATGGACTTGGCATAATTTAATCCCAGACTTCTCGCAGCCTCCATCTGCCCTTTATTGACAGACTCGATGGAACCACGGAAAATCTCGGAAATATACGCCCCCGCATTGAGCGTCAGGGTTACAAGACTGGCGGTAAATACCGTAATTCTGAACTGAGAGCCGGTGATGGACTGAATCAGCTGCGGCATGGCAAAGTAAAAATAAAAAGCCTGCACCAGCATTGGAGTTCCACGGATCAGCCAGATATAAAACTTGGCAATGCCGCGCAAAACGACATTGTGGGAAATATTCATCAAACATACAAAAATGCCCAGCACCATGGCGATGAGCAAAGACAATACTGTAATCTGGACAGTCATACCCAACCCGTTGAGAAGGGTTGGGTAGACTTCACTAAAAACCTGAAATAAATTCATTATGAATCATCCTTTTCATTATTCAGCGGAAGTATATTTTGCAATAATCTCGTCGTAAGTTCCGTTTTCTTTGATGTTGGCAAGACCTGCGTTGAACATCTCAAGCAGCTCTGCGTTCTGTCCTTTCAGAACAGCGAAACCATATGGTGTGGAGAAGTTTTCTTTCTCTTCTGCCACGATCTTAAGACCGTTGCCCTGGGAGATACCATACGCCATAACCGGCTGATCTTCGAAACATGCCACAGTGTTGCCTGTGATAACATCCTGATACATCAGGGAAGACTCATCAAAGTACTGGATATCGAAACCATACTCTTCTTTTAATGTCTCCGCACATTCAGCGCCCTGTGTTCCTGTCTTTGCTGCCACAGTCTGGCCTCTCAGGTCTTCCAGTCCCTGGATATCGCTGTTTTCTGCCGCTGCGATTGCAACGTAAGAATCATAGTAAGTATCGGAGAAATCGTATTTCTGCTGTCTCTCCTCTGTGATAGACATACCCGCGATAACGCCGTCACTCTGTCCGGACTCCAGAGATGCCACTGCCGCATCGAATCCAAGAGGGGTCAGTTCATATTTAAATCCCTGGTCTTCCGCGATGGCTGCGAGAATATCCACGTCAATTCCGACGAATTCATTATTCTCATCAGAAAATTCAAACGGTGCAAAAACGGTATCTGTTGCAATTACGTAGGTTTTATCTGATGATGCGCTGTCGGATCCTGTGCTGTCTGCCTCATTGTTTGCATTACTTCCACATGCAGCCAGTGATAACGTCATCGCTGCAATCAAAGCCATTGATAAGAATTTTTTCATGTGAATTCCTTCCTTTCTAATCTTTCTTTTTTCACATTACTTTTCTATTATATCTATTTCGCATATAAAATGCAAGAAACTTTCAAAAAACATACATTTTGCCCTCATATCTGCTTAAAGACCACAGCTCCGGCATAGACCAGCGAACTGTCTCTCTGAAAAAAATCCGTCCTTTTTTTGGCGCGGTGATCTCTTCGGAGACCTCGCCGTTATAAGGGTCAATGATTTCTGCCAGCAGTTCCCCTTTCTCCACCATGTTCCCGGTCTTCACAAAGGTCCTGAGCAGCCCAGCCTGCCGGCATTGAATCACAGACAATTCTCTCTCCCATAAAATGCAGGATTTTTCCTGAAAACTGCCGGCGTTACGTAGAATTCCCTGCTCTGTCATAAAAGCGAGAACCGCCTCCACTCCTTTCTCCGCCGATACATAGTCAATACGTTCAGTTCCTCCTGTATATACAGAAAATGCCGCTGTCTCCCATATCTGCCAGTTATAATTCAGCGTCGTTGTGTCATAAGGTTTCGGTTCGCGAATGATTACATAAGGGAGACCAAATTCCCGGGCTAAAGAAATATCTTCAAAACCTGTATGCATGATCCTCACATGAGGAAGATAATTTCCTTTTGTATATGAGCTGCAGAAATGTATTCCGTATTTATAATGACGTATCGGCTCAAAAATTCCCGCGGCAATCCGCTGCGTTGTCTCCCCCAGCGCATAACCGGGAAACATGCGGTTGATATCCGTATTATCTGACGGCCAGAATCTCTTTCCCACGTTGATAGAATATAGATTCGCAGCAGGAATAACAAGGATTTCCTTTCCCGGACATATCCTGCCCTCCCTCTCCATTTGTTTCAATCGTTTGTTCAATTGAGAACAAATATAGAGCTGCTGAATCTCATCTCCCCGAAGCGCGCCCATAATACACAGAGCAGGTTCTCCTTTTCCATAAAAATATCCGGTCACCTTCATATTATCCCTGTACAGGGAATTAAGCTGGTAGATAGTCTGCTTTCTCATGATCTTCCTTCTTTCTTTAATATTCTGGCGATTAGCGATCCTTCATTTACCACTGGATATTCCCGTATGGTGAACAGGATGCCTTCATCCGGTGAATGCAGTTCTGCCCGCACGCTTCCGTCAAGGGGATTCACGATCTTCCCTATGACCTCATCCTTTTTCACATTTTTCCAATGGGCAGCTTCCGGCAGAAAAATCCCCGCTGCCGGCGCATTGATAAAAAGAATCTCATCGGGATCCCTGGAGAGAATGGGCGTACGCACCTCTTTCACTTCTCCCCGCCAGATATCCAGATATTTCATAAGATTAAAAATACCGTCAATAAGCTGCTCGCCATATGCTCTGGTAATACGCATGCCGACGCCCATTTCTACCACCAGCGTAGGCACGCCGATACTGTTCAGAGAATGCGCCAGCGTTGATTGCAGCACTGTGGCCGCTCCATGCACCCATATAAAATCAACATTTAATTTTTGGGCATACGGCACCAGTTTTTCTGCCGTATCCTCGCTGATACGCACCTGAGGAATCTCTGTCAGAAAAATATTACTGGCATGGATATCTATACAGAAATCTGACTTTGCCAAATCTTCCATGACACCCGCAGCCACATATTCTGCCATCGTTCCACCGCTGTCTCCCGGAAAGATTCTGTTCATATCCAGATCAAAACGGGGGGATTCCCCGGGTAATGGTGTCCACTCCGAGAGGATTCAGAGCAGGATAAATGTCCACAATTCCTCCCAGCTTCTCCCTGTTATTTTTTAGAATCTGATTGAGTCTGTAACAGACATACTGCCCCTCCAGTTCATCCCCATGCGTTCCTGTCACCACGCTGAATATTTTTTGTTTTCCATCAGGCCGCAGCGACATGATTCTGTTTTTTTGTATCTCCAGCTTCTCATCCACAGGAAGAGCCGTTGAAACCACACTTTTTATCATACTTTTCCTCCACAATTACCACAATCTCCTGTTGTTCTTTTGCCGCTCCCCGGTATAACCCTCTGTTCATCACGCAATCCCCGGCGTCGCAGCCGACGGCTACGCGGATATAATCGTCATCCACCCACCGGTCATTGGTCGGGTCTATCTCATACCATGTTCCCGTACTCTGGTCGCATACGCTGACCCAGGCGTGAGAGGCACCCTCTCCCATCATGTAGCCGGCCACGTAGGCCGCCGGAATCCCCATTCTCCGGCAAAACGCGATCATGATATGCGCATAGTCCTGGCACACCCCTTTTTTCATGGCAAAAGCGCTGCCAGCCGTGGTGGTGACTGTCGTGGCGGACGGTACGTATTCCATATGGCAGAAAACAGCCTCCATTAAATTTTTCATGCTTTTTCGAAAAGAAAGCGACTGTTGTTCTGCCCTCAATTTTGAAGGCATCAAAGCAGCTTCTTTCATTTCCGGCCATCGCTTCCAGAAATTCATCAGAAATCGTTCCATCTCCTCCGTACAGATCGTGAGCGCTGTCGGGAAACGATACAGCATTTCTCTGGCCGCTTCTTTTTTATATCCTGCTCCGCTGCTTACCCGGGCAGTCCCTTCCACTTCCACAGAAAACGCAGTGTGCGGTGCAGAGATTCTTCCATATATATACTGGTTCCCAGCCGCATCCTTTCCCGAAGCAGTCCAGTCGCCGGACACTTTCCCGGCAGCGATACGCTTATAAAAAATCATAACATCCTGCGTTGATTCTGATGAGGGAATACATTTCAGCGTAAAAGAATGATCTGTGATGGGATCCGAAAAAAGAGAAGACATGCGATAATAAAAATGTAATTGTTTCATCCATCCACCAGCGTCTCCAGCACCGAGATCATTCTGCGGCGCAATTCCTCCTCGTCCGTCTCCGGATGATCTTCTTTTTCACACTGCAGAAGATACGCAAAACGGACAAAAGCCAATCTGTGATAATCGATTCCTGATCTGTCAATTCTCCCGCTCAGTTTCTGATATTCTGACAGAAGCTCTCTTTTTCCAATACCCAGACGCAGATACAGATCAATTCTCTCAATACTTCTTCCGGTTTTTATGAGGTTCCTCGTCTCTGATTCCACCACATAGTCATCGGCACAGGCCCAGAAAGCCAGAAGCATATCAAGCACTCCCTGCAGTTCCATCAGAGGCGCAGCCTGATGCATAGTCTTCTCCATAGTGGAAAGACCCAGCTGCAGGTACGCCATCGTCTCTGTTCCTATTTCATCCCTGAGTACAACAGCGTTATCATATGCCCGCAAAAGATTGGAGAGTACGGAATCCGGGTTTGTGCTGTCGTAGAGATAACGGCTGATAAAATCCTCATTCGACGTATAAATAACAGGAATATTTAGTTTGGAGCAGAAATCAGAAAATTCATCTGTCTCACTTTCAATCATCTTATCAAATTGCAGATAAAACATCCGCAGTTAATAAATTTATTAAAAATCTGAAAAACATTATTAAAAAAGTTTTTAGATTTGTATATTGAAAAAAGGATTGACAAAAATTGCATTATCGCATATAGTGAACTGGATTTCACCGAGCGAAAAGAAAGACATTTTTAAGAAAAGGAGAACACAAAGATGAAAACTTTTACCGTGAAATTTGATACTGTTGACAACGCAGCATCTTTTGTAAAAGCAATCGAAGATTTCCACAGCCATTTTGATTTAATCTATGGAAAGTACGTGGTTGACGCACAGTCGCTCCTGGGCGTGATGACCATGAATCTCCGGGAGGCAGTTGATCTGCGTATCATGGAACGCGATGGAGAGATGGAAAGAATCATGGCTGCCATTGCGCCGTATATCGCCGCCTGAATTTCAGAATATCACAAGCATAATTTTCATTAAACCATTTATATTGACGTTTTTTTAACAATTATTTATTGCTATCTACTATGAATTATGCTATATTAATGAGGTGTCCTGTGCATGTGCATTGGGCACTTTTCCTGTTTTTTAGGGATTTTTTGATTTTCCAATTGTTTTAAACTCAAAATATATAGGAGGACAATATTATGTGGTTTGACGAAGCAGTAGTTTATCAGATTTATCCCCTGGGTTTGTGTGATGCCCTTGACAAAAAAGATTCCGATCATCGGATCCTACGGGTCCTTGACTGGGTAGATCACATTAAAAAGACCGGCGCTACCTGCGTTCTTTTCAACCCTCTCATGGAGAGCGACTACCACGGCTACGACACCAGAGATTACCTGATTCCTGACCACCGTCTTGGCACAGAAGAGGACCTGCAGAAAGTCTGCAAGGCAATCCATGACGCCGGCCTCAAGATCATGTTCGACGGCGTTTTCAACCATGTGGGACGGGGATTCTGGGCTTTCCGGGATGTGCAGGAGAAGAAATGGGATAGCCCTTACTGCGGCTGGTTCCATATCAATTTTGACGGCAACACCAATTACAACGACGGCTTCTGGTACGAAGGCTGGGAAGGTCATAACGAACTCGTCAAATTGAATCTGGATAATCCGGAAGTGCGGCAGCATCATTTTGACGTTATCAAAAAATGGGTGGAGCTCTATGACATTGACGGTCTTCGTCTGGACGTAGCTTATTGTTTAAGCGACTTTTATCTTCGCGAACTCAGAAATTTCACCAATCAGGTAAAACCGGATTTTGTGCTGATGGGTGAAACGCTCCACGGAGATTATAATATGTGGATGAGTGATGAAAAATGTCATTCTGTGACTAACTATGAATGTTACAAAGGTCTTTATTCCAGTTTCAACAGCGCCAACATGCATGAGATCAGCTACAGTCTGAACCGTCAGTTTGGCTATGAGAACTGGTGCATCTACCGTGGAAAACATCTGCTGAGTTTTGTGGATAACCATGATGTGGAACGAATCGCCAGCATCCTCACCGATAAAAAGAATCTCTCTGCCATCTATGGTCTCCTCTTCGGCATGCCGGGCATTCCATCCATCTATTATGGCAGCGAATGGGGCATGGAAGGCTGCAAAAAGGACGGCGACGAAGTCCTTCGTCCGGCCCTTGAACGACCGGAATGGAACGACCTGACCGACGCCATCGCATCATACGCAAAACTCCACACCGGGCATCCGGCACTCTATGACGGCGGTTACCGTAACCTTCATGTGTGGAACAAGCAGCTTGTCTTTGAGCGTGCCTGCGACAGCGAAAGAGTTCTTGTGGCAGTAAACATTGATGATGAACCGTACTTTGCACCATTCGACGCCCAGGCGGCAAATGGCACCGATCTGCTCACCGAAGAAACTGTCACCTTTGACGGAGGACGGGAGCTGCCTCCGCACAGTGTGGCTTTCTGGAAAGTCTGAAATCATTTTTTTATTGACTTCTGTCTTTATCTCTATATAATGAAGACAGAAGTCAATTTTATTGCCATTTATCAGAACAACAATCTTTGGTTCTTCATCACTACAGGGAGGGCTCTCCTTTATCATTATCGTTCTGGAGGATAGATATGGTCACTTTAACCCCGGCGGAACTGGAAGAAATTCATGCTCATCTTCATAATTACATGCACACAGAAGAAGCCCAATCCATGAAAGGTTTCTGTCAGCACGGCGCAGTGAGTACTTATGACCATGTGATGAACGTGGTCAGACTGAGCTATTATCTTAACAAACGATTCAGGCTGGGCGCCGACATGCGTTCTCTTGTTGTAGGTTCCTTTCTTCATGACTTTTATCTGTATGACTGGCATAATAATGACGGCACCCACCGTCTGCACGGATTCACCCATCCGCAGCGGGCCCTTTCCAACGCCAGCCGCCTTTTTGCACTCAACGAAAAAGAGCAGGCAATCATCCGCCAGCATATGTGGCCCCTGACCTTCCGGGCGATTCCATCCTGCCGGGAATCGATGATTGTCTGCCTGTCCGATAAAATCAGCTCTGCAATAGAGACTCTATTTCATCGCAAATAATCTTTTTACTTTTTTATTCTGTCTTTTGCGAGATTCCCATGGCAAAGTCCGGCTCTCATCCCGGGATATCTCCCACACCATTTAACACCAGTCGCGGACGGTACGGATACCGTTCGATGATGTCCGGCGTCGTAACTCCGGAGAGAACGAGAACCGTATCAAGACCGGTCTCAATGCCGGAAATAATATCGGTATCCATTCGGTCTCCGATAATAGCCGCATTGGCAGAGTGGACATTTAACAGGCGAAGTCCTGTGCGCATCATCAGAGGATTTGGTTTACCGATAAAATACGCCTTTTTCTCTGTTGCCAGCTCGATAGGAGCAATCAGCGCACGACAAGCCGGTGCGATCCCGGTTTCCGTCGGCCCGGTCAGATCCGAATTAGTTCCAATCAGTTTGGCTCCGGCATTGACCAGACGGATTGCCTTCGTAATCTGCTCCAGATTATAACAGGAGGATTCGCCCACCACCACATAATCCGGATCCACATCATTATACATAATACCCTTGTCATAAAGAGCATTCAGGATACCATGTTCTCCTACCACATAAGCGCTGCAGCCCGGGGACTGTGTGTCCAGAAAGCAGGCTGTCGCCAGCGCGCTGGTGTAAAAGTGCGTCTCATCCACGTCCAGCCCCATCCTTGCCAGCTTATTCTGCAGCTCTCTCGGAGTATACTGGCTGGAATTGGTCAGAAACAGAAAATTCTTTTTATTCTCTGTCAGCCAGTTCACGAACTCTTTCACTCCCGGCAGAAGACGGTTGCCGTGATAGATCACGCCGTCCATATCGCAGATGAACCCTTCTTTATTTCGTAATGTTTCCATATATGGCATCCTCCTGTATCGCGTCTTTTTATATTCTGTCCTTTTTAGTTTCTTCTCTATGATACCCGATATTTCTGCATTTCATTAAAATGTACGTCATCTTAAATGTACCGTAGCTTTCCGTCACGCTTCCGGGTAACACCGTAATCATAACAGACGCCGGATCGTCCTGCAATCCTGCCAGTGTAAAGTTTCGGTATTCTCTGCGTAAACCGTTACCGTTCACGCAGCCAGTGCGCGGCCCGGGCCTGAAATTAAATATTCGGCATCTTCGCCGTCGGCATCATAAGTACCTTCCCGGTTCCCCGATATACGTTTACCAGCCCTTCTCCTGAAGCGGCGGAACCGATCAGCGACTTGCCGGAACGCTCCACTGTAAAATCCAGACTGCCGCTCCAGGCAATGGCATAGTTCCCGTCAATCTTCAGCACATCATTTTCCAGGGTGATCTCCACCAATTCCTCCATCGGACACTGTGACTCAATGCAGAAAACTCCGGAACCGTTCAAACTCAAATTAAACAGACCTTCTCCTCCGGCCACAGCAGAAGAAATATTAGAACGCATTACAGCCTTATGTTTCAGCCTGGAATCACATGCCAGAAACAGTCCGTCATCCAGCACAACAGAACCGCCCCAGTCCGCGGCATCCATGAGAATCAGATGTTTGTAGGTCGGCTCCAGAACCAGCAGTCCGCTTCCCGTATATTCCGGCTTAATAGCAGACTCACCGCTGGCCTTGCCCCGTACTGCTTTTCCAAAGAAATCTCCAACGCCTTTAATTCCTGTGGTAGCATTCACATCTCCCAGCATCCACTGCATAGCCCCTGCCTGCAGTGTAATCTGCGCTTTGCTCAGATCGCAGATGACCTGACGCTTGCGGACATTCATCTCAGCACAATAATACGCAATAATGGCAGAATCCGGCGCAATACTTAAATCTCTCTGATATTCGATAACTGTAAAGGCTCCTTTCTGATCGAGAATCTTCACATCATCATTGTCTGTAAAATTCTTTACCTGAAACATCGTTTCCCTCCCTCTTTTCACAGTGGCAGCCGGCAGACCGGCCGCAAAATCTGTCAGTAAAATCAAAAATTTTTCTAAAATGTACAGAAAAATCTTTCTATTTTACTATATCACAGTCGTGAAAAGTTCACAACATAAGATACGGCAAAGAATCCCCCCCGCCATCTGCGCCGGGCAGAGGAAACTTTCCCGCACTCGTATACATTTCTCCTCACCGGTCCACAGCCACCAGATCGTATACCTTTTGCAGTAAAATCGTTTCTTCACCGATCCGCAGTCTCCCGAAAGCATCCACTCCCGAAAATACTCCGGTCAATGTCCGGTATTCTCCCTGCGCATAATATAAAATCTCTGCCCTGTCGCCGGGTTCCAGCTCCATAAGCTTCCGGTTCAGCTCCTCCAGTGCTTCCTCCGACAGCTCCCGCCGGGGAAGCGGTTTTTTCTCTCTTCTCGCCAGCGCTTCAGGATATCCTTTCAGCGCCCCAAAGGGCATAAACTGTTTGGCTCTCTCTTCCCTGCTCATTTTAGGCGCCACTCCTATGACCTCCTATCTGACTGTTGCGTTCTATTGTTGTCGCACCATCCTGAAAATCCATTCCTCTCAGCACAGCATTTTTCCCGAATCGATGCTTGATATCCAAAACTGCCTTCTGCAGCCGTCTTTCTTTATCCTCAGCTGCCTTCTCCTGTTCCCGTTCTCTTTCTTTTGCAGCATAATCAGTGAATAGGTCCAGCTGCTCCATTTCCGGTTCTTGATTCACCTCAG
>ERZ1643247.1450-NODE-1450-length-21838-cov-6.981637_pt1 | contig 21838 bp, 19 predicted proteins | sample MGYA00579264_ERZ1643247 | MGnify/ENA primary metagenome ERZ1643247 (study PRJEB29033, sample SAMEA4952262) | chicken gut metagenome | biome: Broiler Chicken; feature: Gastrointestinal Tract; material: Caecum | place: Ireland | collected 2018 | study: Broiler... | reverse complement strand
AGCAACCGGCTCATAACCGGTCGGTCCTGGGTTCGAGTCCCCGAAGGTCCATTTTTCTGACCAACCTGATGTCAGAACTATATCACAATTTCATATGGCCCGGTGGCTCAGCTGGTTAGAGCGCCGCCCTGTCACGGCGGAGGTCGACGGTTCGAACCCGTTCCGGGTCGCTCCTTTAAAGGAAAGCGAGAGAATGCATGATTGCAATGCGTTCTCTCGTTTTTTATATCTGTATGTGAAGAGCTTTTATTGATGAGAGGATCTGCGGGAAAATCAAGAAAAAGCAGCGCATGGATGAAGCTGCTCCTTTACGCTGCTTTTTGTGCTGCGGCTAACAGGACTCGAACCTGCACGGTCGCCCAATGGTACCTAAAACCATCGTGTCTGCCAATTCCACCATAGCCGCATATTTAAAACTTTAATCATCATATCATCAACAGCAAGTCTTGTCAATCGTTGGAAGGGGATTTCTGGTAATGAATTTTTATATTCAATACCAGAAAAAGGAAAAGACAGCCAGTTTCCCACGCTTCTGGGCGGTCGCCTGTTGAAATGGGCACTATTATCAAAAAATAGATAATAAATAAGCTGAGGACCAGAGAAGGCAGGACGCATTCTTGGGGATTTTCACAAAATTTACTTTAACTTTACATATATTTTACATACGCCAAAAAAAGATAACTTTTTTATGTTTTATTTTTGGATAAGAACTTTACTAACCAGCAAGGGCATGTTAAAATAAACGTGCTTATGTAAAATAAGCGTATAGAACATGTAAAAAATACGTTAGGAAAGTGGGTAAATGTAAGGTATGGATCTATCTTTTACATTCTTCTGCCAACAATTGGCATCGAATCCGGTTTTATTGGTTACAGTGTTTCTTACACTGTGCGTGATTTTTGTCAATGGCTGGACCGATGCTCCCAACGCCATTGCCACCTGTGTATCTACCCGCTCCATGGATGTAGATGCGGCGATTGTGATGGCTGCTGTCTGCAACTTTGTGGGAGTGCTGGTAATGACGATGATCAATTCTACCGTTGCGATGACTATTACGAATATGGTCAATTTCGGCGGTCAAAGTTCTCAGGCGCTGATTGCTTTGTGTGCGGCGCTGTTTGCTATTGTATTCTGGGCGGTTCTCGCCTGGTATTTTGGAATCCCAACAAGTGAAAGCCATGCGCTGATTGCCGGACTTTCCGGAGCCGCCATTGCCCTTCAGGGAGGAATCGACGGAATCAATCCGGAAGAGTGGATTAAAGTGATTTATGGTCTGGGCCTGTCTACGATCCTTGGTTTCTTCAGCGGATATTTTTCGTGCCGCTTTGTTGCCTGGACCTGCCGCAATGTGGATCGCCGCAAAACAGGGGGATTTTTCAGGGGGGCCCAGATTGCCGGTGCAGCAGGAATGGCATTTATGCATGGTGCTCAGGATGGACAAAAGTTTATGGGAGTGCTGCTTCTTGGAATCTGCCTGGTAAATGGAACAGAGAGCGCTTCCGGCGTGGATCTTCCTATCTGGATGATGCTGCTGTGCTCTATTGTGATGGGAGTAGGTACTTCCGTGGGCGGGAAAAAAATTATCAAATCTGTGGGCATGGATATGGTTCGCCTTGAAAAGTACCAAGGCTTTTCCGCGGATCTGGCCGGCGCAGCCTGTCTGCTGCTTTCCTCCGTCTTTGGAATTCCGGTCAGTACGACACACACGAAAACAACCGCGATTATGGGCGTGGGCGCTGTGAAGCGTATTTCCGCCATCAATTTTAAGGTAGTGCAGGACATGGTGCTGACCTGGCTGCTGACATTCCCGGGCTGTGGAATAATCGGTTTTCTTATGGCAAAATTATTTATGGTACTGTTCTGAATATCGGAACCAGCGACGCTGATTTCTGATCATATAAGATAAAGGAGAATAAAAGGATGTCAAAGAAGAGTGACAGTTACTATTTTGAGAATTTTATTCAGTGTGTAGAGTGCGGCTGCCAGGCTGCCCGGATGCTGGAGGAGAATTTGGCTGATTTTTCAGGGGACAACCTGGAGGAAATCATTCGGAAGTTTCACGAGATTGAGCATGATGCGGACAAGAAGAAGCATGAAATGATGGGGGTACTGGTAAAAGCCTTTATTACGCCGATCGAACGGGAGGATATTATTCTTCTGAGCCAGTGTATCGATGAGGTAACGGATAAGATTGAGGATGTGATGATCCGAATCTATATTAACAACGTGAAAAAAATCCGTCCGGAAGCTATCGAGTTTACAAAGGTGATTATTCGCTGCTGCGAGACGCTGAAGGAAATTATGCAGGAATTTGCGGATTTCAAGAAGTCCAAAACACTTCATGGATTGATTGTGGAGATCAACGCGCTTGAAGAAGAGGGCGATCGGGTCTATATGGAGATTATGAGAAAGCTGCATACGGAAGTTACGGATCCTCTGGAGATTATTGCCTGGAGAGAAATTTACGATTATCTGGAAAAATGCTGCGACGCCTGTGAGCATGTAGCAGATGTGGTAGAGAGCGTTATGATGAAGAATACCTGATTCAGTTTTCAGAACTTTAAGAAAAAAGTAAAGCGCCTGTTGGTTGCATGTTGCGGCAGAATGAATTATAATGAATACCATAGTTGCAGTGTTTATTTGGAAAGGAGTATAGCCTTATGAAGAAACGGATTGCAATGGTGGCGGCCGCAGTGATTCTGAGCGTGATGATGGCGGTTCCGTCTTACGCCGGCTCCTGGAAATATGTGAATAATGGCTGGAAGTATCAGAGAAGTGCCTCCAAATACGCCATGCAGGAGTGGATTACAGTTGAGGGAAAGAAGTATTATATGGATGCCAATGGCTATGTGTCTACAGGCTGGACTCAGGTTGATGGACAGTGGTATTATATGGATGATACCGGAGCGATGCAGACGGGATGGCTGAAGGATGGAATGAATTGGTATTTTTTATCCCCGCTGGATGGTGTGATGGTGACAAATGCAGTCATTGAGGGACGCCAGATCGATGCAAGCGGCGTATGGGTACCGGCAGAAGGACAGAGTGAGCCAGTAGGATCTACATTGAATCTTACGAATCCGGTTCTGGTTCAGAATATGACGGGATTAAAAACGAATGGATATTCTATTATTGCTCAGGCCCGTACGGCGGACCGTCAACAGAATTGGTCCAATGCGATTCGCCTTTACGGAAAAGGCAGTTATGTGCGCTTTAATAATGATGGAACCTATAAAATTTTAGCCGGACAGTTTTCTCCGTCTACTACATTTGATAGTGGTCTGATGGGAAAGCTTACAGTGTACGGCGACAATGACCAGGTACTTTACACCTCCCAGGACATTCATTACAATGAGAAACCTCTTTCCTTTGCGGTAGATGTATCGAGCCAGACGCAGGTGAAAGTAGAGTTTTCGCTGACGATAGACAATGAATGGGATATTCCCGTATTGTTGGTAAATCAGCTGTCCCTGTACTAATTAATTGATGTGGCGTTATTAAGAAGGGCCGCCTGAAAGGGCGGCCTGAATTTTTTTACTTTTAATTTCAATTTAATGACAATAGAACAAAGGGGGAGACTTATGGAACAAAGACGTCTGATCGAACTTATGGATCTTATGGAACAGATGAAAAACCAGACAAGACATTCCTGGACATCGGCCGGACGAAGAGAGAGCGTAGCGGAGCATAGCTGGCGCCTGACAATAATGGCTTTCTTTTTGCAAGATGAATTCCCGGAGGCAGATATGATGCGGGTGATGAAAATGTGTCTGTTCCATGATATGGGGGAAGTATTCACCGGAGATATTCCAGCATTTCGAAAAACTCAGGCGGATGAGGAGGAGGAAGGCCGGCAAGTAGAAGTATGGGTTCAGAGTCTCCCGCATCCTTATAAAAAAGAACTGACGGAACTGTTTGAGGAAATGGAAGAAAAGAAAACCTTAGAGGCCCAAATATATAAGGCACTGGACCGGATGGAGGCATTGATTCAGCATAATGAAGCAGCCCTTTCTACCTGGCTGCCGTTGGAATATGATTTACAGATGACCTATGGCGAAAAGGACGTACAGTTTTCTGGCTATTTGAAGGAATTGAAACGGCAGATTAATGAGGACTCGGAAAAAAAGGCGGGAAGAACGCTGATTTGACAGGCAGGAAGAACAGTTGAAATTTATTTCTGAAAATGGTATGCTGAACGTGGTTTGGAGAATAGTGGAATACTGAACTTGAAATTTTTGCAAAAGGGGATGGGGTTGATGTCAGGAAAGAAATACCAATTAAAAATGGGTTTCTGGTACCTTTCGATATCAGAAACCCACGCAAATAAAAGAAAAAATCGGGGCAACAGGATTTGAACCTGCGACCTCTCGGCCCCCAGCCGAGCGCGCTACCAAGCTACGCCATACCCCGAACGAACTTCTGTAGTATAGCAGATATTTTCAGGTTTGTAAAGTAAAAATTTCAAAAAAATGAAAAAAATTTGAAGGGATGAAAAATTATGCCACAGAAAGATCATCGAAAGAGGATCGCCAGCTTTGATTTGGATATGACGCTGCTGGATCATGGGACCTGGGAGATACCGGTCAGCGCTATGGACGCCATCCGGCGGCTGAGGGAGGATTATATTATCGTCATCGCTTCCGGGCGGAATATGGATGCTCCCTACAGCGTGGTTTACCGGGATAAGATTCAGCCGGATGCGATGATTCATTTAAATGGAACGAAGGTAACGGCAGGGAAAACCATATTGTACGAGCATATAATGGAAAAAGAAAAGCTGAAAGCCCTATTGGCCTTTGCTCAGGAGCATCAGCTGTCTGTAGGAATTTCCGACGAATTGGGAGATTTTTATACCTGTCCGGAGCAGGTGAGGGAGATGGATCTGAAACGATGGAACACGACAGACCGCCATTTCAGAGATCCGTGGGAGCTGATGGACAGGCCGGTAAAAACGCTGGCCTATGTAGGCGGTCCCGAGGGAGTTAAATTGATGGAAGCGCATTTTCCGGATTTTAAATTTCCTATGTTTGCGGGAAATCAGGGAGCGGATATCGTGGAGAAGGAGTCCTCAAAGGCTATGGGACTTCGGCGCCTGTGCCAGTATTATGGTATTGAACTGGCGGATACGGTTGCCTTTGGCGACAGTATGAACGATCTGGAGATCATAGAGGAAGCCGGAATCGGAGTGGCGATGGGCAATGCCCTTCCGCAAATTAAGGAAGCGGCTGATTACGTGACAGACCGGATTGACGAGGACGGCGTCTGGAACGCATGTATTAAATTAAATTTATTTGGGATAAATCAGAAGGAGGATAAAAATGGCGGAGCAGTATGATTTGGTGGTAATCGGAGCTGGGCCGGGAGGATATACGGCAGCGATTAAGGCAGCTCAGATGGGGCTGAAAACAGTGATTGTGGAGAAGAACCGATTGGGAGGAACCTGTGTGAATCAAGGCTGCATTCCTACCAAGTCCCTTCTTTATGCCAGCAACCTTTTTCGGATGATGCAAAATAGTGATGAGTTTGGTGTGTCGGCAGAAGGGATCGCCTTTGATTTCAATAAGATGCAGCATTACAAGCGGGAGTCGGTCCGGCGCTATCGGGATGGAATTGAGGAGAAATTTCAGGAGCTTGGATTGAAGCTGGTAAGCGGCAGAGCCACGTTGCGCCGGGACCGGACCGTAGAGGTAGAATTAAATGAGGGAGGCCGGGAATATTATCAGGGAGCAAATGTGATAATTGCCATAGGTGCGAAGCCTATTAAAAATTCTATCCCGGGAATTGACCTGAAGGGAGTATGGGACAGTGACCGGCTGCTGGCGGCGGAAAACTGGAATTTCGACCGTCTGGTGATAATGGGAGGCGGCGTAATTTCGGTTGAAATGGCTACCATATTTAACAATCTCTGCTCCAGGGTGACCATTGTGGAAAAACAGAGGCATTTGATGGCTCCTATGGATGAAGTGATGGCCAAGCAGCTGGAGAGGGAATTGAGAGAGCAGGGAATTGAGGTGTACTGCGGCGCGACGGTAACAGAGATTCAGGAAGAGGGAAACAGCCTGTGCTGTACGGTTACTCCAGAAGAGGAGGGAGAGCCTTTTCAAATTCATGGCTGCCAGGTACTGTCGGCCATAGGACGAAGACCGGATCTCTCCGGACTGTGCGGACCGGATGTGATCCTGGAAACGAAAAATGGGAAAATTTCGGTTTCCAAGGATTTTGAAACCAATATTCCCGGGGTTTACGCCATTGGAGATGTGGCTGCGAAGATTCAGCTGGCCCATGTGGCTGCGGCCCAGGCGACCTATGTGGTGGAGCGGATTGCGGGGAAGCCGCAGAGCGTTAAGCTGGAGGTGGTTCCTTCGGGAATGTTCGTTTCCCTGCCGATTGTGCCAAGCTGTATCTATACGAACCCGGAAATCGCCACGGTGGGAATCACAGAAGCGACTGCCAAGGCCAATGGTTTAAAGGTGCGGTGCGGCCACTGCTCCATGAGGGACAACGGTCAGTCCATTATTTCCGGGGAAAAACATGGATTTATCCGTCTGGTATTTGAAGCTTACTCCAATGGAATTATCGGGGCGCAGCTGATGTGTCCGAGGGCCACGGACATGATCGGGGAAATTGCAACAGCCATTGCCAACGGCCTGACGGCAGAGCAGATGTCCTTCGCGATGCGCGCCCAGCCTACTTACAATGAGGGGATTGGCGCGGCTATTGAGGATGCGATGAGGAGCGAGCCGCAGTAGAAAAGATCAAAGGGTTGACAGGAGGAACAGACAATGAAGATGATGGCATTCAGCTGCCGGCAGGATGAGAGGGAGTTTTTTGAACAGTTCGGAAAGCAGTACGGGGTGGAGGTGGAAACCACCAGAGAGGCTCCTTCTATGGAAAACGCCGATCTTCTGAAGGGCTGCGGCGCTGCCTGTGTGCTGACGACGCCGGTGGATGCGGATTTGATTGACCGATGGCATGAATATGGGGTAAAATTGATTTCTACCAGAACCGTGGGATTTGAACATGTGGACTACCGCCATGCGGCGAAACTGGGAATTGTGGTATCCAACGCCACATACACGCCGGACACAGTGGCAGAGTATACGATCATGACGATCCTGATGGCGATCCGAAAGATGAAGATCATTCTTCAGCGCTACATCGGACAGAATTTTTCCCTCCGCCATGTCCGCGGAAGAGAACTGGGCCCTATGACCGTGGGAGTTGTGGGAACGGGACGCATCGGCCAGCGGGTGATTCAGCTGTTAAGGGGCTTCGGCTGCCGTATTTTGGCATATGATCTGGAACCCAGGGAAGAGGTTCGGAAAATGGCCGCCTATGTGAGTCTGGATACGATCTGGAAAGAATGCGATCTGATTACCTTTCATACGCCCGCTACGGAGGAAACCTATCATATGGTGAATCGCCATACCTTAAGTCAGATGAAGGACGGGGTAGTGCTGATCAATATGGCCAGGGGTTCCCTGATCGACACCGAAGCGCTGATCGAAGGTCTGGAGAAGGGCAAGGTCGGAGCCGCCGCTCTGGATGTGGTGGAAAATGAGGGCAGCATCTACTATAAGGACTTTAAGGACTGTCCGGTCGGCTGCCGGGAGATGTCTGTTTTAAGCGCTATGCCAAATGTGCTGATGACGCCGCACACCGCCTTTTTCACCCAGGAGGCGGTCAGCGATATGGTGGAGTGCGCGATGATCAGCTGCGCACGGCTGATGGCAGGGGAAAAGGATCCTTTGCAGGTAAACGGATAAGAAATGAGAGAGAGGACAACATCAATGAATGAGATTCAGAAGCGTCTGGAACGTCTGCGTGAAAAAATGAAGGAGCATCAGGTGGATGCCTGCCTGGTGGAAACCGCGGATTTTCACCAGTCGGAATATGTGGGCGATTATTTTAAAAGCAGGGAGTATTTGTCCGGCTTTACCGGCTCGGCCGGAACCCTGGTGGTGATGGAGCGGGAAGCGGCTCTTTGGACCGATGGACGGTATTTTGTTCAGGCAGCCGGAGAACTTGAGGGGACAGGAATCCGCCTCATGCGCTCCGGGCAGGAAGGTGTTCCCAGCGTTCTGGAATATCTGGAACAGAAAATGGAAAATGGAAGCTGCCTGGGCTTTGACGGCCGTACGGTCAGCGCTGCCTGGGGCCAGATGGCCAGGAGAAGATTGAGAAAAAAGGAAATTTATGTAAATGGGCAGCTGGACCTGCCGGGAGAAGTCTGGGAGAACCGGCCGCCTCTTTCGGCTCGTCCGGCCTGGGTCCTGGATTTAAGCTATGCCGGAATTGGTGCGGAGAAAAAATTGGACGACCTTAGGAGACAGATGAAGGAGGAGGGAGCGGACGTCCACATTCTGATGTCTCTGGATGATATTGCCTGGCTGCTGAATCTCAGGGGAGATGACGTAAAAAATAATCCGGTAGCTCTTGCGTACCTGATCCTTTGGGAGGACCGTGCCAAGCTCTTTATTAACCGAACAATTTTGGAAGGAAAAGCTTATCCAAAATCAGAGCATAGTGAGGAAACTGCTGCGGATTATCTTGAGAACCTGGGAATAGAAATTTGTCCTTACAATGATTTCTACGAAACGGCAGGTCAGCTGCAGGGGAAAGTCATTTTACTGGAAAAAGAAAAGGTAAACGACGGACTCTTAAACCGGGTCGCCGGGCAGAATCAGATATTGGACCGGATGAATCCCACGTCTCTTTCCAAGGCGGTGAAAAATCCGGTGGAAATCGAGCACATGAAAGAGGCCCATGTGAAAGATGGAGCCGCTGTTACCCGTTTCATCTACTGGCTGAAACATGAGGCCAGTGAAACGATGGCCCGGGGAGGGACGGTGGACGAGGTGGAGGCTGCGGAAAAGCTGGAGGAATTCAGAAAAGAGCAGGAAGGTTATCTGGGGCCAAGCTTTGATACGATCTCCGCTTACGGTTCCAATGGGGCGATGTGCCATTATTCGGCTAAAAAGGATAGTTGTGCCTGCCTGGAACCCAGAGGATTCTATCTGGTGGATTCCGGCGGTCAGTATTATGAGGGAACTACGGATATTACCAGAACCATTGTGATGGGTCCCCTGACGGAAGAGCAGCGGATGCATTTTACCTTGGTGCTGGTGAGTATGCTGCGGCTGGGAGCGGCAAAATTTCTGTACGGCTGCCGGGGCCTGACCTTGGATTATGCGGCCCGTGAACCTCTCTGGAGGTATGGACTGGATTTTAACCATGGAACGGGGCATGGAGTTGGGTATCTTCTGAACGTGCATGAGCGCCCCAACCGGATCTGCTTTCGGATTAAGGACAACTTAAAGGAAAATGCCGTTCTGGAAGATGGAATGATTACCTCAGATGAGCCGGGCCTGTATATTGAGGGAAGCCATGGCATCCGTACGGAGAATCTGATCCTCTGTAAGAAAGAGGAAAAGAATTCCTTCGGCCAGTTTATGGGGTTTGAATATCTGACCTGGGCTCCTATTGATTTGGAAGGAATTGACTGCCGCTATATGACAGAAGGAGACCGGCAGCTGCTGAACGAATATCACAGACAGGTTTATGAAAAAATCAGCCCGTTCCTGCCGGAAGAGGAGAGAGCGTGGCTTAAAAGCGCCACGGCAGAGGTGTAGGAAAAGGGGCGAATACAAAGGGAGAGTCTCCGCGGGAGACTCTCTTTTGCCGAAAATCTATTTCTGAAGCTGCAGATATTCTAGGGCCTGAAGTCCATAGTCGGAGGCTTTTTCCTGGTCCAGAAACAGAGAGGGATGCCAGGAAACGAAAGAAAGGGGGTCTTTATAGTCCCGTTTTAAGGCGGGATTCCACAAAGGGGAAAACTGAGGGAGAAAAAGCCCCGTTGTTTTGGTGTAGCAGTTTTTGGCGGTTGCCCGGATTCGGGCATCCGGGTCTACATATTCTCCGACACTGCGGTGGATCGCGGTGTCTTCATAGGGAAGATAGTAGTAATCTTTATAGTTGGGGTAGAAATATTTTAGCTCTCCATGATAGAGGGTAATCTGCAAATCCAGCAGCCCGCCGGCTGCCTGGCATTTCAGCCAGTCTGACTGAGCCTGAAAGGAAGCGGGCAGAGCCATGGGAGTGCGGTATTTCAGGTGCAGAAGGGCGGCATCTTCCTGAAGCTGGCAGCCGCTTAGCTTCAGAGGGCCTTCCATCAAATCTTTGTAACAGAGAATGGGGAGAATGGAGGGCATGCCCTTTAAGTCGTCCTCATTATGCAGCAGCAGAAGTTTTAACAAGCCTTCGTCATGGGTGTGAAGATATTCGTTGTAGACTTCAATCAGCTCCCCGCCGGAACATACATCCTTCCGGTCAACGCCCAAAAACGCTTCCACTGCCTTCTGCTTCAGGCTGCAAAGGCCCAGAAGCTTTTTCAGAGGACGGATTTTCCGGTAAATATCCACGCTGTTCAAGCCGTTCAGCGAATAGGGAAGCTTCAGGCGGGCACAGCGCTTTTCCAGAAAAGGGATATCAAACGTATCGCCGTTAAAATGAACCAGGGTGGAAAACTTGCCGGCCCAGGAAAAGAAGGCGGCAAGAATCTCTTTTTCCGCTTCTTTGGAATCCGCAAACCACTGAGCCAGATTCCAGGAGCCCTCCTGGTACCAGACGCAGCCGATCAGATAGACGAGGGCCGTATCGGCGGAGAAACCGGTGGTTTCAATGTCAAAAAAAAGAAGCGTCTCAGGGGGGCCGATTCTGGTTAAATCATAGCCCACGGGAAATGGGATAGGGTGTTTGATCTGTATCATGTAATAATCCTTAAAAACGTTGATAGACAGTCCGGCCTCTGAAATCTGGCCGTTGAGGTTACCACTGTATTGTAGAGGATGGGCCGGGGAAAGTCAAGAGAGACGAATGTGTGTTCGAAGTTCTTGCATTGCCCTTTCGTCTATGTTATGATGAAGGGAAAGACCGGCGGACAAGAGGAACGGACCGGCAGAGAAAATGAACAGAACAGGATGAAGCAGGATGATTTCATATGTAAAAGGGCCGATTACGGCTGTGGAGGGAGATACTATTGTGGTGGAAGCTGGCTGCGTGGGTCTGGCAATTCACGTCCCTCTTTCGGTTTTGGATCAGCTTCCGGGCGTCGGACAGCAGGCGACCATTTATACATATTTTCAGGTAAAGGAAGATGCCCTCAGTCTCTATGGCTTTTTAAGCAGACAGGACAGGGATATGTTCCGGCAGCTGATTGGCGTCAGCGGAATCGGACCCAAAGCGGCCCTGGGGCTTCTGTCCGCTTTGAGACCGGATGACTTGAGGCTGGCGATCATCACGGGAGATGCCAAGGCGATTTCCAGAGCGCCGGGAATCGGAGCAAAGACGGCTCAGAGACTGATTTTGGATTTAAAGGACAAGATGTCGGCCCAGGATGTGCTGGAGCATCTGGGAGGGGACGAGGAGCCCCTTGGCGGTCCCTCCTTTGGAGGAGCCAGCGAGAGCGCAAAAGAAGCGGTACAGGCGTTGGTGGCCCTGGGCTATACGGTTTCGGAAGCTTCGAGAGCAGTCGGAAAGGTGGAAAAGCCGGAGGAGATGACAGCGGAAGAGGTGCTGAAGGCTTCCCTGCGGTTCTTGGCATTTTAGGGTCAGAGAGGTTTAGAAGATGGAACGCAGAATTATTACGACGGAGGTCACGGCGGAAGATCAAAAAATCGAAACCAGCCTGCGGCCTCAGTATCTAAAAGACTATATCGGACAGGAACGTCTGAAATCGACTCTGAAGGTTTATATTGATGCGGCCAAATCCAGAAAGGAGGCTCTGGACCATGTGCTGTTTTACGGCCCGCCCGGGCTGGGAAAGACCACCCTTTCCGGAATCATTGCCAACGAGATGGGGGTTCACATGAAGGTGACCAGCGGTCCGGCAATCGAGAAGCCGGGGGAGATGGCGGCCATTCTCAACAACCTTCAGGAAGGGGACGTGCTGTTTGTAGATGAGATTCACCGGCTGAACCGTCAGGTGGAGGAAGTGCTCTACCCGGCGATGGAGGATTTTGCCATTGACATCATGCTCGGAAAGGAAGCCACGGCCCGTTCCGTGCGGCTGGATCTGCCCCATTTTACCCTGGTAGGGGCTACCACCCGGGCGGGACTTTTGACCGCTCCTCTGCGGGACCGGTTCGGCGTGGTGCAGAGGCTGGAATTCTATACGCCGCAGGAACTGAAGGTAATCATTCTTCACTCGGCCAAGGTTTTAGGGGTGGAGATTGAGGAGAGCGGCGCTCTGGAACTGGCCAGAAGGTCCAGGGGAACGCCCCGCCTTGCCAACCGCCTTTTAAAGAGAGTCCGGGATTTCGCCCAGGTAAAATACGACGGAGTCATTACCCGGGAGGTGACGGACTTCGCGCTGGATATTATGGATGTGGATAAGCTGGGGCTGGATCAGAATGACCGGAACATTCTCCATATGATTATTGATAAATTCTCCGGAGGCCCGGTGGGATTGGACACCCTGGCGGCAGCGTTGGGAGAAGATGCGGGTACTCTGGAGGAGGTCTATGAACCTTATCTTTTGATGAACGGCCTGATCAACCGGACGCCCAGAGGGAGGATGGCCACGGAAGCGGCTTACCGCCACTTGGGACTGGAAATGTAGGGGAAGGTATGCTATACTAGACACGATGTACTATCCACGTTGAGGAGATCAGGAGATAGCAGATGGATTCAAAACACTATACACAGGTATTGATTGACGGAAAGGTCTACACATTAGGAGGCAGTGAGGACGAAGGCTATCTTCAGAGGGTGGCTTCCTATGTAAATGAAAAGATCAGCGCCATGCGCAAGTTTCCGGGCTTTACCAAACAGAATAACGAGTATCAGACCGCCATGATTGCATTAAATATCGCGGATGATTATTTCAAATCCCAGGACCAGGAAGAGATGGTGAGAGACCAGCGGGATGAGATGGAACGGGAGACTTACAGCCTGAAGCACGAGCTGGTGAGCACTCAGATGAAGCTGGAGGCGGTGCTTAAGGATCTGGAGGAGCGGCAGAGCCAGCTGGAGAACCTTGGAAAAGAGAAAAAGAGGCTGGAGCAGAAGCTGCGGGAACGTGAGAAAGAGCGGGAGTTCCAGGAAAACGGTTCTTCCTCCGATGAAGAGGAGAGAACTCAGGAACTGACAAGGAAGGCGATTCACGCGGCTATGGAGGCCAGGGGAGCCGGACACAAAAAATAGTGAGAACAAAGTGGGTGAAAAGATGCTTCATCAGAGTCGATGGGGCATCTTTTCTTTCAAAAGAAGGCGGGAGAAAATCTATGGATCGAGAAAAAGCGTTGGAAGTGCTGGCTCCGGCCGGCTCTATTGAGAGTATGAAGGCGGCGGTGGCGGCCGGGGCGGATGCGGTTTATATGGGCGGCAGCCGTTTCGGAGCCAGAGCCTACGCGGATAATCCGGATGAAGACGGACTGCTGAAAGCGATTGACTATATCCATCTTCACGGGCGCAGGCTCTATCTGACGGTAAATACCCTGTTTCGGGAGGAGGAGATGGAAGATTTGTATTCTTACCTTCTCCCCTATTATCGGGAAGGCTTGGATGCAGTGATTGTCCAGGATTTAGGAGCGATGTCATTTATCCGTCAACAGTTCCCTGGGCTGGATATTCACGCCAGTACACAGATGACGATTACCGGGAGTTACGGCGCGAAGCTGCTGAAGGAACTGGGCGCGGTTCGGGTGGTTACTGCCCGTGAGCTGTCACTGGAAGAGATCCGGAAGATTCATGACCAAGTAGATGTGGAGATCGAAAGCTTTGTTCATGGCGCTCTGTGTTATTGCTATTCAGGCCAGTGCCTGATGAGCAGCTTGATTGGGGGAAGGAGCGGCAACAGGGGACGCTGCGCTCAGCCCTGCCGCCTGCCTTATGAGGCCAGGGAATGGGGAGGCAGAGTGCCGGTAAATTCTCAGCAGGAGCGGTATCTGTTGAGCTTAAAGGACCTTTGTACCCTGGATCTGATTCCTGAGATGGTTCGGGCAGGGGTATATTCTATGAAGATTGAGGGGCGGATGAAGAGTCCGCGTTATACCGCCGGCGTGGTCAGAATATACCGCAAATACGCAGACCGGTATCTGGAATACGGGAGCAAGGGATATCAGGTGGATCCGGAGGATAAGAGAGAACTGGCGGACCTTTTTGACCGTGGAGGCTTTACCAAAGGATACTATAAACAGCATAATGGAAAAGATATGATTGCCGTAAAGGAGAAGCCTGCTTTTCGAAAAGCCAATCAGGAGCTGTTTGACCGGCTGGACCGCCTCTATGTTCATGGGCAGGTGAAGGAACCGATTGAGGGAAGAGCAGAGCTGAAGGAGGGCCTGCCGGCCCGTCTTACTTTATCCTCTTCTCTTTCTCAGACTCACGGAACAGTCCGCCCGGTACAGGTCTGCGTGGAGGGACCATGTCCTATGGAGGCGATGAACCAGCCTGTGACAGAGGAGAAGGTATTAAAACAGATCGGAAAAACGGGAGACACGCCTTTTGAATTCCGGAAGCTGGATGTGCAGTTGGAGGGAGATCTGTTCCTCCCGCTACAGGCATTGAATGATCTGCGCCGCAGAGGTTTGGAGGCGCTGAAGGAGGAAATTCTGAAAGAGAGCAGGAGAACAGAACCGGAAGGCAATATTTCCGCTCAAAAAAAGAAGAGCAAGTTTGGGCAATCAGGAAAAGAAAATCTGCCTGCTTTCAGAGAACTCTGGACATTTTTGGAAGAGCCCTGTCAGCTGGGGGCTGCTCTGGCAGACCCGGGCGTCAGCGGTGTTTATTTGGATGCAGGAGGATTTCCGGCGGATTCCTGGAAGAAAAATGTGGAGGAATGCGTACAGAAGGAAAAAAAATGTTATCTGGCGCTTCCTCATATTTTCCGTGCAGAGGGGGAAAGCTTTTTTAAAGCAAATGCGGCCCAGCTGCGGGAAGCGGGATTCCAGGGCTTTCTGGTTCGGAATCTGGAAGAGCTTCAGTGGCTGAAGGATACAGATTCCCGGTTGTTTGCGCTTCCAAAGGTACTGGACGCAAACGTATATTGCTGGAACAGCGAAACAGTAAACTGCTTGAGAAATTTAGGCGCAGATCGTCTGACTCTTCCCTGGGAACTGAATTGCCATCAGGCGGGGCCGGTATCGGAGGCAGCCAGAGAGGCAGGAATACCGGTGGAGCTTCCGATATATGGACGGATTCCTATGATGGTAACAGCCCAGTGCGTCCGGAAAACAACGATGGGCTGCCAGAAGAAAAATGGACAGATGGAGCTGAAAGACCGGACCGGAGCGAGGATGCCGGTGAAGAACCGCTGCGCGTTCTGCTATAATACGATTTATAACGGCTCCCCACTTTCTCTTTTGGGAAATGAGCGGTCGGTACAAAAACTGAAACCGACGGTGCTGCGTTTAAACTTTACAACCGAGGGAGAGAGAGAAACCGCTTCCATCATTACTGCGTTTCGGGAATCGTTTCTGGAGGGCAAGGAGATTCGGGCTCCCTTCCGGGATTTTACCAGAGGACACTTTAAGCGCGGTGTTGAGTAGGGTGCAAGGAGAAACGTATGGCTAATCTGATTGCGGTAATTTCCAAATATGTCATGATTTTCCTCATGGTCATCTATACCTACGCCAATTTCCGCTTTTTTACACTGTCGGATCCGGAAAAACAGAGGAAGGTTTGCGGCCGGCAGAACCGCTGTATGTTCTGCATTCATTTTCTGGCCTATCTGACCTTGTCTTTGAGAGCGGAAAACGAAGGGATCCGAATGATGCTTTGGGCCTTTTTTGGCGCCCAGGTTGTGTTTTTTCTGTGCTATATTTATCTGTACCGTCTGATTTACCGGAATGTTTCAAGGCTTTTGGTGAACAACACCTGCATGCTGCTGTGCGTGGGAATGATTATGCTGACCAGGATTTCTATGGCCAGAGGAAGTCTGGACAATGTTCTCCGACAGTTTGTTATAGTGGTAGCTTCTGCTGCGGTAACCTGGCTGATTCCCTATGTGATGGAGCGTTTCTGGCAGCTGTATCGTCTTCAATGGATCTATGCCGGAGCGGGCATTGCCCTGCTTTTGGTGGTCTGTGTGGCAGGAAATACCAGTTTTGGAGCCCAGCTTTCTCTGACGATTGGGGGTGTTTCCCTGCAGCCTTCGGAGTTTGTAAAGATTACTTTTGTGTTTTTTGCGGCGGCTATGTTCTATCAGTCTCTGGAGTTTCAAACGATTCTGGTGACAACGGCGGCAGCAGCTGCCCATGTGGTGATTTTGGCGCTTTCCAGGGATCTGGGCGGAGCTTTCCTTTTCTTTGTCACTTATGTGGCTATGCTGTTTGTGGCTACCGGGAAATGGCTTTATCTGGCAGCCGGGACGGGCGGCGGCGTTTTGGCCGCTATGGGGGGATACCGGCTGTTCGGTCATGTGCAGCGCCGGGTATCGGCCTGGATGAATCCCTGGGCGGATATTGAAAATACGGGGTATCAGATTACTCAGTCTCTATTTGCCATCGGTACCGGCGGCTGGTTTGGTATGGGACTGTGCCAGGGAATGCCTCAGAAAATCCCGGTGGTAGAGAAAGATTTTATATTTTCCGCCATTGCCGAGGAACTGGGAGGTATTTTTGCCGTCTGCGTGATTTTGATTTGCCTGGGATGCTTTCTGCAGTTTATGCTGATTGCCACCCGGATGCAGGCGGTGTTTTATAAATTGATCGCGGTGGGGCTGGGCCTGGAATATATCGCTCAGGTGTTCCTGACCGTAGGAGGAGTGACCAAATTTATTCCCTCCACGGGAGTGACTCTGCCTTTTGTCAGCTATGGAGGAAGTTCGATTTTAAGCACCTTTATTCTCTTTGGGGTTATGCAGGGGCTGCATATTTTGAAGCTGGATGATGAAGAGGAACTGGAAATGGAGGAAGGAGGAGGAAGATGAAAAAGGCAGATCCAAATCCGAAGGCCAACCGAAATATTATGAAACTGGTATATGCAGTGGTGGCACTCTTTCTGGGAATGATGGCGTATATGGGATATTTTCTTCAGGCTGAAAGCGAAGATGTGATCAACAATGCCTATAATCCCCGTCTGGACAGTTTTGCGGACCGGGTGGTCCGGGGAGAGATTCTGGCATCGGACGGAACGGTTCTGGCAGTGACACAGGTGGACTCCGATGGAAACGAGGTGAGAGTATATCCATTTGGAAGCCTGTATGATCATGTGGTAGGATATTCGTCCAGGGGCAAGACGGGAATAGAATCCCTGGCAAACTTTTATCTTCTCAGCTCTCATGTAAATCTGGCGGAACAGATTGTGAATCAGCTGAAGGGGGTGAAAAATCCGGGAGATCATGTCTATACCACCCTGGATCCCCAGCTGCAGCAGGCGGCAAGCGACGCCCTGGGAGACCGGAGGGGAGCGGTGATCGCCATGGAGCCGGATACCGGGAAAATTCTCGCCATGGTATCCAAACCCGGATATGATCCCAATACGCTGGAGGCAGACTGGGAGGCGCTTGCCTCGGGGGACAGTCAGGAGGGACGCCTGTTAAACCGGGCGTTCCAGGGACTGTATCCGCCAGGGTCCACCTTTAAAATTGTGACGGCTCTGGAATATATGCGTGAACACCCGGAGGATTACAAGAATTATCAGTTCGACTGCGATGGGGTCTATGAAAATGGAGAGTATCAGATCCGTTGTTATCACAGCACAGCTCACGGCTCTCAGGATTTTCTCCATGCATTTGCCAATTCCTGCAATGGCGCTTTCGCAAACTTGGGTCTGAGTCTGGACCTTGATGGTTTTGCGCGTACGGCGAAAGGGGTGTTGTTTAACCGTGATCTTCCGCTGTCGCTACCCTACAGCCGCAGTTCCTTTGTTCTGGAACAGGGAGCGGGAACCTGGGAAATTCTTCAGACATCGATGGGCCAGGGGGCTACACAGATCACGCCGATCCACAATGCGATGATTACAGCTGCTATTGCAAATGGAGGGACCCTGATGAAGCCTTATCTTTTGGACCGAGTGGAAAATGGCGCAGGAGAAGAAATCAAGAAGTTCCTGCCGGAAGCTTATGGAGAATTGATGACGGCTGGGGAAGCTGCTAATCTGACAGAACTGATGAGGGCAGTGGTAACGGAGGGGACAGGTTCTGCTGTCCGGACAGATGCTTACACGGTAGCTGCGAAAACGGGATCGGCAGAATTTGAGACGGGAAAGGAGACCCACGCCTGGTTTACGGGGTTTGCTCCCGCAGAAAATCCGGGGATTGTAGTAACTGTCCTGGTGGAAGAAGCTGGAAGCGGAGGATCTGTAGCTGCCCCTATTGCCAGAACCCTTTTTGATATTTATATGAGCCGGTGAAGTGATTCGCCGGCTCACACTAATTTTGAAATTTTGGGACACTTCTGAAAATTATAATTTCGCAATCCGGGCTCACGGAATATGCGGGAACAGCCAAGGGGAATGGTTCCTTGTGCCACTGACTACTCGTGAACGCTATTTCCGGATGAAACTGAGTCCTGTCAGCCAATATAATACAGAATCCTATTCTTCAGTCCGGGAAGCAGGAAGAGGGGGCAGCTTGGAAAGCTGCTCCTTGTAATATGTTTTCTCTGGGTCAATGTGGGCGTAGTCCATGGAATAGAAATAATCCAGAGCAGCCTTCCGGCAGGTTTCAATGTGACTGCGCAGAAAGTTTGCGGAGGTTTCTACTTCGTCCCCGCGAATCAGGCTATTGAGGATCTCCAGATGCTCCAGCCTCGCATCGTGGATTTTGGCACTGTTCTGTCCGGTGGCGATGACGGCCTTGGTATTATCGTCAAACAACTTGCGCATCATTTCAATCAGATATGTATTACCGCAATGCTCTACAAAAAACAGATGCATAGCGGTATCCAGACGGAAAGCATCAGCTAGGTTTAAGTCCTCTGACTCGAACCGCTTCTGAAAAAACAGGAGTTCATCCCTGTTTAAGTAGGGAATGGCCAGCCGCAGGGCAACAGGCTCGATTTCAATCCTGGCCTGGAAAATCTGAAGTACGTCATTTAAAGAAATGTCGGTTACATAAATCCCTTTTTTGGGAATCACTTTGACATAACCATCCATTTCCAGCCGGTTGATAGCTTCGCGTATGGGAGTTCGGCTTAGTCCGTACTGGGAGGCAAGCTGGACTTCATTTAGCATAGAGCCGGGGGGATAGATGCAGTTAATTAATTTCTCTTTTAAGTCCTGGTAGATGTGGTATTTAAGTTCCGTCCGTTTGACCAGCTGGGCTGTATTGGATTGTCTGGACATTGGGAGACACCTCCATTATGAGGATGTATTTTGTAACAGCCTGTTAAAAAACCTGGTTGTATACATATTGTTTTTATTATAGTACATAGAATCTGGAAAAACAACTGAAAACTGATTGAAAAAATATGAAAATTTCACAAAAAATGCTGTAAAAAATGTACGTTTACTCTCTTGAATTTTTCATGTATACTACAGATATGCAACTAATAAACGGATAAGAGAAAGGAGAAAACAGCTGTGATTTTATCATCCATTTATGGCTGGGACGAGCTGGGTAAGTACCCCAAGTCAATTCAGACTGCTCTGGAATTTTTGAAAAAAACAGATTTTTCAAAGGTTGAGAACGGGGTCCATGAAATTCAGGGCAAAGATATCTACATACAGGTCTTTGACCAGACTTCCCAGCCCTTTGAGAAAACGCGGCCGGAATGCCATAAGAAATATATTGACGTCCAGTTCTGGATCAGCGGAAGGGAACTGGTGGGATTCGCCCCAATGAAAAGGGAGTATCCGGTGATGGAAGGGATTGAGGAACGGGATTTGTATTTTTTGGATGGAGTGGAGGGCGAAATCCAAATTCCCGCTTCCCAGGGCGACTATATGATTTTTTATCCCAGCGATATTCATCGTCCGGGAATTGCAATTGACCAGCCGGAGACATACCGCAAGGCGGTTGTGAAGGTTCGGGCGGATTTGTGACTTTGGCCTGCCATTGCCGTTTGTTATCTAAATAATCTATAAAAAGGAGAAGGAGATAGAAAATGTGTACTTATAATCTTGGAAAGTTAAGAGTAATCGATTTGACAAAGCCCCTGGACCCGAAAACAGAGACCAGAAGATGCCATTTGTTCCGCTTCAACACCGGAGGCCCGATTCCCGATTTCCATACCATCATGGATTTGACCAGCCATCTGGGAACCCATGTGGAGTGTCCATATCATCATGATGACAACTGGCCTTCTGTAGCGGAGCTTCCCATTACTACATTTATGGGACGGGCGCTCTATCTGGACTTTAAAGACACTATCCCGCACAGAGGACATATTACGGCGGCGGATCTGGACCACATCACGGAGGGCAAGCTTCAGGAGGGAGATATCCTGATTCTGGATTCCTCCTATAAACTGCCGCCCTTTACACCGGATACCAACACGGAGAAGGACCAGCGTCTTCTGGTAAACGGCGAGACGGCTCAGTGGTGTGTGGACCACAAGGTGAAATGCGTGGGTTTTGGAGATGGTGTTTCCATTGAAAATTCCAACGAGGATGTGAAGCCCTTCCATGACATCTGCATGGCAGAGAATATTGTATTTCTGGAGGTGCTGAAGAATCTGGACCAACTGACGAAAGACGTATTCTTTATGTCCTATTCTCCCCTTCCGATTTATGGTCTGGATTCCTGCCCTATTCGTGCTTACGCTATTGAAGGCCTGGAGGAGTTTTCATGAAAATTGTGGTAATTGGTGCCGGAGCCATGGGTTCTATTTATGGAGGCCGTCTTTCCCAGCATAATGAGGTCTATCTGATTGACACTAATCAAAAAATTGTGGATCGGATTAATGACAGAGGGCTGACTCTGGTGGAAGGTGAGCGGGAGATGCTCTGTTACCCCCGGGCTAGGATAAGTGCAGAAGGAATCGGCCCGGCGGATTTGGTAATCCTCTTTGTAAAAGCCCTTTATTCCAGGAACGCCCTAGCGGCAGCGGGAGAGCTGCTGGGAGAAAATACCTATGTGATGACTTTGCAGAACGGTGCGGGACATGAGGCTATTTTGAACGAATATGTGAAACATGACCATATTATCATCGGCACTACGGAGGATAATGGATGCGTTCTGGAGCCGGGAAAGGTCAGACATGGTCACGGAGGCGCAGGGCATACTAACGTAGGCCTTCTGGTCCCGGATGAGAACGGAATCCTGGAAACAATCAAATCAAGCTTTGATTGCTGCGGTTTTAAGGTTCAGATACACCAAAATATCCAGAAGCTGATCTGGCACAAGCTTTTTACCAATGTCTCCTTAAGTGCTTTAACTGGAGTCCTTCAGGTGGACATGGGCTTTATTGCGAAAAATCCCCATGCGTGGTCCGCTGCCCGCAGGCTGATCCACGAGGCTGTGGCCGTGGCTAACCGGATGAATCTGGATTTTGATGAAGAAGAGATTGCGGAAGAGGTAAAAAAGACCTCTCAGGGGAATCCTGCAGGCTGCACTTCAATACGCGCGGACTTGAGGGATGGAAGAAAGACCGAAGTGGACACCATCAGCGGTGCGGTTGTGCGTACGGCTCATGAGCTGAGGATGGAGGTCCCTTCACATGAGCTGATGGTCAACCTAATCCACAGCATGGAGGAGAGGAATAAGGGCTGACTTTTCTAATTTTATATTGGCAAATGTCTGGTTAGATGATATACTCATAATCAGACAGCATGGTCCGTCATAGTGAAGCTCGGAAGTGGCATACATTTCCGGGCTTTATAGCTGTCTGTCAGGAAGCAAATACGAGAGAGGAGAAATGCCGGTGTTCCGAGCAGAAGATTATGTGAAGGTGAG
>ERZ1643247.1449-NODE-1449-length-21846-cov-29.382864_pt1 | contig 21846 bp, 20 predicted proteins | sample MGYA00579264_ERZ1643247 | MGnify/ENA primary metagenome ERZ1643247 (study PRJEB29033, sample SAMEA4952262) | chicken gut metagenome | biome: Broiler Chicken; feature: Gastrointestinal Tract; material: Caecum | place: Ireland | collected 2018 | study: Broiler... | reverse complement strand
GGCATCCTAAGGGGACATGAAAATGACTGTAGAATACACAGACAAATATGATATAATAACTATAGATATGTGTCATTCATTGAACAATATTATATGATATGAAAAGAGGCAGTCATGATCGTTTCAGATAAAAATTCACCTAAGGTAAGAGAAATTTATAGAGAACGCAGTGAGAAAGCTATCGAGTATGCCCGCCGACAGATCGAGGAATCACCGGTGGCTCCTTATGTGTCGAAATTGTATTTGTATGGGAGCTGCGTGAGAGAGGAACAGACTTATCGGAGCGATGTAGATCTGATGTTGGAATTGAAACCGACATTTGATATCAATAAGCTCAGGGATGAGATCATCCTCCTGAAAAGCCGCGTGAATCCGGGACAGTTGGATATGCCCGAAGTGGATTTAAAAGTTGTGATAGGTGATGAATGGAAAGACGAGCATACGCTTTATTTTGAAAATATAAAAAAAGAAGGGAGAGACATATGGCAGGACGAATGAATACTTATGCAGAATTTGCCGAAAATGACTATAAATTTTTCAGACAGTCATATGACAGCGGAAATAAAGGATCAGCGCTTGCCGCTTTAGGACAGAGTATATGTGAGAGATATTTGAAACATCTTGTTTCTGAATGTGCTCATCCGGAAAATGAATCTGAAGCAGCATCCAAGGAAAGCGTGTTACGGACACACAGTCTAAGGAGACTGATGCGTTATATATCAGGCGACATGGGCATTGATATTCCGGATGAAACGGAGAGCGCATTAGACCGGATCGATGGATTTTATTTTACAACCAGATATCCGGGAGATGACAGCTTTATTCCCACAGAGAGGGATATAGACAGAGCAGATAAAGCGGTGTGTCTGTGTCGGGACTTTGTCTTACGGACAACGAGTGAGATTGAACAGAAATAATACAGAAGATAAGGAGTGAACATTATGTCTTTACAATCGTTAAGTTTCCGTCTGATGGCCGGTCATTCAGATGCGAAAAGAGACCGCGGACTTAATACCACACCGGACGATATTCTGCGGATTAATGATATCCCCTACGGCCTGGATGTGAAGTGGAATACTCTGGATGTGTACAGGCCGAAAAATTTAAAGGGTAAACTGCCGGTCATTGTAAATGTCCACGGAGGCGGATATGTATACGGAAGTACGAAGCAGTATCAGTTTTACTGCATGGATCTGGCGCGGAGAGGCTTTGCGGTGGTCAGCTTTAATTATCATCTGGCGCCGAAGTTTAAATTCCCTGCTCCGATCTTTGATCTGAATCTTGTAATGGAGTGGATCTGTAAAAAAGCGGATATCTATGGCTTTGATATGGACAGAGTGGCGCTGGTCGGAGATTCCGCCGGAGCGCAGCTTGCCAGTCAGTATGCGGTCATCTGCTCGAATCCGGAATACGCCGAAGTGATGGAAGTTGTTCCGCCGGCTTTCCGTCTGAGAGCAGTGGGACTTAACTGCGGAATGTATGATCTGAGAAAAAGGGCATCTGAAATCTCGGAGAATAAACTGATGATAGATTATTTTACGGAACATCCGTCAGTGTACGGAAAGAAACTGGATGTACTTGACTATGTGACGGAGAAGTTTCCGCCGGCTTATCTGCTCACCTCAAAAGGAGATTTCCTTATGGATCAGTGTGAACCGATGGCAGAGCTCCTTATGGAAAAAGGCGTTCCGTGCGAGTATAAGATCTATGGGAATGAGAATACAGGACATGTATTCCATGTGGATATGCGTTCGGATCTGGCACGGGAGGCAAATGATGATGAGGTTGCATTTATAAAAAAATATATAGATAATACAGTAAAAACAGAGAAAAAGGAATGATAATTTCGTATCAAAACTATAAATATTAACAAATTTTAGCAAAATCTTAACACTATCTTGACATCAGAAGAGAGAAAGAGTAAAGTCTTATGCATAAAAGCAAAGGCGCTTTGGATGAATTTCCGAAGCGCCTTTGCTTTTATCATAAAAATACCTTTCGGTACAAAGAGGTGCATCAATGGGAAGTGATCACTCCCGTCGGTGCACTTTTTTGTTCCCCGGAAAAATCAAAAGGAGGAGATATTATGTATTCGGCAACAGATATAATGTGGGTTCTGGTTGCGGCCATTCTGGTGTTCTTTATGCAGGCAGGATTCTCACTTTGTGAGGCGGGACTTACCCGGGCGAAGAATACGGGAAATATTCTCATGAAGAATATGATGGATTTCTGTATCGGAACACCGTGCTACTGGCTGATCGGATTCGGAATCATGTTTGCGGGCAGCGGTCCGCTGATCGGCGGACTGGATCCTTTAATTCAGGGAAGCTATGATTTCGGAACACTTCCTACATGGTGTTACGCTATCTTCCAGACTGTGTTCTGTGCAACTGCTGCGACGATCGTATCCGGATCCATGGCGGAGCGTACGAATTTCAAGGCTTACTGTATTTACAGTGCGGCGATCAGCCTGATCGTATATCCGATCTCGGGTCACTGGATCTGGGGCGGCGGCTGGCTTTCATCCCTGAACTTCCATGATTTCGCAGGTTCTACCTGTGTACATATGGTAGGAGGCTTGATCGCATGTCTCGGAGCTGCAATGCTTGGACCCCGTATCGGAAAATACGATAAGAACGGCAAGGCGAGAGCAATTCCGGGCCATAATATGACAGCAATGGCTCTTGGCGTATTTATCCTCTGGTTCTGCTGGTTCGGTTTCAACGGCGGTTCTACAGTGGCGATGACGACAGATGCGGACATGGAGCTTGCCTCTCTTGTCATGTTCAATACAAACCTTGCAGCAGCTGTATCTACAGTTGTAGCAATGATCTTCACATGGCTGCGTTACGGCAAGCCGGATGTATCCATGACATTTAATGCTGCTCTTGCAGGCCTTGTTGCAATTACGGCGCCGTGTGACTGCGTTACCCCGGTGGGCGCATTCTTTATCGGACTGATCGCAGGTTTCCTTGTAGTGCTTTCTGTTGAATTCTTCGACAATATAGCCAAGATTGATGATCCGGTAGGAGCGGTATCCGTCCATATGGTAAATGGTATGTGGGGAACTCTTGCAGTCGGACTGTTCAGCAACGGCGGCGACGGCGTGGCACCCGGACTCTTCTACGGCGGCGGATTCAAACAGCTTGGCATACAGGCACTTGGCATTGTTTCAGTTGCGGCATATGTACTTATAGTAATGTTCATCGTATTTAAGATCATAGAAAAGACAGTGGGCTTAAGAGTACCGGCTCAGGTTGAGATCGACGGCCTTGATATCCATGAACACGGCCTTGCTTCCGCATATTCCGGTTTTGCGATCAATGATATGACAGGAATGGATATGGACGTGAATGAAAATACGGATCTTGGCGAGGAAGATTATGAGAAAGCCTCCAAAGCTCAGGTAGACGCGGCGGTTAAGGTTGTAAATAAGAAAACTGTTGTGGACGGTGTCTATGATACAGGAATGCATAAGGTGAGCATTATCTGCAGACTGGCTAAGTTTGATGCGCTGAAGACAGCACTCAACGAGCTTGGAGTGACCGGTATCACCATGACGCAGGTTATGGGCTGCGGCATACAGAAAGGCGCAGGAGAGAAATACCGCGGTGTTGAGCTGGATGCCAACCTGCTCCCGAAAGTGAAAGTAGAAGTCGTCGTCAGCAAGATCCCGGTAGATTCTGTGATCGAAGCGGCGAAAAAAGCACTGTATACCGGACATATCGGAGACGGCAAGATCTTCGTCTATAACGTGACGAGAGTAGTCAAGGTAAGGACCGGTGAAGAAGACTTTGCGGCGCTTCAGGATGTGGAATAATATGAAACAGCGGTCGGAATGAATGTGAATCTGAAAACAGGACCGGCTGGAGAAACAGTTATCGCTGCTTCCCCAGCCGGTCCTGTTATTACGTTTTACTCTACCTTTACTCTGCTGTTAAATTTATCCAGTAGAAGTGCAACTACGATACCGATTACGATACAGATAATATTTACAACCGCTGTTCCCACACTCATGAATCCGGAAACCGGGATGATCATAACTGTGGCTGCAATCACGATTCCGATGATACCGTGGAATGCGATAGAATAGAAGTTGTCAAACAGCGCGTTGATCGCTTTGGCAAGGCAGATCACTGTGACAACGGCTCCGATGCCTGCCGGCACCAGAATACTCATGTCAAAATGTCCGATCCCGTCCACGAATGGTGTGTAGAGTCCCAGAGGCATGAGCAGTGTGGAAAAACTCATGCCCGGCGCGATCACACTGAGCGCCAGACAGAATCCGCAGAACAGATACCAGATAAAGTTCGGCTTTACTTCAACGGAGAACATCTGAAGCCCGATAAGTAATGCGAAGATTACGATCATGCAGATGACCATTGAGATAAAAGAGCCTTTGCCGCGGCCCTGCTCGCCCGCTTCGCGGAACAAGGACGGAAGCATTCCGGTGATCAGTCCGATGAAGACACAGACGGACGGATCCGGATATTTTTCGAGGAAGAAAGCAAGGACATTCGCCACTCCTAAAAAACCAATGACAAAGCCGATAAATACCGGAATCAGCGGAGGTACATGGGATTTGAAGTTCTTAAACGGATTGGACAGAAGCTCCATGATCGGTTTATAGATACCGAAGATCACACTCAGCACACCGCCGGATATGCCGGGAAGTACTGCGCCCAGTCCGATCAGCGCGCCCTGCAGGATGCGGTAGACGAACTGGAGTGGATTTACATTCTTTTTCGTTTCCTGATTCATATGTTCATCAATCCTTTCACTATCATCTGATTATTATCTGATTTCATAAACTTATATACTTATACTATTTTTTATCTCCTTTTTCAAGTGTCTATATAATCTTTAACAAGAACTCCGTATCTTTTGTGCCGCAGCAAAGTATCTCAAACTGCCGTGCTGCCTTCACCATTGCCTTTGACGGCATGGAATCACATTGACTCCCCCTGGAATATCTAATAATATAATATGAAAGAAAATGTGGAAAAATTTACGTGCGGGGAGAAAAGGATGAAAAGAGAACAGGTTACAGATATGACAAAGGGCCCGGTATTCAGACAGATGGCTGTGCTCGCTGTCCAGAAACCGGAGAATCAGGTTTGATTTTCTGTTCACGATAGATTACAATAAGAATGATAAAAATGTTTCCTCTATAAAAGGAAAAGAATGATGAAATCAGGAGGATTATCAGAATGAAAAAACCGGTTCTTGTCATAATGGCAGCAGGCATGGGAAGCAGATACGGCGGCCTGAAACAGATCGATCCTGTGGATAAAGAAGGACAGATCATTATGGACTTTTCTATCTATGATGCAAAGCAGGCTGGATTTGAAAAAGTCGTATTTATCATTAAAAAAGAGAATGAAAATGACTTCAGAGAGGCGATCGGGAACAGGATTGAAAAGTTTATGGATGTTGCGTATGCTTATCAGGATATCAACAATATTCCTGCCGGCTTCTCCGTACCGGAAGGACGCGTGAAGCCATGGGGGACGGCACACGCGGTTTTAAGCGCCGCTGACGAGATCGACGGGCCGTTTGCTGTGATCAATGCAGACGATTATTACGGGCAGCATGCATTCAAAGTGATTTACGAGTATCTGACCACCCACGAGGATGATGAAAAATACCGTTATACAATGGTCGGATACCGGCTGAAAAATACAGTGACGGACAATGGATATGTTTCCCGCGGCGTCTGTGAACTGAATGAGCAAAAGGAGCTTGTCAGTGTGACGGAACGTACAAGGATTGAGAAAAAAGAAGACGGAATCGCATTTTCAGAGGATGACGGGAAAACGTGGAACATGATTGACGGAGACACACTTGTATCCATGAATATGTGGGGATTTACACACAGTATGCTGGATGAGATAAGAGCCGGATTCCCGGAATTTCTGACCAAGGGACTGAAGGAAAATCCCATGAAGTGTGAGTATTATCTTCCTGCGGTAGTGAGCGGACTTCTGGCTGAGAATAAAGCAGCGGTGACTGTACTGGAATCAGAAGATAAGTGGTATGGCGTAACCTATAAGGAAGACAAGCCCGTTGTGGTGGCTGCAATCCAGTCTCTGAAAGATGCGGGACGCTATCCTGAAAAATTGTGGTGATGAGATATGCATGGCGCTGTGTAAACAGTGCCATGCAACATTTTTACCAAAAGATGATTTAAAATTATAAAGAAAAATTCTGCCGTATGTGCTATACTGAACTCGTAAACAGGAAAACATATTTTGCAGTCTTAATCTTAAGGAGGGAACGATCATGTCTATTTTAGTAACCGGAGGAGCCGGATTTATCGGAAGCCATACATGTGTGGAACTTTTAAACGCCGGCTATGATGTTGTTGTAGTAGATAATCTGTACAATGCCTCAGAGAAAGCTCTGGACAGAGTAAAAGAGATCACGGGAAAGGATCTGAAATTCTATAAAGCAGATATCCGTGACAGAGAGGCAATGAATGAAGTCTTTGAAAAAGAAGAAATTGAATCCGTGATCCACTTTGCAGGACTTAAAGCGGTAGGAGAGTCTGTGCAGAAACCGCTTGAATATTATGAAAACAATATCGGTGGAACAATCACACTCTGTGACGTAATGAGAAACCATGGTGTGAAGAACATCATCTTCAGCTCTTCTGCAACTGTATACGGCGACCCGGCATTTATCCCGATTACAGAGGAATGCCCGAAGGGAACCTGTACAAATCCGTACGGATGGACAAAATGGATGCTGGAGCAGATACTGACTGACCTGCATACGGCTGATTCGGAGTGGAACGTTGTTCTCCTGAGATATTTCAACCCGATCGGAGCACACAAGAGCGGACTGATCGGTGAGGATCCGAAAGGTATCCCGAACAATCTGATGCCGTATATCACACAGGTAGCTATCGGCAAACTGAAATGTCTCGGTGTATTCGGTAATGATTATGACACACCGGACGGAACAGGCGTGCGCGATTATATCCATGTAGTAGATCTTGCCATCGGACATGTGCGCGCAGTAGAAAAGCTGAAAGAAAAAGCGGGAGTTTCTGTCTATAATCTGGGAACAGGCAACGGATATTCAGTCCTTGATATGGTCAAGGCATTTGAGAAAGCCTGCGGTAAAAAGATTCCGTATGAGATTAAACCACGCCGTGCCGGTGATATCGCTACATGTTACTGTGATGCAACAAAAGCGAAAAACGAATTGAACTGGGTTGCAGAGCGTGGGCTTGATGAAATGTGTGAAGATTCCTGGAGATGGCAGAGCCAGAATCCGAACGGATATAATGATTGACAGATATAAATGATATGAATGATGGAAATCTGGGAAATAGTCTGAATGATTCAGACATTTCCCGGATTTTTTTGTTTGAAAATGTTCAGAGTACTTTTATTTGAAAACAGTAAAAATATGATGATTTCAGAAAAGAATTACTGATATAAGAAAAATCATAGAACAAGAATACAGGATGATATATAATAAAAAAGTATATGTTCGTGACAGGGAAATATATCTGTTATTTAACGTATAGCAGATAGGAGGAGATTTATATGAAACGCAATGTAGATATAAAAGAGATATCCGACGGCAGGCTTTATTCCTCCGGAGATATGGTAAAAGCGGACTGCCATGACTGTAAAGGCTGTTCGGACTGCTGTCGGGGAATGGGGAGTTCGATCATCCTGGATCCTATGGATATCTGGAGACTGCATAGAGGAATAAAAAAAGATTTCGCATCGCTGCTGGGAGAAAGTTATATAGAACTGGGGGTTGTAGACGGCATGATTCTGCCAAATCTGAAAATGGACGCAGGGACAGAAGCCTGTCCCTTCCTGGATGATGCGGGCAGATGTTCGATACACAGCTGCAGACCAGGCCTTTGCCGTCTGTTCCCTCTTGGCAGGTATTATGAGGAGGGTGGGTTTAGGTATTTTATTCAGATTCATGAATGTCCAAGGAAAGACCGAGGAAAAGTCAAAATCAAAAAATGGCTCGGCATCCCGAATCTGAAAGCATACGAGAGTTATATCATGGAGTGGCATGATTTCTTAAATGAATGTGAGAATGCATTGACTACATTAAATGATGATAACACAAGAATTTTAACTCTCTATGTACTCCGCAGTTTTTATGAGACGTCCTATATGGCTTCAGATGACAGCGGATTCTATAAGGAGTTCCGCGCAAGGATGACCGAAGTAAGAGAAAAACTGGGTATGGAGACTTAGAGAAAGAGTGCGGATATACAGAAGACAAAGCAGATGGATGGATAAAGGACAGGAGAGAAAGATTATGAGATTATTTCCAACACTGAAAGGCTATAAATTGGAGTATCTCCCGAAAGACATCTTTTCGGGGATTATTATTGCGGCAGTATCGATCCCGATTGCTATGGGATATGCGCAGATCGCAGGATTACCGGCTGTCTACGGACTGTACGGCTCGGTTCTCCCGATTCTGTTTTTTGCCCTGTTTTCAACTTCAAGACAGTTCGTGTTTGGCGTAGATGCCACTCCGGCAGCAATTGTGGGAGGCGCTATTGCGGCACATGGATTTTCCAGTGAGTCGGAGCAGGCTATGCTTTACATTCCTATGGTCGCACTCTTCGCCGGTTTGTGGCTTATTCTGTTTTTCTTCCTGAGAGCAGACAAAATCGTAGATTTTATCTCTACTCCGGTCATGGGAGGTTTTATCAGCGGCATCGCTGTTACGATCATTCTTATGCAGGTGCCGAAATTAATGGGAAGCCCCGCGGGGCGGGGAGAAATTCTGGAATTGGCAAAACATATCTGGAATTCTCTTCCATACATAAACTGGCTGTCGCTCGCCATGGGAGCGGGAGCTTTAGTGATCCTCATTCTCGCGAAGAAATATATTCCCAGATTTCCGATGGCTATTCTTATTATGGCGCTGGGTGTCCTTGCAACAGTATTTTTTCATGTGGACGAGAAAGGCGTGATTCTTTTATCATCTGTGGAGCCCGGACTGCCAAAGCTTTTTGTACCGCAATTCCACCGGGTGGATTTGACACATGCTGCCGGCAGAGGCCTTATGGTGGCGGTTGTAGTTATGGCGGAGACGCTGCTGGCAGAGAACAGCTTTGCCGTAAAGAATGGTTATAAGCTGAACATACGTCGGGAAATTCTTGCATGCGCAGCGGGAAATCTGGCGGCAGCGGCAGTAGGATGCTGTCCGGCAAACGGAAGTATTTCCCGTACATCTATGAATGAGCAGTATGGGGGAAAGACTCAGGCTGTCTCCGTCGTGGCGGCATTTGTAATGGCGGTGATCCTTCTGACAGCAACCGGATTTATCGGTTATCTGCCGGTCCCGGTACTGACGGCGATCGTGATTTCCGCGCTCCTTAATGTGGTGGAGGCACATCTTGCGGTACGTCTCTTTAAAGTGAGCAAATCGGAGTTTTATATCTTTATTGCGGCGGGAGTCGGTGTGCTGTGTCTTGGTACGATATATGGTGTTCTGATAGGTATTATACTTTCCTTTGTCGCTATGATCCTCAAGGCCACTAATCCGCCGAGAGCATTCCGCGGAATGGTTCCGGGAAAATCAGGGTATTATGATCTGGATAAAAATCGTTTCGCTTATCCGATTCAAAATGTGATTATCTATCGCTTCAGCGAGGATATGTTTTTCGCAAATATCAAAATACTGCAGAGCGATATCGAAAATGCAGTAAAAGATGATACAAAAGCGGTGATCATAGATGCGGAAGCGGTTAACAGTATTGATTTTACCGCGGCAGATGCTATCGAAATGCTATCCGGCAGTCTGGAAAAGAGAGGAATACGTTTCTATATCACGGGCCATACGGATGTGATCAATGCACAAATGAGGCATCTCGGTATCGGTCACCTGATCGATGATGGAAGAGTGCGGAGAACGATCCTTTCTGCCTTGAAGGACGCGGGTATAGAGGTGCCATGCAGACTGGATATGCCAAAAGAGGATGCGGTCAGACTGGAGCGGCTTGGTGATCGTGCATATCCGCAGGGAGAAGAAAATACGCTCGAGGAATTTGTGTGGGCGTTTGGAAAAGATTCTGAAAAAGAGATCGAAAAGAGAGCGCTTTACGTGATCAGCCTGATCAGAACTATGGATGATGTGGTGAAACTGTCGGAAAAAGGCGTGGACAAGCTGGTAAGCTCCTGGGGATTTTTGGGGAATCTGGATGAGGATCTCCTGCTCCGGTCTATCGAAGAGCATATCGACAAGTTCCCTGAACAGCTGTCCGGGGAGAAAGAGCGCATTGCGGCGCTTATTGATAACCGGAGAAAGAGACTCCGGGAGAAGCTGCTGAAAGAACATCCCGAAATGACGGAGTATCTGGAGGAAAGCAGGGAACACAGAATTAATATTTCGCAGGCGGCGCCTTCCGGACAGGAAGCAGCACAGAGCATATAATGGCTGTCAAAGGAAGAATTCCATGACAGATCACTGAACTGAAAACTGAAAAATATAGAAAACATATGTTGTCAAATTATTAACAATGTGGTATGATAGAAAAAGCGAAATCTGATTAATGAAACGAGGAGTCACAAAGCAATGTAGAATGACATGTTAGACAAAACCAGGGTTAAAGCTACAATGACAACGAGGTCACTAATCACGATTTCTTTTTTTATTTTCAGAAAAAATTAAAGAAAGGCAGAGGAGAAACTATGAGCAGCAAAATTACTATCATCGGCGCCGGAAGTGTCGGAGCTACAATTGCGTACAAACTTTCCTATGAGGACTTCGCATCTGAGATCGTTATGATCGACATCAACAAGGAAAAGGTAGAAGGCGAAGTAATGGATATCGAGCAGGGTACATGCTTCAGAAGCCCGATTTCCATTGTTGCAGGTGACTACGAGGATGCGAAAGGCTCTGATATCGTTATCATCACATCCGGTATCGCACGTAAGCCGGGCCAGACAAGAATCGAGCTTGCGCAGACAAACGTCAACATTATCAAATCTATCACACCGGAAATCGTTAAAGCAGCACCGGATGCAAAATATATCATCGTAAGCAACCCGGTAGATATCCTGACATATGTCTTTACAAAGATTTCAGGACTTCCGGAGAATCAGATTATCGGTTCCGGTACACTGCTTGACACAGCACGTCTCCGCTATGGACTGTCCAGACATTTCAAAGTGGCACAGAAGAATATTCACGCATATGTATATGGTGAGCACGGCGATTCTTCATTTGTTCCGTGGTCAGGCGCTAACATCGCGAGCATGCCGATCGATGACTACTATAAAGAAATGAAAGAACTCGGAGCTGATCTTGAAGAGCTTGACAAGCCGGGAATGGAAGAATATGTGCACAAATCAGGCGGACAGGTTATCGCAAAGAAAGGTGCTACATTCTATGCAGTAGCTGTTTCTGTTGTAGAACTTTGCAACCTGGTACTCGCAGCTTCTGACTCTGTTGCAACTGTATCTTCTATGATGCACGGCGAATACGGCGTTGACGACGTATGCTTAAGTGTTCTTTCACTTGTCGGACCGAACGGAGTACAGGGCAAGGTTCCGATGCACCTGACAGACGAAGAGATTGAGAAACTTCAGTCAAGCGCAAACAAGCTGAAAGAAGTAATCGCTCAGTTAGACATCTAATTTTGATCCGGGGTTATTTGTTCTGCCGGTACAAGGCAGAGAAATGATTCGGTAACGGGGCGGGTCTGACACCCGCCTGACAGACAAGGAGGTAAACACTATGAAATACAGCTATTTCCCCGGCTGTACTCTGAAGAACAAGGCAGTGGATCTGGATCACTATGCCAGAGTGTCCGCTGAAGCTTTGGGCTTCGAGCTGGAAGAGATCAGCGAGTGGCAGTGCTGCGGCGGCGTGTATCCGCTCGGTACAGACGAGATTGCTACAAAGCTGGCTTCTGTACGTGCGCTCAATGATGCAAAGGAGCACGGACAGGATCTGGTCACAGTCTGTTCAGCCTGCCATCATGTGATCAAAAGGGTAAATGATGACATGAAAAATGTCGATGATATCCGTACAAGGGCGAACAACTATATGAAACTCGACGAGCCTTACGCCGGAGAGACGACAGTACTCCATTATCTGGAGGTGCTCCGTGACCGCGTGGGATTTGACGAGCTGAAGAAAAAAGTTGTAAAACCGCTTACAGGCAAAAAGATCGGAGCTTACTACGGCTGCCTGCTTCTGCGCCCGGGCAAACTGATGGCGTTTGATGATCCGGAAAATCCGACGATCATGGAAGACTTTATCCGTGCCATCGGAGCTGAACCGGTAATTTATCCGTACAGAAATGAATGCTGCGGCGGATACATATCACTGAAAGAAGAGGACATGTCCAAGAACATGTGCCGCAAGATCGAGGAGAGCGCAGCAGGATTCGGCGCTGATATGCTGATCACAGCCTGTCCGCTGTGTATGTATAATCTGAACAAGAACAATGGCGGCAATCTGCCGGTTTACTACTTTACAGAACTTCTGGCAGAGGCGCTGGGACTCAAAGAGGAGGTGGATGAGCAGTGAAAACAGAACACAGTCGCGCAGAGATGATCAAAGAGATCAGCGGCGTGAATCCGCTGAAATGCATGAAATGCGGTAAATGTTCCGCTTCCTGCCCTTCCTACAATGAAATGGACATCAAACCGCACCAGTTTGTTTCCTATGTGATCAACGAGGACATTGAGTCACTGGTCAAATCAAAATCACTCTGGAAATGTCTCTCCTGCTTTGCATGTGTAGAGAGATGTCCGCGCGATGTAAAGCCGGGCAAGCTGATCGACGCTGCAAGACAGATTGTTGTGCGTGAGAGAGGCAAGAATTACCTGCTGGCGGATGACATACCGGAACTTGTAGATCCCGATACACCGCAGCAGCTTCTCGTAAGTGCACTCAGAAGATACAGGAGGTGATAACAGGTGCAGAGGATAGGAGTATTTGTCTGCCACTGCGGTACAAATATCGCGGCGACGGTAGACGTAAAGAAAGTCGTTGAGATGGCGCTCCATGAGCCGGGTGTTGTTCACGCTGAGGACTACGCATATATGTGTTCCGAGGCAGGACAGGAGCTCATCCACAAGGCGATCAAAGAAAAACATCTGACAGGACTTGTCGTCTGTTCATGTTCTCCGCGTATGCACGAGACGACATTCAGAAATGCGGCGGAGAAAGCGGGACTTAACCCGTACATGGTAGAGATTGCCAATATCCGTGAGCACTGTTCATGGATTCACAAAGATATTGAAGAAGCGACGGAAAAAGCTGTCATCCTGATGCGTGCGGCAGTTGCAAAAGTAAATCTGGACGCACCGCTTAAGCCGGGCGAGAGCCGTGTTACAAAGAGAGCGCTCGTAATCGGCGGAGGTATTGCAGGTATCCAGACAGCGCTTGACATTGCAGAGGCGGGATATCCGGTTGATATCGTTGAGAAGACACCGAGTATCGGCGGAAGAATGTCACAGCTCGACAAGACATTCCCGACACTTGACTGTTCATCCTGTATCCTGACTCCGAAGATGGGAGAAGTGAACGCTCACCCGCTCATCAATATCTATACATACAGTGAAGTAGAGAGTGTATCCGGTTTCGTAGGGGATTTCACAGTTGAAATCCGCAAGAAAGCAAGAAGCGTGGATATGAACAAATGTACAGGCTGCGGCGTGTGTCAGGAAAAATGTCCGAGCAAGAAGACACCGAGCGAGTTTAACCGTGGCTTAAGTACAAGAAGCGCCATTTATACACCGTTTGCACAGGCAGTTCCGAATGTCCCGGTTATTGACCGTGACGCCTGCATCAAATTCAAGACAGGAAAATGCGGTATCTGTTCAAAAGTGTGCCAGGCAGGTGCGATCGACTATGATCAGATCGACGAGATCGTTACAGAAAAATACGGCGCTATCGTTGTGGCAACAGGCTTCGATATGATCAAGCTTGACAGATATGACGAGTATGCATACAGCCAGAGCAAGGATGTTATCACATCTCTCGAGCTGGAGCGTATCATGAATGCGGCAGGACCGACAGGTGGACATCTTGAGCGCCTTTCTGACGGAAAACCTCCGAAGGAAATGGTATTTATCCAGTGTGTGGGAAGCCGTTGCGCAGACGACAGAGGAAAGAGCTACTGCTCTAAGATCTGCTGTATGTACACAGCAAAACATGCAATGCTTATCCGCGATAAGTATCCGGATACAAACGTAACTGTTTTCTATATTGATGTGAGAACACCGGGCAAGAACTTCGATGAGTTCTACCGCAGAGCCGTAGAGGACTACGGAGTAAATTACATCAAGGGACAGGTCGGAAAGGTTATTCCGCAGCCGAACGGAAAGCTGCTTGTTCAGGGCGCTGACCTTCTGGATAATAAACAGATCTTAAAAGAGGCTGATATGGTTGTCCTTGCGGCAGCGATTGAGCCGAACCCGGATGTAAGAAAGATCGCTACAATGCTGACAGCAAGTATCGATACAAACAACTTCCTCACAGAAGCACACGCGAAGCTTCGTCCGGTAGAGTCACCGACAGCCGGTATCTTCCTTTCCGGCGTATGTCAGGGACCGAAGGATATTCCGGAGACGGTATCCCAGGCAGGAGCGGCCGCTGTCAAAGCGATCGGACTTCTCGCCAAAGATAAACTGCTGACCAATCCGTGTACGGCACATTCTGATGAGCTTCTGTGTAACGGATGTTCCCAGTGTGCAAATGTATGCCCGTACGGAGCAATCACCTATGAAGATAAAGAGGTGAACGATCACGGAGTCCGTGAGACAAGACGTATTGCAGTTGTAAACGATGCGCTTTGTCAGGGATGCGGTGCCTGCACCGTAACGTGTCCGTCCGGAGCAATGGACCTGCAGGGATTCTCGAACAGACAGATTCTAGCGGAGGTAGATGCGATATGTCGATAGAAAAGAATGAAGAATTCAGACCAAAGATCGTGGCGTTCTGCTGCAACTGGTGCAGCTACGCCGGAGCGGATCTGGCGGGAAGCAGCCGTATGTCCTATTCGGCCGACGTCAAGATCATCCGCGTTCCCTGTTCCTGCCGTGTCAATCCGATGTTCATCTTAAGAGCATTTGAAAGAGGAGCAGACGGAGTTATCATGTGCGGATGCCATCCGGGCGACTGCCATTATACTTCCGGAAACTATTACGCAAGAAGACGTATGACGCTTCTTTTCTCCATGCTGGATTACATCGGAGTAGAAAACGGCCGTACCCGCGTAGAGTGGGTATCCGCTGCCGAGGGTGCCAAGTTCTCACAGACTATGCATGAGTTCGTGGACAAGATTACATCTCTCGGTAAAAACGTAAGATTGGAGGATTTAAGATGCAGGAATTAATCAACCGCGCAAAAGAGCTTCTGGCCGACGGAACTGTGGCAAGAGTGCTCGGATGGAAAGCCGGGGACCTGCCTTACAATCCGGAACCGGCTTACTTTGAGAAAGAAGAAGACTTCGCGGATTTCGTGTACAATGGATTCTGCGGGGCAAACTTAAGCAAATATATGATCGAGGCTTCCAAACTGGAAGGAAAGACGCTTGTGTGCTTGAAACCGTGTGATACATACAGCTTCCAGGAGCTGATGAAAGAGCACCGTGTGGACAGGGACAAAGCGTATATCATCGGTGTGGGCTGCAAAGGAAAGCTTGACATCGAAAAGATCAGAGCTATGGGTATTAAAGGTATCAAGAGCATCTCCGGCGCAGAGATTGAAGACGAGGCGGAAACGCTTACGATCGATACGATTTACGGAGAGAAGAGCTGCGCGTACAAAGACGCTATGCTGGAGAGATGCCATGTCTGCAAAGGCAAGGATCATATGATCTTTGACGAGATCATCGGAGAGTCCAAAGAGACAAAAGACGCCGACAGATTTGCGGAAGTCGAGAAGATCGAGGCAATGAGCCCGGAAGAAAAATTTGCATTCTTCCAGAAAGAGCTGAGCAAATGCATCCGCTGTAATGCCTGCCGTAATGTATGCCCGGCCTGCAGCTGCCGTAAATGTGTATTTGACAGCAATAAGTTTGACAGTTCACAGAAGGCGAATGTAGATTCTTTCGAGGAAAAGATGTTCCACATCATCCGCGCGTTCCACGTGGCTGGAAGATGTACAGACTGCGGCGAATGCAGCAGAGTCTGTCCGCAGGGAATCCGTCTTCACCTGTTCAACCGGAAATTTATCAAAGATATCAACGAGCTCTACGGAGAGTATCAGGCAGGTGCTGATCTGGAGCCGAGAACTCCGCTCACCAATTATGATGTCGAAGACGCAGAGCCGGGAATTGTGGCAGAAAGGGGATAATGTATGTATAAGATAGCGAAAGAAAATCTGACGGCATTATTTCAGAAAATTGCCGCAGAACAGGAATTATATCTTCCGGTAAGAAACGAAGGCCAGGTAAACTTTGCAGCATGGTCTGAGGATGCCCAGGTTGATATCGATACGTTAAAAACAGTAAAATCTCCGAAGGACGCTTTCTTCCCGCAGAGCGAAACACTTTATACCTGTGTCAGGGACGGAAAGAAGATCAATATTGAGCCGGAAGCGCTGAAAGAGCAGGATTTCGTTGTATTCGGAATGAGAGCCTGCGATGTCAGAGGTGTGGAAGTGCTGGATAAAGTATTCCTTGTAGATCCGCTTGATACATTCTATGCGGCCAGAAGAGATCACGGCACGATCGTTGCGCTTGCCTGCCATGAGCCGGAGGAAACCTGTTTCTGTAAGGTATTCGGCATTGATGCGGCAGAGCCGGCTGCGGATGTTGCCACATGGCTGATCGGAGAGGACCTGTACTGGAAAGCGCTTACAGAAAAAGGAGAAGCGCTCACGAAAGCTGTTGCCGACCTGCTCACAGAGGACGCAGGCGCGGACGAGGCTGTTGATAAAGAGAAAGAAGCGATTCACAATATCATCGAGCAGCTTCCGTATACACATCTCTCTCTTGAGGGATGGAACGGAGATGTCACAATGGAGAAGTTTGATTCTCCGCTGTGGGATGAACTGTACAAACCGTGTCTCGGATGCGGAACATGTACGTTTGTATGTCCGACATGTCAGTGTTACGACATCAAGGACTATGACACAGGAAAGAACGGCGTGCAGAGATACCGCTGCTGGGATTCCTGTATGTACTCCGATTTCACTATGATGGCCGGAGGAAATAACCGTAAGACACAGAAAGAGCGATTCCGCCAGAGATTCATGCATAAACTGGTATACTATCCGGCAAATAACGACGGAATGTATTCCTGCGTGGGATGCGGAAGATGTGTGGAGAAATGCCCGGAATCCTTAAATATCGTAAAGGTTATTAAGGCGTTTGCAAAACAGGGAGGTGAAAAGTAATGAGTGAATGTACATGTCACAAAAATTATACACTGGATACCCTGATCCCGAAGGTAGGAGTTATCACTGACATCCGTGAGGAGACTCCGGACGTGAAGACGTTCCGCGTCAATGCTCCGGAGGGCGGCAAACTGTTCGAGCATATGCCGGGACAGTGCGCGATGCTCTGTGCACCGGGAGTCAGCGAAGGTATGTTTTCAATTACTTCTTCGCCGACCAACAAAGAATATCAGGAATTCAGCATTAAAAAGTGCGGAGTGCTCACAGAATATCTCCACAGTCTGGAGGTGGGCGATGAGATCACGGTCAGAGGACCGTACGGCAATCATTTCCCGGTAGAGGATAAGCTCAAAGGAAAAGATCTGCTTTTCATCGCCGGCGGTATCGGTCTTGCGCCGCTGCGTTCCGTTATCAACTATGTGCTGGACAACCGTGACGACTACGGCACAGTGGATATCGTCTACGGTTCCCGTTCTGCTGACGATCTGGTTCAGTTAAAGGAAATTCAGGAAGTGTGGATGAAAGCTCCTGACGTACACGTTCATCTGACGATCGACCGCGAGCAGGAAGGATGGGACGGACACGTAGGATTCGTGCCGAATTATGTGAAGGAACTGGGATTCGATGTAAACAAGACAGCTCTGATCTGCGGACCTCCGATCATGATCAAGTTTACGCTGGCCGGTCTTCAGGAACTGGGCTTTTCAAAAGAACAGGTGTACACGACACTTGAGCTCAGAATGAAGTGTGGAATCGGTAAATGTGGAAGATGTAACATCGGATCAAAATATGTATGTAAAGACGGTCCGGTATTTCGGTGCGATGAAATCGATGAGATGCCGAATGAATACTAGGGAAAGGAAGAAATATCATGGAAAATATGGTAAATGTATATTTTTTCGGTAAGAAATACAGTGTGCCGGCAGACCTGACGATCATGACAGCTATGGAATATGCGGGCTATACACTGAAAAGAGGATGCGGCTGCCGTCATGGCTTCTGTGGTGCCTGTGCAACGATCTACAGGATCAAAGGCAAGAACGAATTAAAGACATGCCTTGCCTGTCAGACCCAGGTAGAAGAGGGAATGTATGTGGCAACTGTTCCGTTCTTCCCGACAGACAAGAGAACATATGACATTGAAGATATCAAACCGGAGCAGAGGATCATGATGGATCTGTATCCGGAGATCTACAGCTGCATCGGATGTAATGCCTGCACAAAGGCATGTACTCAGGACCTGAACGTAATGCAGTACATTGCGTATGCACAGCGCGGTGAGTTTGAGAAGTGTGCCGAAGAGTCATTTGACTGTATCGGATGCGGATGCTGTTCCGTAAGATGCCCGGCAGAGATTTCTCACCCGATGGTAGGTGTTCTGGCAAGAAGACTCACAGGTAAATATATTGCACCGGAGTCCAAACACCTGACAAAACGAGTGGAAGAGATTCACCACGGCGATTACGATCAGCTGATCGAGCAGATCATGGAGAAGCCGATCGAAGAGATGCAGGAACTTTACAACAACAGAGAGATTGAGAAATAAGGAGGGAAGATCATGTTTACACCGGAAATGATGGAATCCGTAAAAAAAGTGGAGGCCACCAGAGCACAGCGTCTGGGTGTAGAGCCGAGACGAATGACGGCGGATGAGAAAGATGCTCTCCTTAAGGAATTCCATCCTGATTACAGGGAAGAAGCATTTGCAGAGATCAAGGTAGGACCGAACAAAGGACAGAAAGCACCGAAAGAGCTTGTGCATCTGCTCCACTCCAACAGCCGTCTGCTTACAGACAAAGTTGATATTAACAAAGTAGATTATGATGTTGACGTACTCGTTATCGGAGGCGGCGGTGCAGGCGCATCTGCAGCAATCGAGGCGAATGAGGCGGGAGCAAATGTCATGATCGTGACAAAGCTCCGTATCGGTGACGCAAACACAATGATGGCCGAGGGCGGTATCCAGGCAGCTGATAAAGAGAACGACTCTCCGGTTCAGCATTATCTGGACGCGTTCGGAGGCGGACATTTTGCCGCAAGACCGGAACTTCTGAAACGTCTTGTTATGGAAGCACCGGATGCGATCAAATGGCTCAATGATCTGGGCGTTATGTTTGATAAAGATAAAGACGGAAGAATGATCACTACACACGGCGGCGGTACATCCAGAAAGAGAATGCATGCCTGCAAGGATTACTCCGGAGCAGAGATTATGCGTACACTTCGTGATGAAGTATTAAACCGCCAGATCCCGGTTGCCGAGTTTACTGTAGCTGTAGAGCTGATCAGAGACGACAGAGGACAGGTTGCAGGAGCTGTTCTTCAGAATCTGGAGACAGAGGATTATCTTGTCGCAAAGGCAAAGACGGTCATCATCGCTACAGGCGGTGCAGGACGTATGCACTATCAGGGATTCCCGACTTCAAACCACTACGGCGCTACAGCAGACGGCCTGATCCTCGGATACCGTATGGGCGCTCCGCTTCTGTATCAGGATACAATCCAGTATCATCCTACAGGAGTTGCATTCCCGTCACAGATCTTCGGAGCCCTTGTAACAGAGAAAGTTCGTTCCGTAGGCGCACAGCTTGTCAATGTTGACGGAGAGGCATTTATGCATCCGCTGGAGACACGTGACGTGGCTGCCGCAGGTATCATCCGCGAGTGTACAGCACGTGGCAAAGGTGTGACTACACCTCTTGGAAGCGGCGTATGGCTTGACACGCCGATGATCGAAGAAATCGGCGGACCGGGAACGATTGAAAAACGTATTCCGGCAATGCTCCGTATGTACATGAGATACGATATCGATATGAGAAAACTCCCGATCCTTGTATATCCGACCCTTCACTACCAGAACGGCGGACTTGAGATCGGCGGAGACGGCTTTACAAAGGTAATCGACAATCTGCTTGTTGCAGGAGAGGCTGTCGGAGGAATCCACGGAAGAAACCGACTGATGGGCAACTCACTTCTGGATATCATCGTATTCGGACGCAACGCAGGAAAAGCTGCTGCAGCTAAGGCTAAAAATGTAGAGCTTGGCAATATGAATCTGGATCACATTCAGGCATATGCAGAAGAGCTGAAAGAGGCCGGAATTGACACAGGAGATGTTTCTCCGCTCCTTCTTCCGAAATACGCAAGACATGAGAGATAGGAAAGGAAGAAGAGAATGTTTATAGTTAATTGGTTTCAGGAAAGTGTGATGGGGGAGACCCTGATGATCTTATTCCTCGTAGCTACGATAGGCTATCTTGTAGGAAGTATTACGATCAAAGGGGTTGAGCTGGGTACGGCAGGCGTACTGCTTGTCGCCCTCGTGTTCGGCCATTTTATCGGCAATAACGAAGAGCTGGTCGATGGTCTTGGAATGTTTCAGGATCTTGGTCTGATCTGCTTCGTAACATCTGTCGGTTTTATTGCCGGCCCCAAATTTTTCCGTAACTTTAAGATTAATGCGAAATCATACATTTTGCTGGGCTTTATCGTTATTGCGATCGGAGCCCTCGTCACAGCAGGGATTATTGAGATCGCAGGTGTGCCGACAGACATCACAGTTGGTATGATGTCAGGTGCTCTGACAAGTACGCCGGGACTTGCGGCCGCTCTGGACGCTACAGGATCTGCAAACGCATCCATAGGAAATGGTATCGCTTATCCGTTCGGTGTGGTCGGTGTTGTGCTTTTTGTACAGCTTGTGCCGAAGATCCTTAAGACGGATATGGCTGCGGAGCGTGCAAAGTTTGAAGCTGCACAGAATGTCAGTGACGTGCAGAAAAAAGATAATCTGTTCCATGTGGATTCGATGGGATTCTTCGCGTTTGCACTGGCAATTGCACTTGGAATCATTCTTGCGAAGATCGTTATCCCGCTTCCGGGCGGCGCTCAGTTCTCTCTTGGAACATCGGGCGGTCCGCTGATCGCCGGTCTGATTCTCGGACATTTCGGTCATGCGGGAAAGATCAGTTTCCATGTGGAAAAATCCGTGCTTGAGTGTCTGAGAGAGTTCGGCCTGGCACTGTTCCTGATCGGAGCAGGTGTAGAAGCCGGCGCTGGATTCATTGAGATCCTCAAAGAGCAGGGACTGATCCTGTTTGTATATGGCGCGCTGATCACGCTGATCCCGATGATAGTCGGATACTTCGTTGCTACAAAGATAATGAAGCTGAGCCTGTTCAATACGCTTGGTTCTATCTGCGGCGGAATGACGAGTACTCCGGCTCTCGGAACACTGATCCGTGTAACCGGAACAGACGACGTGGCATCTGCTTACGCCGCAACCTATCCGGTGGCACTCGTATTTGTCGTACTGGCCTGCCAGTTTATCGGAATATTCTTATAAACAGTCCGGCCGAATAAAATTATTAAAATTGTTTGTTATGGACCGTGCAGATGCTAAAGTATCTTCGCGGTTCATGCAGAATATTAAGAAAATGAAATGTAAGTAGGGAAGGAGTTGACTTTCATGCGTGAAATCAATGTAAGTACACT
>ERZ1643247.1444-NODE-1444-length-21889-cov-34.160346_pt1 | contig 21889 bp, 15 predicted proteins | sample MGYA00579264_ERZ1643247 | MGnify/ENA primary metagenome ERZ1643247 (study PRJEB29033, sample SAMEA4952262) | chicken gut metagenome | biome: Broiler Chicken; feature: Gastrointestinal Tract; material: Caecum | place: Ireland | collected 2018 | study: Broiler... | reverse complement strand
TGATAATCTATCGCTGCTAATTGTTCATCTGTGAATTCAAATGTCTCGATAAGGAAATTACAAATTCCCTTATTTATTTTTATTCCTTTATGCATAATAGGAGCCTCCCGTTCACATATCTATTATACAGTATTGTGGATATCTCCACAATACTGTTTTCTAACAGTAGCTCCTATAATTGAATTATCTTTAATCGGAAAGGGGTGTTCAATATGATAGATTTTAGTCCACTATGGGAAACCATGGAACAAAAAGGGATCACTCAGTACCAGCTTTTAAAAAGCGGTATCGATAATAAAACCTTGGATTCTCTGAAAAAGAATAAGAACATTACACTGAACACCCTTGAAAAACTGTGTAGGATTTTGGAATGTGATGATTTGAATCAAATAGTTAGATTCCATTATTAAAGACTGTTGTAATAAATAAAACTCAGCAGCCTTAATTTCTTTTATACTCATTTACTCTCTCTTAGAATATCTAAACAGTTTTATAATCATTATCTTTAGTTGATAATATAACTATTGAACATATGGCGAACGCTCCTATATATCCTTAAGCGGAATAGCATTTAATCTATTGTTAACGTCAATATTCGATTGATAGATATTTTTAACTCCGGCTTCTTTCGCCATAGAAATAATCAGATTCTTATCTACAGGAGATGTTCTCAAGCCAATAATAACCCCAGCAGGAACCCACTCTATCATTGCAGGAAGATTCATTTTGCAATTAGCAATCAATCGCCATTCTTCATCATATTTGTGGCATTCCTTTTTAATCAAACTATTCCGCTCGACTTCCCAAGGAAGAGGCTTCAATTCCTTTTGCATGAAATCCGGCAAAGATACCCCTAATTGCTGTATCATATCCTGTCCCATAACAAATTTTGCAAAATTGGTTGCATCATGTGGAGTGTTGGAATAATATACTGGATAAAGCCTCATCCCATATTTATAGACGCCACAGTTTGTGCATGTATCCAATTTTCCACAATGAAAGCTATCTGAATCATTTAGGTCGTACATAAGACAAAAACCCTTGTGCATATCGGCGTATTTTAACCACAGAGTCTCATTAATCCCGTTTTCAGAAAAGCAGATAGACAAAATCTCGTCTTGTATTTTTGAGCGCAAAGTTAGCAAATAGGACAAAAATTGGTTTGTTATCCCACTTTCAAACAGCTGTTTTAATCCCTGAACATTCGTAACTTGTTGAATAAATTCTTGTGGAATGCCAGGTTTATTTTGAAATGTTGCTTTCATCCCATTCGCTAACGCTGCTAATGCGTCAGGAGAGCTATAGTTACTGACAAACTCTTGACGGATCTTCTCTACATCGATATGTAAAAAGGTATCAAATGGGTCATCATAGCTGCTAGCTTTAGAGAAAAATAGTTTATTGGAGCGTAAAGCATCAAGATTATTGTTATTTACGGCACGATACTTATATAAAAATCTTGGATAATGAATTTTTCCCATCAATTGATTGATTTCATTTGGTATGTCTTCACCTGTAAATGAGCACAGCGTTTTCCAATAATCCTGCATTTCATCGTGGCTCATGGCAATTTTTCGTTCTTCTTCCAATACAAATCCTCCTTATGTAGTTTATTCTTTTTGAGGCGATTTAATCAGCCATCATGTTCTCGACACAGTTCGGTCATATGTCAATTTCATTGTTTTTCATAATAGCGCCACATCGGTTGCAAAAGGTGATGTTGCTTTCGACAAAATCTTCTCCACATGAAAAGCAATGGTATTTTTGTGCCTTTCTATCATGAGCTAGTTGCTCTGCACCGCGCTCCAAGCACTTATAAACCGGGAATTCCACACCTTCTTTTCCGCATTCGTAAACACTAATACCGAGCTCATTCTCTACATATTCATTGGCATTGATCTGATATTTATAATACAGATAGGCTTCATCTCTCAACTCTGTATAATTGCTGGGATATTCACGGTGTCAGGTAGTGTAAATCTAACAATTCACAGTACCAATACTATAAATGTTTTCTACATGACGAAGGACAGCGTTCCAATCATTCCAAGGATAGTCTGGCTCTGTACCGTACACTCCTTTTACCCATTCAAACAGTTTAATTCGTTCCATTTTCCAGTTTCAATCCATTACAAATTTTCTTTATTTCATGCAATGAAATAGTATCTTTGATCAATCGCTGAATTTCTCTAGCGTTACTTAATTCCACAGATGCAGAAACCACTCTTTCCCTGATTTCATTCGGTAACACATCACCATTATCGGAATTTTTCAACGCCAATTCCGCAATTTTCGTCTTTGCATAATTAGGAAGTGGGTTAAACTTAATAATCGCATCAAAACGATTATATATTGGCAATCCTAACTTTTCTTTGATTTCATCTTCTGTCTGATAGTTTGATGTACAAAAAATCACTGCATGACGAACATCCACTTTGTAATTTTGATCCTCAAAAATTCCCTCATCAAACAATTGATAAAATGCGCTATGGAAAACGGGATTCGCTTTATCAAACTCATCAAGCAAAATGACATTAGAGTCTCTGGCTAGTAAGTCTTTAGCAAAGCTCTTCTGATTATGCTTTCCTCCAAAAAGATAATTTGAGAACTCATTATTCTGGTACATAGAAAACTGTTTTCTAAGCAGCACACCTCCAAGTAACTCTGTAAGGTACTGTACTGTTTCTGTTTTTCCAAGTCCAGAATCTCCGTAGAATAATATTACAACGGGTTTGTTCTGCCTATTATCCATAAGGGGGTAAAGAGCTTTCAGCAGTTTCATTTTTACAGATTCCTGACCAATAATTCTGTCATCGAATCCAGCATATATACTTTTAATAATATCCTCGCTTATAGCATTGTACTTTTGATGCTTAGGTTTAATCTCACAACTATCACCATATACTCTTTCAACTTGATCGAGTAACAGCGCTGGTGGATTTTGAATATACATATTGGTTACATTGATTTGGGCTATGAAATCAATGAAGTTTGTAATAACGTGTTCATTGACACTATTGTATTCATTTGCGTATATTACCAGATTAGCAACACGTGGCTTTTTCTTTTTGGGCTTTTCCGGCTCTGATTCTTGCTGTGGAAATCCTTTAACTTCCATTATAATTTTCTTGCTCTCGTCATCTATTTGCATGGCAATACTCAGCAGATTTCTATGACCCTTGGGTATAATTTCTGCAAAAGCTCTATCAGAGCCATAAAATAAAACAATTTTTTTCATGCTTTTACCCCCGCTAGTACAATGTCATATACTGCAAGGTCGTTTTCCTGGTTTGGCGCATCTTCGTTCATCCCTAATATACTTTCGGCGGTTACCTTCGGTGACTTACCTTGAAAGTCAAATTCTTGATCTATACCTAATTCCGACTGTTTACAGGTTCCAACTTCAACCCCATAATATGTAAGATTCATTTTGCTCAAATCAGCGAGACTATAGTTGTTTTTGAATGCATTGATGTTAAATCTCAGAACAGATGAAGGCATACTTTCTGTTTTCAGCAACATAGCATAATAACCTCGTTCACCTAGTACAGCTTCATTTAATTTCTCTACATCAAAGTCAAACGGTAATTGCTCTTTTGGAACAATTGACAGATATGAGCTATACATTTTATACAGAGTCACTGAGTTTTTAGGAGCGTAAACCCCAGAGTCCCCGAATTTTTTGATTTTTTCGTCTGTATGCGCCTTTGCTATATAGTCTGTCAGCAGGGTATTCTTTATTGTCGTGTCTAATAATTTAGATACTTCACCACTGGTCTTAGCATCAATATTTCCAGATATACTTCCTTTTAAGAAGCTAATTATATTAAAACCACCCTTTGCTTGTGCCTCAATTTCCGCAAGTATTTGAGCAACACGCTTTCTGTTTTCTTCTTTGCTCCAATCAAGTCTGCCTCCATTTGTAATGTCCAAATAATCCTGTGCCGCAGCTTCATCAAAGTATACAATCTTCAGAAAACTTGGACTTTTTTTCTTCATGCTATCAACCTCCCTTAGTTGCTACTGTGTAATCATTTTTTCTATGTGTTAAAAGAATAGGCAGGTTTTACTGATTACTCTACCCCCAAAGCTTTAAACACAGCATCCTCCGCACTCTGATAAGGGATCAGCTGAAATGCACTCATTAAATCTGGAGGGACTGTCGCAAAATCCACGAAAGATGTACTCGGTATCAGCACTCGTTTTGCACCGCTGTCCAGACATACCTGCAACGTACTTGCAAGTTCATCCACTTTTATCATTGTGCCGCTGATGCTGATTTCCCCAAGCACCACCAAAGAACTCTGCACCGGTTTTCCCAATGCAACAGAACACAAAGCAATCAGTGTAGGTAATGCCAGTTTCCCGGTCATGCCAATACCCTGTAAATCCTGGTAATTGATGATATAGTCCTTCATCGTGGTGCTGATGCTGCCGCTGATACGGTTAGCATTTGCCTTCAGGAAATTAAATGCCGTGTTGGTAGACTCTTTCGCATCACGGTCAGTTCCAATGCCAGTTCTTTCAAACTTTCCGTTTCCAGGAAGCATCTGGGACTCCAGCCGGAACACACCGATCATACCACTCTTACCTTGAGAAGCAGTATAGACCTGTCCAGGGTTGCACATTCCTTCCGGAATTAACTTTCCGCCGCCTTGTTCTGGCACAGACACATAATGTTCGGACATGTCATCCATATTAATGTAGGAGAAGTTCACATCATAGAACTCCATACCGCCCAGCTTTTTCAGCTGCTCTTTTACACGGCGGCGCATTTCCAGCGCCAGCTGAAGAACTTCTTCAAGCTGTTCTTTGGTAAACTCTCCATCCGGATAAACCAGTTTCAGATAACCGTCAACCATTCTTCTGACTGCAATGGTATCTCTCTGGTTCAGGTTTTTTCCAAGCCGGAAGTACCGGTCAATGGCATCACCATATTGTTCCTTCCGCAGCTCACGGATAAACTCAGCGAGATAATCGCTGATGAACCCATAGCCGTTCGTAAAATGCTCCGGTCTGAACTTCGGAATTTCCCATCCCGGCAGGTAGCAGTGCATACGGTCTAAAAAAGCCGTATCCGTGCCCATTTCAGGCGGGAACGGGTCAAACAGGCTGGAAGTTTTCAGAAGGACATCTACGCTCTGGTTGATGTTTCCGACAAATACCATAGATGCGGAAGCCGCTTTTTCCTCTTTACCACGGGCAAAAGAACCAGATGCCATATAGTCTTTCATAATCTGGATTCCGTCTTTGTCCTTAAAACGAATTCCCGCTACCTCATCAAAGGCAACACAATCCCATAAACCAACCAGACCTACTGTTTTTCTTCCCATGTTGTAGAAAAGGTTCGCAACCGTCGTCTGACCACCGGAAACCAAAATACTGTTTGGAGAAATCTCCTTGTACAGATGAGATTTACCGGTACTGCGGGGACCGAGTTCACAAAGGTTGAAGTTATTCTCCACCAATGGAATCATACGGGTCAGAAGCAACCATTTTTCACGATAGGAAAGTGCATCCGGCTCCATACCAATAGAACGGAGCAGGATGTCAATCCATTCTTCTTTGGAAAAAGCCTTTCGTCCCTGTTTCAGGTCTGCAATATCAATATGCGGCATTTGAATCGGCGTCAGTTTACGGATTTGAATCGGATAACCGTTCTGCTTTTCTTCCTCCACATATTCATAATCCAGCTGCACAATGCACCAGATACCGCCGCACAACAGGCGGTCGTATTTTTCCGGATATTCATCTTCGATGGGCACATTAGTCAGCCCTAAATTCGAGAAGGAGGCGAAGAAACAATTCCTTTTTATATCCAAATGGACGGTGATCATATCAATGACAGTATGACTACCTTTTTGACGTAGTTTGGAAAGGATTTTCTGTGCTTCATCTGGACGCACAAAGTTATCAGCGAGAATCCTTTTTACTGTCTGCACACCGGATTCAATCACTTCTTCGTCATCGGAGCTACAATACTGTCCCAGCAGAAATTCCAGGACATATACCGGGACATTAGCTCCTTCTTTGATTTTCTTGGTTAAGTCCTTACGGACAATCTTTCCATCAAAATGCTGACGGAGTTTTTCTTTTATTTCATCACGAGTGCTTTCACACTCAGTCATCTGTTCCATCCTTGGTTCCTCCTGCGATGCTTAACTGAAAAAGTCGAACTCGTCCACCGCAAAGGCAATGTCAATCTGAAATTCCTCACGCTGCGGAAACTGGAGTCCCTGCTCGTCTGCAATCACCAGATAGTAGGTTCCGGTATTGCTGTACTTCAGCGGCTTCAAATTGAAAGTACAGCGGAATGTACGCTCTGTGCCGTTGTCGGTGGTTTTATCGGCGATAATCTTCTGAACATCACTGATCTGCTTGCCATTAGAATCTGTAAAATAAACCTGATAGGTTGCAGCTTCTCGGTTCGCACCCACCGCATCTTTCTGATAGAAGTTCAAGCTGAAAATCATATTGCTGATTTTCCGGCTTGCAGACAGCAGGCTCACAGTAACAGGTTTCGTATCGTATTTCTGTCTGTTGCGCTTATATTCCATCGAATCATTTCTCAAATGGTGATAGTCGATGACCGGAACCACCATTTCCTGCAAACTAATACCACCGTGGACAAAGTTCAAGCCACCGCCATTCATCTTGATACGAATGTTTTCTCTCGGTGCAAAACCCTCAAACTCGGTTTCTCCATCCAGGAATTTCACCGGCATAAGATAATCCGGCGAAGCACCTTTCTGCATAATGGCGTATCGTCTGCCATATTCCACATCCATGCTGTTAAAGCTGGTTTTATCCGCCTTGTTATCCTCGTTGAGGGGACTGTATGTGTACAGGAACCCGTGGTCTGCGGTAATCAAAATATTCGTGCCGCCAAACTCATTCACGATAATACGCACCATGTTTTTTAACTCAGAAACTGCTTTCTCACAAGCCGTGAAAACAGCGGTATCAGAGGTATGGCTTGCTTCATCAATGGTATCGTGGTAGATGTACACAACATCCATACCTTTCACCAAGGCGCTTCTCTCGGCACGTTTCATGCCGATGATATTCTTGTACTGCAACGCTACACTTGCAGAATTAGCCGCTTTCAGCACTTTGTCACGGTTGGTACTGGCGGTGGACTGCCCATCAGCCAGTACGGTCAGAACATCGTTCTTGACCTCGACGGACAGCTTCGTATGCGGAAGCAATGCTGCCATACCAAATTTCGTAATGGACGGGAAAATGCACTGCATATTCTCCAACTTCACCTGGCTCTGATTCTCTCGCTCAAGTTCTTCCGCAAGGGTAGCTGCCACCTCATAGCGCATGGCATCCGAGATAATGACAAATATTCTGGAATCTGCATTTTTGATACGGGAACGATAGAAGTCCTTCTGCTGGGGAATTTCCAGTATCTTTCCGTACTGTGCCAGTTCATCGGCGCACACATTCGACCAGTTACTTCCCAGTTCGCCCAGGAACCAGTGAGAATACAGCCCCTCTACCTTGTCCACAACGTGCTTGAACAGATCATCCAACAACATATTGGAGGTTTCCAGGCTTCTCTGGAAGCAGAGCTGGAACTGCCGGTAATAACGATCCATCCTGTAATAATCGTTGGTGTAGTTCTTCCATATATCACGAGCCTGTGCCGTGTGGAAACCGGCAGAGTGTTCTTTGAAGAACTCCTGCATATTCGCCACCTGCAAGATTCCCTCATAGAAGTTGGCAAACTCCTCATACCAGACACAGGTGCGGCGCTTTTCCACAATTTTCGTAATGACATCCGCATCAATGATTTCATTGATGATTTCCGTCATCAGCTTTGTCAGTATGATTTCATTGATGCACGGGAAACACTCGGTATCCACCAAATCTTCCAGTGCCAGCTGGCTGAACCGCTTCGGCAAGCGGGCTTCTTCCTCTACATAACGGGCGATTTCATAAAGCTGATGATTATCCTCACTCCGAAGCCAGTCAGACACAAAGTCATAGCAGTATGCCTGATGGGGAAGGGACAGGAATCTTTCCAGTCCTACCAGATGTTCCGGGAATAGAGTGCGGGTAGATGTAGTCAGCAGCAAATGAATTGCCAGCTGACCAATATCTCCTTCTTCCTCGCAGTAGCCAGTTCCCTGGCGCACCATCGCCCAGAAAGCGAACTGCGCCCCGTAATTTACAAAATCCTGATAAAGCGGATTGTTATCCTTATCCAAACCAGCACGAAACACACACTGCATGATCTGATTCGGCTGGGGGTCTTTGATACCGCAGATTGCCGCCATGACAGCCATGTGCAGCTGTGCCGGTTTCTCTGGAATTTTGCTCTGAGCCGCTACCTTTGCCCGGCGCTCCTTGGCATTAAAGAATTTTCGATAGTGTTTGACCTCTTTCCGCATCGCAAAACTTGACACCAAGCCCATCTCATCCATCCACATAGAAATCAGATCAGCACGAAATTCTTCGCTATACAACTTCATGTCAATCAACCAGTCATCATCCGGCTTATCAAAGGAAAGTGGGTTATAGACAAGATAGTTACTGGTCAGGTCATCGCTCCCCAGCAGCTTTTTCACCATAAAGGTGTTGCTGCCGTTCAAAGCAACCAGTTTGGCATTATCCAGCTGAATTTCATCCAGCTTATCCTCGAACTCCCTGTCCTCATCATGCCAGAAAATGATGCGGCGGTGATAATATTCAGGTAAAGGTGCAGCAAACCTGCGGTTTAGGTCTTGTATTACTTTTTCTATATCCACGCTGCAACCTCCTTACTCATTTTATTAATGTACCAACAAACTCAGACAATGCAATGACTGCTTCACCAAACTCCGTGATGCCTTTTATATTTTTCAATGCAGCAATAGCTGTCCTTAGCATACCCTTTTTAGGTTTATCAGATGATGCTTCTGCTTCAATAACCTCCAAGCTATCAGATACTGTTTCTTGTTCTTCAGAGGATAAGTTTCCTGATAAAGCTCGTACATCCGCAATCAGCTTTGCAAGTTCACCAGCATCAGCTCCAACAGTATTTGTTGCAGTTACATTAGCATTATCGGTAGCAATGATAGACTGTCCATTTTGCACTGTAACATTATAAGTGATTTTATCATCTAATCCCATATCAATACCCACTTTCGTAAGATAACGTTCGATATGACGAATCAACACCATAACAAAACGTTCATTAAAGCCTTTGATTTTATCTTGAAATTTATTTGAAGAAGAGTAGCCAACACCTATTCCGTAATGCACTTCGATAGACTTATCTGCTATGTATTGTAAAACTGCATAGACATTCCGAACTTCTTCTTCCTCCGTGTCTCCTGTTGAGAAAATTTTTCTTCCATAAGAAGATTGCACTTGTTTAATTTCATCTTCCAAATTCCAATCGCATTGTCCACAGCCAAGAATATAGTCAAGAATTATTGGGGTATTATTGATAAAATTCAGAAATTTTTCAAGAACATCCGTATAATCTTGAAAATCAGCTTGTAACAAACGATTGGAAAAGCTATTAAAATCGTACTGGATTTTTCTCAATTCATTCCTATTCAATCTCATAGTTTTTCACTCCGCAAAAAGGGCAATATGCACCTGTCATTTTTAATAATGGTTTAATTTTAGCAGTTCGTCTGCAACATGGGAAATTTGCAATCTCTAATGCTTCTATGCCAGAACGAATGGGATCTTCCGTTTCATGTTCCGGACGCTTTCCTGCTTTGAATTTAATTATACTGTTTCGCTTATTATGGCGTTCTAAGTCTTTGAACGCATTATAAATCATGTCATTGACCTTATTTTTTATCATCCTCATAGCAAGTTCTATTACGTCTTCCGTAACATAATTCTCGCTGGTTAATCCGCAGCTTGGGCAGAATATATGTAGTACACCATCATCTTCTATGTCAGAAGGTGTTGCCTTAAAAAATGTTCCGCAATGTTCACACTGCAAGAGGATATACCCTTCATCATCAGTAGGTATCGAAACAGTCATGTGAAATTCGTCACTCACAAGACTTTACCTCCTTACTTAATTTTCGCCAGTACATCCTGGAATTTTGCATAGTTGACCTTGACGCCATCATCCAGATCAATAGTAATCATCTGGTCTGCCAGATGATGAATCTTTTCTTCGTAGCTTCTCAGCTCGGTATCCTGATCTTTCAGCTTCGTCAAGGCTTTGTTCAGCTTCACACGCTCGCTGGTAGACGCATTGGCAATGCGGTTTTCCATATCAGCAATGGCGGTGCGGTAACGACTCTGCTGTTCGTGCACATAATCGGTGCGGATGCGGGCAATGGTATCCGGCTGATAGCGATGCATATAGATGAGCGCCTTGAAACCGTTCTTTTTGCCGCTGTCGAACAACCAGTAAATCGGGCGTTTCTGGTAAATCTTGCAGTGGTCGGCGTAGAAATCATTCAGGAAGTATTTTCGGATGACCTCTTTCGGCTGTCCCTTGCTGCCCAGCGCATCAGCAATGAACTTCAAGTTTTCTTCCAGCGTATCTTTGCCGTAAACCGCCTCGATAAACTTCACAAAGCGTCCGACAATGTCGTCGTCAAAATATTCATCGTCGCAGATTGGGATGATATTGTCCTTGTCAATGAAGTTGGCATCCCACACCACATCACCGCTGGAGAATTCATTCTTTCCGATGGAATCCATCAATTCCTGCTGGATTGCAGTATAATCCCAATTCCCACCGGCATAGAGCAAGCCATCTTTGAGTGGCGAATATCTGCCAAACATACAGCCCACCGCATAGGAAATCAGACTCTTGATGTCACGCTGCAAATCAGCCTTACGGACGGTAACATCCTTATCCTCAACTTCCGGGGTCAGTTCATCCTGCAAACCGTAGATGTTAATAAAGATGCGGTTTAGTTTTTCCTCGTTAGCTTTTAACTTAGAAAAGCGATCATCACACTCTTTTTCCCACGCACGATATGCACCTTGCAAGAAATAGGATTCTGTTTTTCTCTCTCCATCTGTAACGTTAAATTTCATGCTATTTTTCAGGCGGATAAGCGGATGTATTTGGAAGTCCCAAGAGGTTTCAAAAGAATCCCAGTCTGCTTTCGAAAGAGTAATGTTTTCGTGTACAGTTGAATCTATAAATGGCTTTTGTTCTTCCTCAAGTAGCACAGGAATATTTGCAATATCTCCACACTGATAATTGATTGTCGGCGCAATAACTTGCAAAATTTTCATTACAACATTTGAATTGCATAGTCCGAGTAGGTACTCGAAATTATCATTTGCAAAGCAACTCATACCAGCAACATCAAATATATGTCCCATTGGTTTATATCTAAAAGCTGCAACACTTGACGAAACCAGTGACCAACTAAAACAACGTTTGAAATAATAACTTGGATTTCTAAGGACTGCCTTTCTGTCGTTCTTTAATTCCATGCCATCATAACGCCAATTAACTACAAAGTCGTTGTTTCCATACCACTTTCTGAATTCTCCACCTTTATTGTATGGATACCATTTTTGAGATGCCTTTTGTGCATCTTCATGTGTAGTGGCATCAAACTTAATATTATCTCCTGAGACCTCATACCATTCTCTTAAGTAATAATTGTTATTTGCAGTAGCAATACCTTGTTTAGAGTCTGCAATATTCCCCAATAGTGTTCCCTTTTCGAAAGCAGCCAACATATTATTACTAATCCAATATGCAATAGGTGTTCCGGGAACTTTGAAGAAGTTATGCTGCTGAGCCTTGTATTTCCCCTTCCCAGTTAATAACGCTTTTTCACGTTCTTCGTTTGATTTTACCTCTCCCTGTTGTTCAAACAAGCGCCGATATGAACCAATATAGCCATTGGAAAGGATTTTTCGGAACACAAATGTAACTGTGCCAAAATCCGAACCAAAAACCCCTCTGCCCGGATGAACCATATTTATTAACGTGCTATTCAACAACAAGTTTTCTCTTAACTTTTCGTAGCTTGACAAAAACATCCATACAGGAATATTGATCATTGTCATATAGCCATACTGATTACACATAGACATGGTTTTTTCCATGCAAACAGTACTCATATCGCTCTTACTATCAGGGTAGTTTTTCTTAACAAAGTCTGTCAGCTTTGCACTCATACCAGAAGAACCCATATAAGGCGGATTAGTTACAACCACATCATACTTCTGAGCAAGTGCTTCCGCCACCTGTACTAACGGCAGCAGATTGTTCAGCACACTCTCTTTGCTCATACTGATGTCATCCCGTACCTCATCAAAACGGGCATAAAGAGCAGCAAAATCCACAGGGGTGATATTCAAGATAGAACCGTACTCCTTGGCATCGTGCATTTCTGTGATAATGCTGTCCATTGCCGTTTTCAGCTTGATATCACCATTGCAGAAGTATTCCAATGCATAGCGGTCAATGCTGTTGCTTTCCTGAATGGCATAAACATTTGGCTGAATCTGGCGGCTGAAAAAGCGTCGGTCATACTGGCGGGCTTTCATCATCACTGCAAAATAGGCAAGCTGCGCCGCACGATCGTCAATGTCCAGACCGTAGAGGTTATTCTTCACAATGCTTTTCACCGCTTCACGGGTGGTATAACCGTAACTCTCATAAATCTGCACCAGTACATCAAACAGGTAGGCGAGGATATGACCGGAACCACAGCAGGGGTCAATGCACTTGATCTGATCCGGGGTCATGGCGGCGTATTCTTTGCGGATTTCTGCCAGCTGTGCCTGTACTTCCGGTTCCTGTTCGGCTTCTTCCAGATAATACTTCCAGCCAGATTTCAGCTCGTCATTGGGATGTCCCTCCACCCACAAGCGACCGAGGGAGTTCTCCACCATGTAACGGACGATCCAGTCCGGAGTAAACAGTTGGGTTGCTGCCGGAATATTTTCCTTGGTAATTTTCACATTTTTCTTGAGGGCGGCAAACACCTCGTCCTTCTTCTCAGCATTATAATACTGATACAGCCATCCGATGATCTGCACCGCATCCTGCCAATCTTGCTCTGGAATAGTGGAAATCATCTGCTCGATGACACTACCTTCACGAAGCAGGTTATCCGGTAGCAACAGCTCTGTGTAGTCAGAAATACGCTGAAACATTCCCGGCAACACGCTATTCAGGGCGTTGCACTGGGTAATCAGCAGATATTTGTAGAGTTCTCCCGTCTGGTTTGCGTTCTTGAATTCATAGACCTTATCCATGTTCAAGCCGTCCAAATCCAGATGCAGGGCTTCGTCAATAATCTGCGGTTTGAAGTTATTTTCCTCGTCCGTGAACACACGCACACGGGTAAGGAGGTAGCCGTTGACCTCCATAAACCGCAGGGCAATCAAGCGGTTGAACCAGGTGTAGGCAACTTCCTCCATCACTTCCTCATAGCCCTTTGCATTGATCTGAGAAATCAATGCCCTGCGCTGATTCTTCTGCGTATCAGTCAGGACTATTCCGTTGATGCTGTCAGCTGCAGCATCAACGATGTTGTCCTTTTCAATTCCATATTGCATCGCCTTCTGAGATACACGCTCAATCAATTCCCGACGTGCCCAGACAGCGAATTTTTTAATCGCATTCTTGTCCATTGTAATCGTCCTTTTTTAATGCTGTAGTTAATCTCTTTACTGTTTTTTCCAATCTATCAACACTATTCTTAAACTCATCAACATCTGAAATATAAACCAACATACTACTATATTCAGAAAAGTCTATTTGTATAGTTTCTTTATATCGTTTTTTCTTTCCGTATCTGCAATATTCATATTGGATTCCAACAGTTTGAACTTCATATTTGTTTAGAATCTCAAAGACATTAACATCAAAAGAAACAACCCATTTTTGTCCTGGAAAAATGGCAATATTAGTTTCCGACATTTTCTTAAGTCTTTTTTGCACTTTCTCTGGAAGTTGTGTTGTAAAGTCAGCATTATACACAAGACTTCTCACCTCAATTGGAACCTCACTTACATTCCGTAATGTAAGACAAGCTAATGTAGATCTTACAAGCTCAAATGATATTTGCATATGAGGACAATTTCTATCATAGCGTTCTTTCTGCCAAAGTATGATTGTTACCAGAATAGCAGCAAAAGAAAGAAATGTAGACATTACATCGCTCCAAGGAAAAGTGAAACTCTGTTGTTCAACGGCAATTACTAAACGTTCAAATAATTCCTCCATATACTCTCCTTATTTCAGCGTGATTCCATCGCAATCCTTCATCATCGCAGTCAGATAGCTTCTCATACGCTCTACATAAGCGTCAATATCTTCCTGGCTCTCCAAGGTCTTTGCAGGGAACGCCATCTGACGGTACACATTCTTAATCACTTTCTTTGGAACAGGCTTTGCCGGAGTATCCGTCTGTTTTTTCTCGACCGGCTTCGGCGGCTGCTTTGCTGTCTCGATGCGGTCACAGATGTCGTCCTTATAAGACCAAATCTGCGGAACCAGACCATCCAACAGGGCAAGGCTCTGAAGCTCGCTGATTTTCTTTTTCTGCTGGTCGAAGTAGGCATCTGCCTTTCTTACCAGTTCGGCGCAATCTACATTGCCATCGGAAAGGGTATGAACCTCCGCCATACACTGACGGACGATTTCCAGCAGCTCGGCACGTTTGGAATCCAGCAATCTGCCATGTCCTTCCCGGACTTTCTCCATCAGCCCATTGAGTTCCGGGATTCTGCGGTAGATATTTTTCGGGTCATTCTCGACCACAGTAATCAAACGAATCAGGTTCAGGGCATCGTTGGCTTCTGTTTCCTTGCTGAGATAATGCAGGTCGTTTCTCAGATCGTCCTCCATCTTAACGGCAGCATCAAATACCTGCACCTGATTTTTGAAAAATCCTTCAACCCGCTGCATTTTTTCTTTATTATCAAAGAGATTATCTTCCTCTTTCAGAATCGCATCAATAAGGGCAATATTATCTTTCCGCTGGGAGAGAACTTTGTCCATCTGCTCAATGGAAGCAGCTACAAGGCTCTGATCCGGATATTTATGCCCCTCATATCTGCCTTTCAGTTCGATATAGTGGTCTTTCAGTTCACCGAACTTCTGTACTACAAATGCCACCAGACCGTCCTCATCGTCCGGCACATCCATGACATCGAAATATTCTCGCAGCAGCTCCTTGACAGCCCGCATCTTTGTGGCGGTAATCATCTGGCGCTTGCTGATGCTGGTCTTGCCAATCTCACTTTTTTTACGGAGCATATCCGGCAGCTTCGGGTTATCCGGCTGAATGGTGGAACCTGCATATTTGATGGTAACTTTCTGGTCATAAATCAGACGAGCGACCACAGCGGCAATATCAATTTCTTTCCAGCCGTAAGGAATTGCACTATAACGGCTCTGAATATCCGCCATAGAGGTCGGCAGGTTTTTCATTGCCTGCATTTCCAGATATTCTTCAATCTTGGCAGCTGCACCTCGGTTCGGCTCCATACCAGGCATGATATTTTCGGCACCGGTCAGAATTTCAATAACATCTGCATCAGTATCAGCGTTTTTCTCAATCAGGGAAAGTTCACTGTACACATGGGACACCAGATATTCCAGAGCCTGCTCAATCTTACCCTTGGCATTTCCGCCCTTGAGTTCGATATGTTCACCGTCCACATAGAACTGTGCGGATTCAATGGCTTTTACCAAATCTTCCATCGCAGTCTGCTCATACTTGGTAGCTTCTTCCTGCTGGTCACGGATAATATCCTGAACAGATTTCGGAAGCTGGTTGACATTACGCTGTTTGACATACTTACGAATCTTCATGGCACTTTCCAAAGATTCATAATAAGGGGTATCCGACAGCACAACGATGGCTTCCTTGCCCTTGGAATCCGTCATCAGTCGCAGCTCGGATTTTTCCGAATTGTCAGTTGCAACCGTAAGGAAGCGCAGGCGCATCCCACCAGTGATATTGCCAACGGTAATACCATCCACCATCTGATCGAAGGAGAAGTCGTATTTGCCGTAGCGATATTTCTTGGTAGTAAAAATATCTCCGAAAATCATCTGCCCGATACGGTCAACGATAGAAGCCGTATCGACCGACGTGTTTTTGATTTCTCGCTGAATGTCCTGTTCTTCATCGGTCAGGAAGTTGTAAACTTCTCCAGTTCTTCCGATATAGTTCTGGCTCATAAGCCGGTTCAGACATTCACGGACAGTCTCACGCATGGTGATCTTGTCCATGCGAATATCATCTGCCATCAAAATTACAATATTGTCCAGATTGGCAGGAATATCATCAATGTAACGAATCAGGTACAGCAGTTTCAGCACATCCACATCCTGTGCTTCGATACCATCACCATTGTCAGCAGCTTTCTGACAGCGTTCAATTACACGGCGGATTGAACTGTCCAGGAAAGTATGTACGGTATCATAAAAACGGAAGAACGGAACGAGGGCATACTCGTCCTTGTCCTGAATTTTCTGTGTTGCTTCCTGGAAACCGGAAAGCATAGAACGCTCACCGCCGGACAGATGCTTGCCGGAATTGCCATGCTTACGGATTTCTGCAAAGACTTTCTGCATGATAATAAACTGATAAGGCACAAACGGGAAATTCACGGCAAATTCTCTGGAACCGGAATACCCCTTAATATCCAAAATGGAGTCTGTGAAGCTGAACAGATTACGGAGAACGGAATCGTTCTTCTCATAAACTGCTTCCAGTTTGGACTCGGCTTCATTGTTCTTTTTCAGAATACGCTTCTGAATCACTTCGTCCACAGAGGAAGAAGAAAGGCTCAAACGGGTTTTGAAACGAGCCTGAATTCGGGAGAACTCATCAGCACGAACCTTGATGATCTCGTCAATGGCTTCCTGTCCGGTGCAGACAACCCACACCTTACCGCCGCATTCGCTGCCGATTTTCTCAACGAGGGACTGGAGATTCAAAAGCATATCGGTATCCGTTCCGACATACTGACCCACTTCGTCCACCATGAACAGCAGACGGAAGTTGTCTGGTTTGGTGGTCAGGTAATCCTTAATATCCTCTACAAGCTGAGCAATGGAAAACTCTGTGGCAGATTTATCATTGAACCAAGCCTTGGCATCTTCCTCGCTCATGACTAGGACTTCCACCAAAGTAGGAATAATATATTTGCCATTAAAAGCAAATGCTTTGCGGGAATCTACCCAGGGCATTCCTTTCTTTTCTTCAAAGACACGACGGAACTGCTCTGTCTTTCCCTGTTGGTCTATGTACTGTTCCAGCTTTGCAACTTTCAGGTTCTCGCCAAAGAAACCCAGATGATTATAGAAGGTCTTAGCAAACACACGCAGAACAGCAGTTTTGTCCTTATTGATAGAACCCTCAATATCAATATTGAACAGAATCGTCTCTGTCTGTACTTTTGTGGAACGGTCAATCAGTATATAAGTTGCAGGGTCATCCTCAAATTTCTTGCGGAATCTCTCAACGCTATGAATGCCTTTTACCTCTTTATTCTCCAAAAGATAAGACAGCATTTTCAGGAAGTGAGATTTACCGCTTCCAAAGAAACCGGAAATCCATACACCGGTATCAGCTGTCGGCTCATCCAGAGCATCACTATAATAATTGAAAAAGGTAATGAAGTGCTTCTTCAATTCCTTTGTAATAACATACTCATTTAATTCCTGCTCGATCACATCGTCCGCAGCCTGATCGACTTTGATAACACCGTTGATTTTACGGTTGATGTCATCGGCAAACATATCACGAATAATCACAATCGTACCCCCTTATACAACATTGAATGCCCTGTAATAATCATTGGGCTGCAATCGGTTAAACAACTTTACATGGCGACCATCGAACTCACCCGGATACATTACCAAAATTGGTACATCCGAAAAATGAGGTTGCAGTGCTTCCAGCAGGGAATGGATTCTCATAAACGGGAAAACTTCGCCCACACCAGTAAGCATCAACACATCACCGCACTCATGTGGCTCGAACTGGATTTTCTCCATAAACTCACCCTCGCCAATAGCGGAATGGAGCTGATCCAAAAGAAAGATACTACCATCCTCCGCTTCCATATCCGGAATTGCATCCGTAATCCCCATATCTTCACAGATGGAAAGAAACGTCTGATACAAATTACAAATTCTCAGACGGCAGGACAGAGAGTGGTCGGTTTCCAGTTGCTGGATAAAGTGACGAACTGCCATTTCATCTTCCGGGTTGTAGCAAAAAATGCGAATATTCACTTCGTTGCTGAGTCCCTTACCTTCCAAAAATTCCGGTTCCTGTATCAACTCTCTGACTTTATCTAAACGTTCTTCAATATTACTCATATATTTTAGTCCTCCTTATGAGAAGCAGTTGAAAGCCGGTAAGACCATCAGTTCGCCATGACTTCTGATTGCATTTTCCAAAATTGGGTGCAGATACACTGGATTCAAATGATCTGCACGAACATCGTCCAGATACTCATTTTCCACAAGAACTTTCGCAAGCACCTGTTTCAGTTTCGTGATCGTGCCCTCGCTCCACGTTGCCACCGCATCGTCCTGTTCCTGCAATCTCATAAAATAGATATTCAAATCAATTCTACCAAATGAGCTGTCCTTTAATCGATACTTCTCTCCGATAACGGTCAGCATAAATTCCCACATCAGGCGGCTCTGTTTCATCATGGCATACAGACAAATCTGCTTGGATACATCCGTCGGCTGTTTCGCAATCGCTTTTATCAAATCCATATCTTCCATAGCAGCCAATCTTTTTATGCATGCTTTTGCCATCCGAGCAACTGATTTTTCTGTAGGATATTGAAAAAGATTATTTTTCGTAATCTGAGCAACGGTATCTTCTTCACTCAAACCACTGTTTATTAATTTTGCCGTAGTTCTCATCTCATAAAACAAGAATGGCTCTCTTGTTAAAGATGCAATATACGGATATGTATTATCCATCCAAAATCCCCCTTATGTTCTTTCTCTTGTTTCAGGAAGGACTTCCATAATGTCATCTACCGTGCAGTTCAACTTCCTACAAATTCTCACGAGAATCTCCATCGACACAAATTCATTCCTTGAAAGTTTTGCCAAAGTGTTTGTACTGATTCCAACTTCTTTCGCAAATTCAGTTTTATTCAACTCTTTATCAATCAGCATCTTGAAAAGTTTATTGTAGGTTACGTCCATGTTTTTTCCTCCTACTATTCCGGAAATAAGCCTTATTGATATTCTTTCACTCTATTATAAACTCGTGTTGAAATTATATCATATTTTTCATAAGTGCTCAATTTTATTTGCTATATAGGGAATTTTTTTACTGAACTGCAAATATTATTGACTTTCTCAATGGCCCTATGTCTTGGACGGGGCGGGCTGATCATGCACATGGGAATCGGCTTTAACAGACTCCGTCTTTCCCGGCTTGGGGATTCGTCCGCTTTACCAGCGTCAAAAATATTCTTTTTATCGTCAGCTATTTAAAACCTCCTTCATTGTGAAATAGAAAAAGCCAGCTCGATGGCTGGCCTGTGTGGTGTCCCATCCCTTCTTAATTGGATATATGAAACGCCACTCGTAGTCCTGTTTGGGTAGCGATAACTATTGTAGAAAAGCAAATAATCTGATGTTATAATTAAGTTATTCTTGGCAAAGTATGAAAATCAGAGGGCTGTTGAATATGAGTGACTATAAAGAACAAATAGAAGAATTTAATGCCAATATCACTTCCATTATAGATGAATCTGTCCGAGAATTATCTATGACCTTTGATAAGCTGTACGACGAGAGGAAAATCAAAGACATCCCAACTGCCATTAAAACAGCAGAAGCCCTGTTGCCTCTTGACTATAACATGCCGACCAAAATGCAGATTTATTATGATATTGCAAATGCGTTTCACGACCTCCGCGTGATAGAGGGGATAGACGAAGAGCACTGTTTGGAAAAGGAAATATATCATTTAAGGTGTGCATTGGATCTGTATGAAAAAAATTATTACGGTGACGAAAGCGATAGTGCTGAAACAAAAGTTGTACAGTATATCGCTATGCGCTCATATACAAATTTAGGTAACGCCTACCAAGCAATAGGCCGCTATATCGTGGCGATAGACTGCTTACAAAATGCGTTGATTATTAGTAACGATTTTGCAATGGCAAGTCTCAACTTATCACTCTTGTTGTTTCGATATGCACACTTACAAATCAAAGATTATGAGCAAAATTATTATCATCATGCTTGTTATTATTATTACAAGCAAACCGAAAACTGCAAAATAAATTTGGAGAATCCAGAGTATTTTGAGCGCTTGAAGTCATATATTTCTTTGTTTAATCCTGCATATGTCGAAAATTTTTTAAGCAAACCACTTAACCTTCCAACATTCGATGTAGCTAGACAAGATGAGGCTGATTATCGAAATTATCTGCTTCTATTTCGATTATTTTTGGAACCTTGTTTAGACATATTATCAGATCATTGTTTTGCCGTTGATAGCTTAAATCTTCCTTTTAAGGCGCCGTACACCGATAGGCAAAAGGAGTTTATTGGGCTATTCAATCAAATTAAACAGGAGTATAACTGGGCTAGACTTTTGTGGTACAAAACATCTACCGTAGAATCTTATGAACACTACTCGGATAAAGAATTAGACTTGCTCGACATTGGAGATTGTGCAGATCATTCGCTAAAAGAAAGTATGATGCGAACAGCTTTCAAGGTAAGCTATTCCCTATTTGATAGAATAGGCTTTTTCATCAATGAATACTTTGAAGTGGGATTGACTGGTACAAAAATCAGTTTCAAAAATGTTTGGAAAGATAAATTGATAAACGGGCAAGGAACAATATATTTTTCAATTCCCAATCCCTTAATGAAAGCACATCCCGATAATCCATTAGTGCGAGCCATGTACTGGCTTCAAAAAGATTTTTACGAAAAGAAAGAAATAAATATTACAACACCTCATGCTGTACCAATTTTTAAGATGCGGAATGACATGGAACATAATTGCTTGCGTACAGGAAAACAACCTGAAAATCTGTCATTTACTGTTTATACTACCGAAGGAAAAATTGAGCAAAACACATTTCAACTCTTAAAGTTGGCTCGTGAGATCATTATATACCTTTGTCTCGCAATAAATTTTGAGATAGAAAAGGACAAAAATCAGTTTGACACACCATAACATTTGTGTGTATTATTTTCGGAGTATCTCATGATAAAAGGTGCTGCCTAAGAGCAATAGGCAGCACTTGCATAGATGTAGAATTTTCAGATAAGAACAGCTTGCCTCCTGCAAACCATTGATATGACTGGATTTTCCAAGTCCTATAATTACACTCCGACCAAGCGTAATATTTTTTTCAAAAAGATCCCATTTTGACACTGAAAGCATATTATTTACAATATACTAAACACTGAAATCATCATTTTGATATATTACTCTCTCTGCTCTATTCTCTTGCTTCAATTCGAAATTTTCTCCAGCACAATATCCCGATATCTTTACCCATTTCAAGGTATCTGAAAGTTGAAACACTATTTTTTTAAGATAATCTTTTACTCCTATTACGAATAATCCTTTCTGCTCATATTTTTTTCAAATACAAAATTCATATTTATTATAATTTTATCAAATCCCTATGTTTCTGCTATCATCTATTTCCAACTTCTCTCTATCGCCCACGGTCATTTTACTACACCATTTACTACACCATTTTCGCAAAAAGTGACGATTTTTGACGCTCCCAGACAAAAAGTAAGAACCCGCAAAAGCCTTGTAAAATAAGGCTTTACGGGCTCTGACACCACAGGACAAAACCACCCCAAACGAGCCAAGAGGATTATATAAAACTTATATCAGATTCGGGCTTCAATCGATACTCAGTTACGGAGGTAAATCGGGACAGATATTTTAAGAATACTGATGAAATG
>ERZ1643247.1439-NODE-1439-length-21923-cov-5.949927_pt1 | contig 21923 bp, 18 predicted proteins | sample MGYA00579264_ERZ1643247 | MGnify/ENA primary metagenome ERZ1643247 (study PRJEB29033, sample SAMEA4952262) | chicken gut metagenome | biome: Broiler Chicken; feature: Gastrointestinal Tract; material: Caecum | place: Ireland | collected 2018 | study: Broiler... | reverse complement strand
GCGGATCCGCAGTATACACGCCGTCCACATCCGTATAAATCTCACAGGCGTCGGCATGCAGTGCGGCGGCGAGAGCCACTGCCGTGGTATCAGATCCGCCGCGGCCCAGCGTTGTCAGATTGTCATACTTATCCACTCCCTGAAAACCGGTCACCAGCACGATCTTTCTCTGCTCCAGCTCATTTCTGATACGGTCTGTATCAATTCGTTTCAATCTGGCGTTGCCGTAACGGTGTGTGGTATGCATCGCCACCTGAAAGGCGTTTAAGGAAACGGCCGGAACTCCCAAAAAGCCCATGGCCAGAGCCATCATAGATACGGAAATCTGCTCGCCGGTAGTTACCAGCATATCCATCTCCCGTTTGGATGGTCTTGGATTGATATCTCTGGCCATCTCAATGAGTTCATCGGTAGATTTGCCCATAGCGGACAAAACCACCACAATATCATGTCCCTTCTGATAATCTTCAATACATCTCTTTGCAACGTTAAAAATTCTCTCTTTGTTGCCGACAGAGGTACCTCCAAATTTCTTAACGATTAACATAGTGTCCTCCTGATTTCTAATGGTATTTTAATCTAAAAAGTATTCCATCAACGCTGCGCCTGACGGCATGTCGATGCCGGAGGCTGCCGCCTCTCTCTCATTATAATGCCACATGCGGCTGCCGTGATTGGTGCTGTCAAACAGCATATACGGCACAGGATCGCTGGAATGAGTCCGCAGCACGATCGGCGTCGGATGATCCGGAAGAACCAGCATACGATAATCCTCGCCGGAAGCGTCCATGCCTTCCTTCACCACCCTGATGACTCTCTGATCCAGGTACTCAATGGATTTTATTTTGCGTTCCACGCTGCCCTGGTGTCCCATCTCATCCGGTGCTTCCACATGGATGTAGGCAAAATCATAACCGTCTTTTGTGAGCGCGTCTACCGCTGCCTGAGCCTTGCCCTCATAATTGGTCTCCAGCGTTCCGTCTGCTCCCTCCACAATGATATTGTGAAGACCGGCGCCCACGCCGATTCCTTTGAGCAGGTCCACTGCGGAGATCATAACGCCGCGTTTTCCTGTTTTTTCTGTAAAATCATCCAGCGCCGGTTTCGTTCCCGCGCCCCAGAACCAGAGCGAGTTGGCCTTATGAAGTCCCGCCTTCTCTCTGGCAACGTTGATCGGATGATTGTTGAGAATCTCATAACTTTTTTCCATCATCTCCGCCAGCAGTTTCTCTTTCGGCAGATAATTTCCGATGGTCTTTGTCAGGATGTCGTGAGGCGGCGTCAGCTCCACTACATTTCCTTTATCCCAGATCAGCAGATGACGGTAACTGGTTCCTGTATAGAAATGGAACATTTCATTGCCGAAGGCTTCCTGTACCGCTTGAATGAGAACGTCCGCATCCTCCGTGGAGATCTCCCCCGCGCTGTGATCGATCATTTTCTTATCTTTATATTCTGTCTCCTCATCGGAAACTGTCACGATATTGCACCGGATGGCAATATCGGTATCTTTCATAGGAACGCCGATGCTCAGAGCCTCCAGCGGAGAACGCCCCGTATAATATTTCTTCGGATCATAGCCAAGCACGGAAAGATTCGCCGTATCACTTCCCGGACTCATACCTGCCGGAATGGTGTGCACCTGGCCGATCTCTGATTTCTGCGCCAATTCATCCATCATCGGGGTATTGGCATATTCCAGCGGCGTCTGCTCGTTCAGTTCATCTATAGGATAATCTGCCATGCCATCGCCAAGCACCACGATATATTTCATAATAAAGTCTCCTTTCACAAAAGATTACCGGAAAGAATCTTCAGCTTTGCACCTGCTCTCTCCGATAATCTCATCTGTCATCATTTAGTTTATCAGACGGGCGAAAAAACGTCCCGCGATCTGTTTTTCTTTATGCGTCAATACGAATCATATTAAGAATATCGTCAAACTGATCTGCAGCCTTGTGGTAGTCGCTTTCTTTCATGACTCCGGTCACAAAAGCTGTCTCTTCAATGTCATCCACTTTCACCGGCTCCACAGCGCCGAACGCTTTCTCTACAGACTCCAGAGAAACCTCTTTTGGCATGCGGACGAAATACCGTCTCTCAAATCCTCCGAAATCACTGAGCGGAAGCTTCTCCTGCTCCCAGATCATCTTAATATGAGTTCCCATATGCTTCACACAATCCACAACATCGGCTGCCACAGCGCTGGCTGTCGGGAGCTTGCCGGCTCCTCTGCCGTAGAACATAGTGTCGTCCACCATGTTTCCGTGTACAAAAATGGCGTTGAACACATCCTTGACTCCCGCCAGCGGGTGATAATGATCGATGAGCATCGGGCAAACCATGGCGTACAGCTTGCCGTCGTCGCTCCAGCTCTTTCCAAGGAGCTTGATACATTTCTTCATCTGACGGGCATACTGGAAATCCTCCGCGGAAATGTTCGTGATACCCTCGGTATGCACATCCTCGAAATCCACCTGCTTGCCGTAGGCAAGGGAGGTGAGGATCGCGATCTTCCGGCAGGCGTCATATCCTTCGATATCCGCTTCCGGGTGCAGCTCCGCGTACCCCTTCTCCTGCGCTTCTTTGAGCACCTCGTCAAAGGCAATGCCCTCTTCTTCCATCTTAGTCAGCATGTAGTTCGTTGTTCCGTTTAAGATACCGCTGATCTCCTCGATCACGTCGGCTGTCAGGCACTGGGTCAGCGGACGGATGATCGGAATACCGCCTCCCACGCTGGCCTCAAACAGGAAATTAGCCTTCTTTTCCTTTGCGATGCCGATGAGCTCCGCACCGTATTTTGCCACCAGCTCCTTGTTGGAAGTAGCTACGCTTCTTCCCTGCAGCAGGGCTGTTTTTACAAAGGTGTACGCCGGCTCCAGACCGCCCATACACTCTACAACAATCTGAATATCTTCATCTTCTTCAATGATCTTATAATCATGGACTACCTTATCCTGATTAGGGTCGCCCGGAAAATCTCTCAGGTCAAGGATTCTTTTTACTACAATCCTGTCTCCTGCCTTCTTCTCGATACTGTCTGCATTGGTCTGCAGCACCTCTACCACGCCGGCGCCAATGGTGCCGTATCCTAACACTGCAACGTTTATCATCACTGTCCTCCTCAATTCTTCTTTCTGTCCGGCAGGCGGTCTTCTCCTCCCGGAAAATCATCCTCATGCCGGTATTGTGCCTTCGTTATTCTGCTGAAACAATCTTAAGATTATGGATACCGCGGGCATCCGCTATCTTCTCAAACAGTTCCGTCACATCATCAGTCGTCGGAAGAACCAGCACGCTCAGCGTAATGAGCGCGATATGATTCACCGGAATACTCTGATGAATGGACAAAATATTTGCATTGCATTCCGCAACCACCTTCAGTACATTGGATAAAAGGCCGGGGCGGTCTTCCATCTCCATGACAAAAGTTATGGTCTTTCCCTGAATCTTTTCATGAATCGGAAATATATCATCTTTATATTTATAATAAGAGCTGCGGCTGATCCCTACGGCATCAATCGCCTCCCGTATCGTCTTCACTCTGCCCGCGCCCAGCAGGTTATTCACTTCCGCTACTTTAAGAAGAACTTCCGGAAGAGCCTTTTTCTTTACCATATAAAATTTAAACGCATTCTCCATAAAATCCCTCTGTCTCCCCTGTGCGGTATTACATTTACCAAAATACGAGCTAAAAAGTACGTCACACAAATACATTTGTATGCCCAGGAAAGATACTATCACATTCTTTTCCAATGTGCAACACTCATTTTAACATTTTGATAAAAAAGTGCAAAAAAGGAGTGCTGCAAAATATCCTCTGGTCCGGATATGCGCGCCTGCCTTCCCGGCAGGCTGCGCGCCCGGCACAGATTATTTTACAACAACTCCCTGCAATAATTCAATATTTACATATCACTTTCGATGATATCTATGATTATTCATCGGCAATTACATCTCCAAATACCATCTCCACCATCCGCCGAAACTCCTGATACTCTTCCAGATCGGACAGATCTGACAGTGCTTCGCAAAGTCCATGGTAATACCGGCCCTGCATCCGCTTGTCCTTCATGTTAAATCGCTGCCAGAGTTCATCTCCCAATTTAATATAATCAGCGTAAAAACAGCGTATATTGGACAGTTTATCTCCCAGCGCGACAATCTTAGCTTCCCTCATAGGTTCTTTTTTGAGAGAACAGACGGTGGCCGCCTTCCTCTCCTCCCAGCTCTTGTCTTTATCCTCGCTTTCCAGTCCGACAATACGCGCCACTCTGTCGCCGAACTCCCGACGGATATCATCAAGGGTCACTGCATCGCAGTCTTCCACTGTATCATGAAGAACCGCAGCGGCAATTACTTCCTCATCGTCTGTTATCCTGGATACGATCATCCCCACTTCCAGAGGATGAAAAATATAAGGTATTTCCGTCCCTTTCCGCGGCTGTCCCTCATGGGCCTTTACCGCAAATGCAATCGCCTTATTAATCATATTTATTTTTCATTCTCCTTTTCTGCTTCCGCTTCTTTTAATACTTTTTCCTGTGCGTCAGCAGGCATCTGTTCGTAGCGGCTGAACGTATAGGAGAACTCTCCGCTTCCACCGGTCATAGAACGAAGATCCGTGGAATATCCCACCAGACTTGCCAGAGGAATATCTGCCTCCAGTTCCTGTCTTCCGCCCGGCAGCGGATTCATACCGAGAATACGTCCGCGGCGCTTATTCAGGTCGCCCATAACGTCTCCCGTATTGGAATCTAAAACATCCACCTTAAGATTAACAATCGGCTCAAGGAGAACCGGTTTGGCATCCATAACGCCATTCTTAAACGCTGTGATCGCAGCCATCTTGAAAGCCATCTCCGAAGAATCCACCGGATGGTAGGAACCGTCGATCAGCGTTGCGTGGATACCGACAACCGGATATCCTGCCAAAGGCCCTTTCAGGCAGCTTTCCGCAACACCTTTCTCCACTGCCGGGAAGTAGTTCTTCGGCACGGCTCCGCCGAAAATCTTCTCGTCAAATACATATGGAGTCTCCAGGTCTCCGGACGGCTCAAACTGCATTAATACATCGCCGTACTGACCATGTCCGCCGGACTGTTTTTTATATTTGCCGCGAACTTCCACACTGCCGCGGATGGTCTCCTTGAAAGCAACTTTTGGTTTTACCAGGTCGATCTCTACTTTATATCTGTCAGCCAGCTTGCTTCTTACGATCTCCAGATGCTGGTCGCCCAGTCCGTAAAGAAGCATCTGACGGTTTGCCTTGTCGTTGACTTCTTTCAGCGTCAGGTCTTCATCCATAAGCTTCTTCAGAGCGGAGGAAACTTTATCCTCATCTCCTTTTGTCTTGGTGACATAACGCATAAATGTGTACGGTTCCGGCATCTCTGCCTTCTCAAATACGATTGGATTGGCCTTCGGTGACAATGTATCGCCGGTCTTTGTCACAGACAGTTTGGCGATGGCTCCGATATCGCCGGCATAGAGAGCGTTTACTTCAAACTGTTCTTTTCCTCTTAATACATAGAGCTTACCGATACGTTCCTCCGTATCTTTATTGCCGTTATAGATAGCCGTATCCGGTTTTAAGATACCGTCGGTAACCTTTACCAGAGAGAAACGTCCCACAAACGGGTCAGCGATGGTCTTAAACACATAAGCGCTGACAGGCTGGGATACATCATAAGTTGCGGTTACCGGCTCCCCTGTCTTCACCTTGGTTCCCGTAAACTGGTCATTCACCATGCCAGGCGCAGAGAAATATTTCACCATATCGTTCAAAAGAATATTTGCGCCGTAATCTGTGTTGATCGCGCCGCAGATAACCGGCATCAGATCTCTTCTTGCTACCGAACCAATAATCGCGTTCTTGATCTCTTCTTCCGTGAAAGGCTCTTCAGCAAAGAACTTCTCCATCAGATCTTCGCTGGTCTCTGCCACGCCTTCCATAAGCTGCATGCGGTAATCATCCAGCTCGTCATTCTCTCCCTCTTCCACAACTACCTCGTCGTAGCTTCCGTTTGGCTGAAGACGGCACTCAAGCATCTTAACGGCATTGATAAATCCTTTGAAGACGCTGCCCTCTTTCATCGGCATATGGAAAGGTACGATCTTGTTACCATAACTCTCTCTCAGCTCGTCCACGATGGCGGAAGCATTCACATGCTCATCCTCCACGCAGGTAATATATACGATAACCGGAATGCCCTTCTTGGCGCAGAAATCAAAACTTCTTCTTGTTCCCACTTCCACTCCGGACTTACCATTGATAACAATAACTGCCGCGTCCGCAACGCTCAACGCCTCGTAGACCTCACCGGAAAAATCAAACAGACCCGGTGTATCCAGCAGGTTCACCTTAACATTATCCACTTCCAGAGGAATCACTGATGACTGAATGGAGAACTTTCTCTTAATCTCTTCTTTGTCATAATCACTTACCGTTCCACCTTCAGCTACCGTTCTAACTCGTTTGATGATACCAGTCGTAAACGCCATGGATTCAATGAGAGATGTCTTTCCACAGCCGCCATGTCCCAGTAAAACGACGTTTCTAATGTTCTCGGTTGCATATACGTTCATAATCAGTTCCTCCCGTGTTGTAATTAATATCGTGTTCGGATGAAAAAGCACAAAAAATTTGTCGAATCAACGAATTTTTATGTTATTTCCAAACAACTCTATGTCTATTTTACTAAAAAATCACCAATATTACAAGAGAAATCTAATATATTTTGAACAATTCAGCTATGCGTCTGAAAAGATAAGAATGCCAGCGCCCGCGTCACTTTAACACTAAAAAGCGTTGACACGTCTCGTTTTTCCGTGTATTATTTGACACAGGCTGATTTCCTATATAAAATGACTGTGACCATTCAGCCATGCAAAAGCAAAAGCAGCGTTAGCAGTTGACTTATATATATGGCATTATCGCAAAACGACAAACATTTGGAGGTTTATCATAATGAACGCAGAACATTTTACCATCGGTTTCATCGGGCTCGGACTCATCGGAGGCTCCATCGCAAAGACAATCCGCCGGGTGCACCCGGACACCGTCATTTACGGATTCGATACAGACCGTGAAGCAGGCGAGCTTGCCTGTCAGGAAGGCGTGCTCAACCAGTTCTTTGACGCAGTGGATTCCCGTTTTTCCTCCTGCGATATTCTTTTTCTGTGCGCGCCGGTCTCCGTCAATATCGCTTACCTCAGAGAACTCAAGGATATTGTGGCTCCGCAGTGTCTGATTACCGATGTTGGCAGTGTCAAAACACCGATTCAGGAGGCGGTGGACGCTCTGGGACTCTCCCCGCAGTTTATCGGCGGACATCCCATGGTCGGCTCGGAGAAGACCGGCTATGAGAATGCGGGCGATCATCTTATCGAGAACGCCTATTATTTTCTGACGCCCAGCGACCGCACCATGTTTTATCTGACCGCCACCTTCTCTTCATTCATTCAGGGGCTGGGAGCACTGGCTGTCACTCTAAAACCGGAGCAGCATGACTATATCACAGCCTCCATCAGCCATATCCCCCACATTATAGCCGCGGAGCTTGTTCATCTGGTCCGCCGCGCTGACACGGACAACGGAATGCTTCGCCAGCTCGCCGCCGGGGGCTTCAAAGACATCACCCGCATCGCCTCCTCCTCACCGGTTATGTGGGAGCAGATCTGCCTGAATAATTCCGGCAACATCCGATCTCTTCTCACCGATATGGTCCGTGACCTGCAGCAGGTGATCGGTGAGCTTGACGAAGGGAACGGCGGTTTTGTCAATGAATATTTCCGGACAGCCAGCGAATATCGGAACTCTGTTCCGGACCATTCCATTGGTCTGTTCGAAAAAGTCCACAAATTGTATGTATATATTCCGGACGAACCGGGAACACTGGCCTCCGTCGCTTCCCAGCTTGCCTTCAATAATATCAACATAAAAAATATCGGCATCGTCCATAACCGGGAATTTGAAGAAGGCGTTCTGGAAATTATTTTATATGATGATGAATCCTGTACCAAAGCAGCACGGGTATTGGAAGAACGAAACTACATCGTACATGTCCGGTAACAGAAAGGAGAACTCATGAAAACACTGACCAGAAAAACCGGTCTGCGGGGAACCCTCACTGTACCGGGCGACAAATCCATCAGCCACCGGGCTGTTATGTTCGGCGCGCTGGCCGAGGGAACCACCACCATCCACGGCTTTTTGAAGGGCGCGGACTGCCTTTCCACCATCGGATGTTTCCGTGCCATGGGCATTGATATAGAAGAAAAAGACGACACGATCTACGTGCACGGGAAAGGACTTCACGGGCTAAATGCCCCGTCAAAGACTCTTGACGTGGGCAACAGCGGCACTACTACCAGGCTCATATCCGGTATCCTGGCGGGGCAGCCATTCTCTTCAGAGCTGAGCGGCGACGCCTCCTTAAATTCCCGCCCCATGAAGAGGGTCATCACACCTCTTACCATGATGCATGCGGACATTAAGAGTAAAAACGGAGACGGCTGCGCGCCGCTCATTATTCACGGTAAACCTCTGACCGCCATCCATTATGATTCTCCGGTGGCCTCCGCCCAGGTAAAATCCTGCGTGCTCCTGGCCGGCTTGTACGCCGACGGAGAGACCAGCGTCACGGAACCGGCGCTGTCCAGAGACCACACCGAGCGGATGCTCCGCTCTTTCGGCGCTGATATCCGCACAGAAGGGACTACCTGCACCATCACACCGCCAAAATCGCTGCACGCCCAGCATATCGAAGTACCAGGGGACATTTCCTCCGCTGCGTTTTTCATTGTGGCGGCGCTGATCACACCGAATTCTGATGTGCTGATTCAGAACGTGGGCATCAATCCGACCCGGGCAGGCATCCTTGAAGTATGCCGGAACATGAAAGCTGATATCACCCTGGAAAATGTACGGGAAGCCGGCGGGGAACCGGTAGCCGACCTCCGTGTGCGCACCTCCCGGCTCAAAGGAACTGTCATTGAGGGCGACATTATTCCGGCTCTCATCGACGAGCTTCCGGTCATCGCCCTCATGGCCTGCTTTGCCGAGGGCAAAACTATCATCCGCGACGCCCACGAACTTCGCGTCAAGGAAAGCGACCGCATCGCTATCGTCAGCGAGAATCTGACGGCCATGGGCGCGGACGTGATCCCGACGGATGACGGATTTATTATTAATAGTAAGGCGGACGGCGAAACGGGTCTCCACGGCGCTTCCATCCAGTGCGCCATGGACCACCGGATTGCCATGACGTTTGCCATCGCGGGCGTCAACGCCGACGGCGAGACCATCATCACCGACAGCGACTGTGTGGATGTTTCTTACCCTGACTTTTTCCGTCAGCTTGATACCCTCTGCGGACAGCAGTGATAACCGCCCGTCCGGACGCCGAATGTGAAAAAGGGGGCTGTGAAAAAACAAAAATACGTTTTTTCACAGCCCCCTTTTCGTCTTCAGCCGGTCTTATCACGGCAGCAGCAGGCCGCCCACCAGCATAAAATATTCCGGAAGCTTTCCTTCCTCAATCCACTGGAGTTCCTGATGCAGGTATCTGGTCACCGTGAGTCCCACATTGCCTCCCAGCGACTCGATGGAGTAGCGCATCTGCTCCGGATACCGGCAGGGCGCGCCGTCCTTTCTGGCGCAGCCGCCTTCACCGTTCTCTCCGATGCAGAGGCGGCAGGAACCGCCGCTTAAGGATACGCTGCCCGGATAGTCTTTCTCCAGAGCGAAAAGCTCCTGATTGAGTTCTTCCTTTTTGGGATAGAGAATTCTTTCAAAAATCTCTTCCCGCTCCTCTTCGGTATAAGTTCCGGGCAGAAGCTCTTCGGGAAGGTAAATCTTCACGCCGACAATACGGAAAGTACTATATTTCTTCCAGTAATCTTCGGGATCAAAATCATAAGGCGGGCAGGACCAGACATTCCCATAATTCCGACATTCTTTGCAGTACCTGAGAAATTCCTCCACATCCACGCATTTTTCCATATACTCTTCCACGGAAACAGTATGTTCAAAATGTTCCGTCCGGATGGCATACATTTCTTCCTGTGCCGTCGCTTCACCGCTCCGGCTGTCTTCTGCCGCATTATAGTGATATCCGTTCATGTTTTCCGCCTCCCCGGTCTCGCTTTTAGTGATGGAACAGACGAATGCCTGTAAATGCCATCACCATATTGTATTTATCGCAGGTGTCAATGACATTGTCGTCACGAATGGAGCCGCCCGGCTGCGCCACGTAAGCTACGCCGCTCTTGTGCGCTCTCTCAATGTTGTCGCCAAACGGGAAGAAGGCGTCGGAACCCAGAGCTACGCCGCTTAATTTGTCAAGCCACTCTCTCTTGGCCTCTCTGGTGAACACTTCCGGTTTTACCTTGAAGATATTCTCCCATGCGCCGTCGGCCAGGACGTCCATATATTCGTCGCCCATGTAAATATCAATGGCGTTATCCCTGTCAGCACGGCGGATCTCATCTTTGAACTGAAGACCCATAACCTGCGGCGACTGACGCAGCCACCAGTTATCTGCTTTCTGTCCTGCCAGACGGGTACAGTGGATTCTGGACTGCTGTCCGGCTCCGATACCGATGGCCTGTCCGTCTTTTACGTAGCAGACAGAGTTGGACTGGGTATATTTTAAAGTGATCATGGAAATGGCAAGATCGATCTTTGCCTGTTCCGTCAGCTCTTTGTTCTTTGTCACGATGTTGGAGAAGAAGTCTTTGTCAATGTTCAGTTCATTTCTTCCCTGCTCAAATGTGATGCCGAATACCTGTTTCCGCTCAATCTCTTCCGGCACATAATCCGGATCAATCTGGATCACATTATAATTACCCTTCTTTTTGGACTTAAGAATCTCCAGAGCCTCCGGCTCATAGCCCGGCGCAATGATTCCGTCGGAAACCTCACGTTTGATCATGTTGGCTGTCGGCACGTCGCAGACGTCGGAAAGGGCGATAAAATCACCGTAGGAGGACATACGGTCCGCGCCCCTTGCTCTTGCGTAGGCACATGCCAGCGGAGACAGTTCTCCCAGATCATCCACCCAGTAAATCTTTGCCAGCGTATCGGAAAGAGGCAGACCCACAGCCGCTCCCGCAGGGGATACATGTTTAAAGGAGGTGGCTGCCGGAAGTCCGGTGGCTTTCTTTAATTCCTTTACCAGCTGCCAGCCGTTAAAAGCATCCAGAAAGTTAATATATCCCGGCTTTCCGTTTAATACCTCGATCGGAAGCTCTCCATTTTCCATGTAGATGCGGGAAGGCTTCTGATTCGGATTACAGCCATATTTTAATTCCAGTTCTTTCATGTTTTCTCAATCCTTTCTGTCGTGAATACATTTATTATTCTGTACATTTTCTTATATGGTGTACATTTTCTATGATCGCAGCGCCTGGCGCTGTGCATTGCCCATATTATTTATTCTTATTGATGATCTTGGATTTATAAACGCCGGTCTCAATGTCGATATAGCGGACAAACAGAGAAACCTTATTCTCCTCGTTAAGACTCTCCCAGAGAAGATCCGCAAAAGCATCCATATCATCCGGAATATCTAAAAGCTTCGGCTCTCCTTCAAAGCTTGGCAGAGGATTCCCGTCGTGCAGGTAGGTAGAAATAAAATGTCCCTCGCCAGCCGGGCAGTTATTATAAGCAAAAGTGAACCGGTTGCAGCTGTCCGGACTTCCGTTATTGCTTTTTAAAATGGACATGGCATAATTGTATTGTCCATTCTCAATATGCATCACTGCGGAAATACGAGGGGTATAGTTCGGCGCATCCGGCTCAAACTCCCGCGTGCGCAGCGCCTGCTCAAAGGTCATCTGCTTGTCCATACACTCATAGATCGTGTCTGTCTGGTCGCCGTTTGTCACAATAGTCTTATTGCCAAGTACGCGAACCGGAGCATAGATGATCAGGCTCGGATCCTCCAGCTTCGACTCATCAAAGGCCTGGGTGCGGATTCCCTCTCCGTCCTCCACAAAAACACGGTTGCGGCTGTTGGAGCTTCTTCCCATAATAAAATATGCCGTCACTGCTTTTGTTCCGTCTGCAGAGCGGCCGACAATAATTCCTCTTCCCGGATAAGAGTTCTCTTTCAGTTCCTTTGCGATAGAAATCTTTTCCATTGGAATCCTCCTTTTCCTCATAAACAATCATTAACAAATTTTCCTGTATCTACAAAGTATACAATAAGATATCCCGAAATGTAAACAGTTTCTTTTGCGAACCGGCGGTCAGACCGTAAAATACGCTCCATTTCTTATGCAAATCAACAGTCGTCCAAAAATGTAATCCCGGCCGCACTTTTTCTCCGGGAACTCTTTCATAATCCGGGAGGATTGTGGTAAAATATGATATATCTGAAAAAAGGAGAAAGGGACGCCCTATGAAAAAAATATTCTATCTCATCTGCTGTGTACTTACCATTTTTTTCTGCCTGACAGGCTGCAGCAGCAAAAAGCCTGCCATCACCGATACTTCCGGGCTTGCCGGAGCCTGGTACGGCTGCGGCAATGCCCTTGGCAAAGACAGCAGCTTCCGCGCTGATAACCTCTGTCTTTCCATCGACAATCAGGGCGGTTTTGTTCTGACGGACACCGAACAGAGCGCCGACCTGTTCCATGGCACCGTTTCCATTGACTCAAAGAGCAATATCTCCATCACCGCGGATCCCGCCTACGATAACAGACTTCCAAAAGGCTGGGAAGAGCTCGGCAGCTCCGGTAATATCGCCTACCGGGCTCCTGACACAGAGCACCTGCTCCTGACCTACGGGGATATCAGCTATTATTTTGTAAAAGAAGGTACATCCATACAGGAAAAGGCCGCTACGTCCGTAAGTCCGCTTCTTGATATTGCAGAAACAGATATCTGGTACAGCAGTCCGGACACGCCGGAGAGTACATCGGTCTATGAGCTGGCTCTCTACGATAAATACGCGGAGCTTTATTACATTGACACAGAAAGCGGCGAACATGGAACTCTGCTCACCAATTTTCTCTACAGCGGAAACGAGGGAGACACTTTCTCCTTTTACACATACCGTGATGATACCGCCCAACTGCCGGAGATCTTTGACGGACTGCCGGAAGGCATCTCCGAGATCGAAGTACGACTCTCTGTCTCCAATGAAGTTCTCTCCATGGAATATGACGGGAAGTCTCTTTCTTTTTACAATAACGTGATTTATGGTCTGAACACTTCCAGTACTGCCTATTTTCTGAACAACACATGCTTTTACTGGACTTTTGACCAGACAAGGCACTTCTGTTACCTTGCCACCGATGATGCGGACGGTTCTCTCTGTCTCTACATCTCGGACGGAGCAAGAAACGATACCCAGGCAAATACCATCTGCGGCCAGGTAACCGTCAACGAAGCAGAAAAAAGTATCCTGTTTACATTTGACCGAAAAAAAAGCAGAGTTTCCGCCGATAAAGATTCCTCCCTCTTCCAGACCTTCAGGACTCTGGACGAGGAAAACGGAAATGTACTGCGGATTCCGTTTACTTTAAAAGATACGAAATTAAAATTAAAAACAAAAAAATATTTCGGCAGAAATTATACATTTGCTCTGGAGGATTATTCTTCCTGACGCATGATATCCACAGAGAAAAGAGGAAAACATTTATGTCAAAACGAAGTGAAACCGCAAAAGAACTTTTTCTGGAAGGCTACAACTGTTCCCAGTCCGTGGCAGCCGCCTATGCGGACGCCTTCGGCATCGACCGGGAAATCATGCTGCGGATGTCCGCTTCTTTTGGGGCGGGCATCGGGCGCATGCGCAAGACCTGCGGCGCAGTCTGCGGCATGTTCATCATCGCCGGGCTGAAGACCGGAGCCACTGTCGGGGCAGATCAGGAAGGTAAGAGAAAAAATTATGAGATTGTCCGCGCCATGGCAGACGCTTTTCGGGAAAGGAATCAGTCCATCACCTGCATGACCCTGCTGGGTCTTCGAAAGGCGGAGAAATCTGCCCGGCCGTCAGATCGGACGCCGGACTATTACAAGTCCCGCCCCTGCCTGAAAATGATCCTCGACGCCTGCGATATTGTGGAGGAGTTTTTTCCGGATCTGGCCAGGTAAGGCTTTCGCATTGCAGAAACTATCAACTATGATTGGAGAAACCATCAGCTATGATTGAAGTAGAAGTTAAACTGCCCGTTTTCCGCCGGCCGGCCATCGAACAGGGTCTGCGCCGTCTCGGATTCATCCCCGGGCATCTGATCAAAGAATCGGATACATATTTTACCAGTGATTTTCATGATTTCATGGGAACGGACGAGGCGCTCCGCATCCGGGAAAGCGAGAACCTTTCCAACACCCGCGCCGTCTCCTTTCTCACATACAAAGGGCCTAAGCTGGACTCTGTTTCCAACACCAGAAAAGAACTTGAGACAGAGGTGGCCGACGGCGGCGTCTGCCGGAATATCCTTCTGTCCCTGGGTTACCGGGAGCTTGCCCCCGTGCGAAAGCTCCGCCAGTATTATCACCTTGAAAACATCACCGCCTGCGTAGATCAGGTGGAAGGTCTTGGCTCTTTTCTGGAGCTTGAGATGCTCGTGGAACAGGAATCAGAGCGTCCGGACGCCCTGAAAAAAATCGAGGCTATCTTACATGACCTCGATTGCAGGATGGAAGATACCACCCGTTATTCTTATCTTTTTATGCTTCAGAAGCAGCAGGAGAAATGAGTTTCTTTACATTTCCTGCGCTTCGGAACCGGAACGGTTCACAATATAGATGCCGATGCATACCAGGATCAACGAGGTCACTCCCCGCAAAGTAAATGCCTGCCCGTTTTCGTGGAGAAGCAGGGCTGACAAAATCACGCCGAATACCGGATTCATGAAACCGAATACCGTCACCCTTGAAACCGGATTATATTTTAAAAGCACCGCCCAGAGCGAGTAGGCCACAGCGGAAATCAGCGCCATATATAATAGAAGAGGTACGCATCCTGCCTCATAAAATGTAAGGCTGCCGCCCATGATCCTGCCTGCGAACACCATGACCAGTCCGCCAAAACAGAACTGCCAGCCGCTCAGCAGTACCGGGTCGGAAATGGCCGAATATCTTTTGATAAAAACGGAGGACAGGGCGTAGGCCAGAGTTGACAACAGGATAAAAAACTCACCGTTCCACTGAAAGCTCATGTCCATTCCGCCGCCACTCAGATTAATCAGCACCACGCCGGCAAACCCGATGACACAGCCGATCATCTTCTGCCGGGTCAGCGTTTCCTGATGAAAAATCAGACTGGCAATCAGTATGGCGATAAATACGTTGGCCGCCTCGATGATGGAAGACTTTACTCCCGTGGTGTGGGCCAGTCCGATGTAAAAGAACAAATACTGTAAAATGGTCTGGAACAGAGCCAGTTTCCCGATCATGGGAATATCCGTTTTCTTCGGAATCAGCAGCCTTTTTTGTGAAATACTTCCAAAAATCAACGTCAGAACACCGGCCAGGAAAAACCGCGTGCCGGCGAAGACAATCTGGGACGCCGTATCCGAAGCATCAATCCGAAACAGGTCATAGCCAATCTTCACACAGGGAAAGGCACTCCCCCAGAGCAGGCAGCACGCCATGGCAAGGAGCCATACCACCGCCGTTTTCTGCATCATTTCTTTTTTCATACTTTTCTCACTTCTTTCGTTTTTCTTTATTTTGGCGTATTAGCCTCACAGCAGTCCCTGCATCCAGGCTTCCTCCTCCCGGAGCAGCTCATCAAGTTCCGTCTCCAGGCGGCACATCCACTCCAGCAGAACAAAAGAGGCTGTCACCGTCTGATCACCGGTCGCGTTGCTCACGCCAGTGATCTCAATCCGCAACGCCTCCGTCTCATCCGCAGGATGGTAGAGCTTCATCGTGTCTCCCGGCTGCACTTCTCTTCCGCTTATCAGACAGGGAATCTCTATCTCCTCCGTCACGTGCTCTTTTATTTTGTTAAAAACATCCGTCGCTATATCCAGATAATGTTCCATTGTTTATACCCGTTCCTTTTTATCTTCTCACTTCATTTTGCTTTCATAATCCTGTAATTCATGAAAAATATTATCTACAAACACAATGTCCTCAACAATTCGATACAGCATAAAATACCTGTGCGAGAGAAAATTTATCCTGCGATATCCCAGTTCTTTTAATTGAGCGTTACTACTACCTTATATTCCATACTTTTCCCTCATGTCAGCAACAACCTCATCCGCGGATCTATAGTTCCCCTTTGATGCAGATACTCTTGATCTCTCCAGTTTCTCCAACATCATTTCTTCAGACATGGCGGCATACGGATTATGCTCCACCCGTTTTATTTCGAATGGGAAACCGTTATTGGCAACAGCCTGTGTCAAAAACATCCGGATTGCAGAAGTGGTATCTGTGCCAAGATCTTTAAACAACTGATCTGACTTTTTCTTTAATTCATCATCAACACGTACTTGAATTGTAGTAGCCATTCATGATTCCTCCATTTCATTTTTTATTATTATAATACATAATCATTGCTGTTTCAATTTATTTGTATTGATTTTGCATGTAAGCTTAACTTATTTATCAAAGGTTGGTAAACTGCAAGGATTTATCAAAGGAATTTACAAAAAGTTTTCTCCTATTGCAAACTTTTTTCTGCTGGTATAAGATGAAAAGATATAATATAGAAAGAAGGTATTCCATGAAAATCATACACACGGCGGACTGGCATCTGGGTAAGAATCTGGAGGGTCACAGCCGTCTCCCGGAGCAGGAATTGTTTCTGAAAGATTTTGTCCGCATCTGTGAAAGAGAACAGGCGGATCTGATCCTCATTGCCGGAGATATTTATGATAATTATAATCCGCCTGCCATGGCTGAGCAGCTTTTTTATGATACATTGAAACAGCTTTCCCGGGACGGCGCCTGTATGACGGTGATCATTTCAGGTAATCATGATAACCCGGAGCGTCTGACCGCCTCCGGTCCCCTTGCCCAGGAACACGGTATCGTTATGGCGGGTACGCCCAACACCGTGGTTCCGCCCGGACAGTACGGAAAAAACCGCATTACCGGCAGCGGCCCCGGCTACATCCATGCAGAGATTGCCGGAGAAAAAGCCGATATTCTTCTGGTTCCGTTTCCCAGCGAAAAACGACTGGGAGAACTGTATCTGAACGCGGCGGACGAAGAAGCAAAAAAAGCGGAAAGTTATGAGCGCCGGATACGTCTGCTGTTTTCCCGGCTGGCAGAAGAATTTCGTCCGGACGCCATTCATCTTGTCATGAGCCATCTCTTTGTCATGAACAGCACCGGGGATGGTTCGGAGAGAAGCGTACAGCTCGGCGGCAGCTATCTCCTGCCCGGGGATATTTTCCCGGAACAGGCCGACTATATCGCACTGGGCCACGTCCATAAACCGCAGCAGGTGCCCGGACGCCAGAACGCCCTCTACAGCGGCTCTCCCCTTCATTATAACCAGCGGGAAATCTCTTTTGGCAATCGAATCATCGCCGTCACAGCGCATCCCGGTCTTTCCTGCCAGCTGCAGAGCATTCCTCTCCCGGTTTACAAACCCATAGAAATCTGGCGCTGTAAAAGCCCGGAAGAAGCCCTCGCCCGCTGCGAAGAACACTCCGGCGAAGATTCCTGGGTTTATATGGAGATTGAAACTGACCATTACATTCACGAGGAGGATATCCGTACCATGAAAAAACTGAAGGCAGACATCCTGTCCATCCGCCCTGTCTTCCCGGAAGACGTCGGTTCCCCGCACACCTCTGGACCCATGGAAGACCTGCCTTTTGAGGTTCTCGTGAAAAACTATTATAAAAAAAAGTTCCAGACAGAGATGGATCAGGAGACCCTGGATCTCCTTCTGGAAATCATGCAGGATGAGGAGGATCTGCCATGAGACCACTGAAACTGACCCTGCGGGGTATCAACAGCTACCGAAAAGAGCAGACTATTGATTTTGAGACATTGACCTCCGCCGGATTATTCGGCATATTCGGCCCCACCGGCAGCGGTAAATCCAGCATTCTGGACGCCATAACTCTGGCTCTGTACGCCAGACTTCCCCGTTCCACCAAAAACTTTATAACCATCAATGAAGAGACGGCCGCTGTCTCCTTTCTGTTTTCCATCACCACAACAGAAACCCACATATACCGGGTGGAACGCGCTTTCCGCTATCATAAGGGAAACGCCGGCTCCACAGTGCGCAACACCGGCGCTTCTCTGGCAGATATGACAGAAGACCAGCCCCGGATTCTAGCAGACCGCCCCACGGAGGTAACACAGGAATGCATTCGTCTGCTGGGCCTGAACAGCGACGATTTCATGCGAACCGTCGTTCTTCCTCAGGGACAGTTCAGCGAATTTCTCAAGCTTAAAAACGCCGAACGCCGCAGCATGCTGCAGCGTATTTTTCATCTGGAACAGTATGGCATGGATCTTACCCAGAAAATTTCCTCCGCCAGGCAGAAGCAGGAACTCCTTCTCAGCAATCTGGACGGACAGGTGCAGATGTTTGAGAATATCTCCAGAGAAACTCTGCAGGAACTGAAAGAAAAATACGCCGCTCTAATCAAAAGCATAAAAAAAACTACCGAAAAAAAGGAGGAAGCCGCCCGGGCATTCCAGGAAGCGGACGCCGTTCGTTCCCTTCTCATTGAATACGAACCCGTCAGGAAAAAGTATGAAGAGGCTCTTCAGAAAATGCCGGCCATGGATGAAAAGGAACAACGGCTCAATCTCGGAAAACGCGCCGCGCAGGTCCGCCCTTTTGCCGCGCAGGCGGAAAAAAGCAAACAGGATGCTGAGGATGCACAGCGGACTCTTTCACAGGTACAGAGGGAGTTACAGACTCTCCTTTCTTCCTGCCGTCAGCTTCAGGAAGAAAAAGAAGCAGCCGCTGAAGCCTATGCTTTGCATCTGCCAACATTATTACAGCAGGAACAGAATTTTCTGCATGCCATAGAACAGAGTCAGTCCATTCATACATGGATGAACCGGCGGAAAGAAACGGAGGAACAGCTTCTCGATATGCAGAAAAAGTTGTCTGTGCTCAATCAGAAAGAAGATGAATTCCGACGTGAAGAAAACAGACTTCAGGAAACCATTTTGTCAAAAGAACAAAAGGCTGCAAAGATCAAACCGTCCCGCGAGGAGCTCCACGGTCTGGAACAAGGGCATATTCTGGAAGAGAGCTATCGGGAAAAACGCGGCCTTTATGAAGAAGCCAGACAGGAGACGCAGGAACTGAGGCGTCTGCTGGAAGCCGAACAGTCCGAACTCTCCTGCCTCACCGGACAGCTCACATCCATACATGATACAGCCCGCCGATATCTCACCATACAGCAGGAGCAGCTTGCCGAACTTTCTGTGCAGCTTGCAGCGTTCACAAAGGCCAAGGTTTCCGTTCAGAAAGACACGGAAGAATTACAGAACAGACATATGGCGCTGACGTTAAGAAGCCGTCTGAAAGATGGGGATATATGCCCGGTCTGCGGCGGTATTCATCATAAAGACCACGGCATGCATCCGGACAAGGTCATCGCAGAAAGCTCCCCGGACACAGCGGAGCTTTCCGATGATGCGTCAGTACTCCTTCAGCTACAACATTTACAAAGCAAGGCAGAAGAACTGACCCGACAGGAAAAAGAACTGGAAGATTCCCGGAGAAAAACGGAGGAACAGATCTCCTCCGCTTCCCGGAATCTGGAAACGATCCATCATCTTCTTCCGGAGCTATCCGCTGCTTTTGATACTGATAATTCCGCCTCTCCTTCCGGAACTGATGACCGCAGTGCCGTTGATTCTGCTGAGATTCCCGCTGCCGGTAATTTTGACGCCGACACTCTCCGTCTGGAACTTCAGAATCTCTCCACACAGTTCCTTGCCTGCCGCGAACGGTTTATGCAGCGAAAAGAACAATATGACCGCCTGCTAAAACAAAATCGGGAGCAGTACAGCAGACTGCAGCAGTCAGGGCAGGAAATCCTCGCCCTTCGAAAGCAGTGGAATACAGAAAACTTTACCGAGACTCTTGAAGCAAAACAGGCGGCGGAAAAGAACTATGATTCTTTGCAGGAAGAACTGCATTTTCTGCGGCAGCAGATGGAAAGCAGCCGGAAGGACAGAGAAGCTCTCACGGCAGAATCTCAGGCATTATCCGGACAGATTACGGCAGCCCGAAACAACATCACCCACTTCCGCACACTCATCGGAGAGGCCGAGCAAAAGCTTCCCGGCGGTTATTCCTCCCAGACGGATTTTTCTGTCCTTTTGGAAGAAACCAAAACTCAAAGAGAGCTGCTGGAACGAAAAAAAGATACACTGGAAAAAAAATATCAGGAAAACGCACAAGCTCTGCAGTCCAAACGAGAAGAAGCTTCGGCCGCGGAAAACCAATGGAAACTCTGCAGAAAAAATCAGAAGGAAGCAGAAGCAACTCTGCGGAAACAGCTCACCCTTGCCGGTTTTTCCCCGGATGCCGTCTTGGAGGACATTTATCTCTCTGAAGAAACTCTGACTTCCATGGAAACAGAAATATCAAAGTTCCGCGAAACCTTTGCCAAGACGAAAGAACGCCTCGCTTATCTGGAAGAAAAAAAGCAAAATCAGAATATTTCTGAGGAGGAATGGAAAAAACGAAAGAACGATATGGAGCAGGCGTCTCTCCTGTTGGAACAGCAGCAAAAAGAAGAGGCCGTATTATCAAATGAGACAGCGGATTGTGAACAAAAACTGAGACAGAAAAACAAACTGCTGCAACAACAGAAAGAAGCCCTGCACCGCCGGGGTCTCATCCGCCAGCTGGAGCAGCTTTTCAAAGGAAATTCGTTTATTGAGTATGTAGCGGAATCCAGACTCCGCTACATCGCCGCAGAAGCTTCCGTCATTCTTTCTTCTATCTCCAACGGAAATTATGAACTGGAGATCAATGAGAATACCGAATTCATCATCCGGGATAACAAAAACGGAGGAAGCCTTCGTCCCTGCGATACCCTGTCAGGAGGCGAAACCTTTATTACCTCTCTCTCCCTTGCGCTTGCACTGTCCTCAGTCATCCAGCTAAACGGCACCGCCCCTCTGGAACTTTTCTTTCTGGACGAAGGTTTCGGCAACCTGGACGACGATCTCCTTGATGTAGTCATGACAAGCCTGGAACGCCTTCAAAATACACGGAGAAGCATCGGGATAATCACCCATGTGGAGGCCATTCAGGCCCGGGTTCCGGTAAAACTCATCATCACCCCATCGGACGACAGCCAGAACGGCAGCAGCATCCGGATGGAGTACAGCTGATATCCTGCTTTTTATGCGGCCCGGGCGCAATGGAATACAGCTGACACCCTGCCTTTTCATGCTTCCCAGATGTGAAAACATTACATTGGTACTATTTTTGAAGAAAACAGCATAAAATAGTATGAAAAAAATGTATCAATTTATTACATTTATATTTCCATTCTCAGAGAAAATGTGCTATACTTTACAAAAATGTAATGATTTTCATTAAGAAAAGGGAGAGATGTTACATGCATTTTAAAATTCGACATGGTTTGATTCTCGTGTCGGCTGTCTGTCTGATTTCAGCGGTACCTGCGCAGGCCCGGACCGCCTATAAGACTACTGCCAAAACCGTCTGTCTGACCAAAACCAGTGTTCACATGCGAAAAGGGCCGGGACTCAACTACCCGGTGCAGACCACCATACGAAAAGGAGCGCGCGTAAAAAAAATAGGAGCTTCCGGCTCCTGGACAGCCGTTAAAACAAACGGTTCTGTCAGTTACATCAAATCCCGCTATCTAAAGAAACTGTACAAGGTCATATATGTATCCGGCGATGGCGTCAATCTCCGGACGGGTCCCGGAACCGGCTACAGTTCCATTGCCGTCGTGCCGCAGAATACCCGGCTGAAATG
>ERZ1643247.1438-NODE-1438-length-21943-cov-6.340095_pt1 | contig 21943 bp, 28 predicted proteins | sample MGYA00579264_ERZ1643247 | MGnify/ENA primary metagenome ERZ1643247 (study PRJEB29033, sample SAMEA4952262) | chicken gut metagenome | biome: Broiler Chicken; feature: Gastrointestinal Tract; material: Caecum | place: Ireland | collected 2018 | study: Broiler... | reverse complement strand
CAAATTTCACATCTAGCCATTCCCTGCACCTCCTTAATCGCCTGTATGTGACACAACAAAGATATTCTAGCAGAAAAGTTCTGAATTTGCAAGAAAAAATCCTTCTTTTTTCTGTAAATATTTTTCTGTGCACAGGGAGAGAAGCTGTCTTTCAAAAAAAGGAAAAATCGTAAGAAATTCTTAAGCATTTTCTTATGAAAGGGGAAAAAATCAATGGTATAATAAACTACATTAACGGAGCGTTGCAAGGAGGGAAGGAATATGCGGAACATAGTGCTAACCGCAGGCGTGATAACGATGCTTTTTAGCGGGGTTGCGTATGGCGCGCAACAAAATGAAGTTGTGATTCGCCTGGATCAGAAGCCGGTGGTGCTGAAGCAAGATGTGATTTATGAGGACAACAGAATGATGCTGCCGGTACGGGCAATGGCAGAAGTGCTGGGGGCAGATGTGACATATGATGCCGATACCAGAACAGCGGTGGTGCAAAAGCAAATGCCGACCGTTTTGGATGCAGAGGGAGCGTCGATGGTATGGAAGGTATCTTTGGGATTGGACAGTGATTATCTGACACTGTTGGACAGCCATGAGCTGCTGCTGGATACGAAGCCATTGGTAGTCAATAATCGAGCATATCTGCCGCTGCGTGAGTTGGCAGAAGCCATGAATTTGGATGTGGTTTGGCATTCTGAAAATGACGTGGATTATGTGGATCTGACTTCTGCAAGAATGCCAGAAGTTCTGTTGTCGCCGATTTCTGCATTTGATCAGGAAACCATGAGCCTGATGATGGAATGGGAAAACCGAGAGGACGCTAGATTCTATACGACGGAGGTCTTCCAGCTGCAAAAATGGAACGGCAATACATGGGAGACGATGGAACCGGATAAAGCGTACACGGTCTATGAAAATACGTACAGTATTCCCACTGGCGGTCCGACAGATGGTAAGCGGGAGCGGAAGTTTACGTTCTGGCAATGGGAAAAAAGTATGACTGCTGGAAAATACCGCGTGGCGGTGCCATATACGTACCAGGAAGGAAACGGCAAGGATATGACATTCTTTACCTTGGATCAAACGGCGGCTTTTGTGGAACAAACACCGACAACCTATGTGGCGTACGGCGAATTTTTGGTGGAGGAGCCAATCCAGTAATCACAGAGAGCAGGCGGGAGGTTTGCAGGACTGCAAAAGACCTTCCGCTTTTTTGCATACAAAGGAGCAGTGGGAAACGGGCAAGGAACATGCAAATTGGAGCGTTTGGCGAGGAACCCGAATGTTTTGATGCGTCTGAAACAAGCGGATGGGAATATCACAATGGTGGAAGAAAAAAAGAGCAACAGATTCTAATCGTCGAAAGGCAATGGAGCGCGGCGGTGTCTCAGAAAGGTTTGAATGGACAAACCGTTGCATCTTTGCTGTTATCTTCTGCCAAAGAGCGGAAAGAAGCGGTTTTTACCGGAAGATGCGCTCTTGTGTTTTTGCGGACTTTGCGGTATCATAAACCATGAGTAAGGTTCGGAAATTTTGTATACAAAGGAGGAAAGGGATGTTAGATGTTTGCTTATTGGGCACCGGTGGCATGATGCCAATGCCCGGTCGGTTTTTGACAGCGCTGGCACTGCGGTTGAACGGGCGAATGATGTTGATTGACTGCGGAGAGGGTACACAAGTGACGATGAAAATGCTGGGTTGGGGATTTAAGACAATCGATGCCATTTGTTTTACCCATTTCCATGCAGACCACATTTCCGGTTTGCCTGGATTGCTGTTAACGATTGGAAATTCCGGCAGAACGGAACCGCTGTGTTTGGTCGGACCGCAGGGACTGCCGTATATTGTGGAAGGCTTGCGCCGGATTGCGCCGGAGTTGCCGTTTCCGATTACATATATGGAACTGAATCGAGAAACAGAACAACCGCTGCACATCGGGGAATTTGAACTGTCTTTCTGCCCGGCAGATCACATGGTGCGTTGTTTTGCATACCGTGTGGATGTCAGAAGGCGAGGGAAGTTTGATCCGAAGAAAGCGGAAGCGTTAGGCTTGCCTCGACCGTTCTGGGGAAAGCTGCAAAAAGAAGGCGCAGTGGAATATGAAGGCAGATGGTATACGCCGGATCTGGTGCTGGGAGCGGAACGCCCGGGGATTGCGGTTGCATACTGTACAGACAGTCGCCCGGTAGAGCGGCTAAGCGCGTTTGCTGCGGATGTGCAGTTGTTCATTTGTGAGGGAATGTACGGGGAAGAAGAAAAAAAAGCCAAGGCGCGGGAATATAAGCATATGTTGTTTTCGGAAGCGGCGCATTTGGCAAAAGCGGCAAATGCACAGGCGTTGTGGCTGACGCATTTCAGTCCGTCTTTACATGAGCCGGAAGCGTACTTGCAAAACGCTGCGGATATTTTCCCGAACACAGAGCTGGGCGAAGAGCGGAAATGCACGACGCTGTACTTTCCGCAGGAAGGATAAGGAGAAGGATGGAACAAGATATTTTGATTTTGGCAGTGGAAAGCTCCTGTGACGAAACGGCGGCAGCAGTGGTCAAAAACGGCAGAGAAGTGCTTTCTAATATCATCTCGTCGCAGATTGCGCTGCATACGCTCTATGGCGGCGTGGTGCCGGAAATCGCTTCCAGAAAACACATAGAAGCCATTGATGGCGTCATTACCCAGGCATTGGCGCAGGCGGGCGTAACATTGCAGGAAATAGACGCCATTGGCGTGACCTATGGTCCGGGTTTGGTCGGGGCGCTGCTGGTCGGATTGGCGGAAGCAAAAGCGCTGGCATTTGCGACCGGAAAACCGTTGATCGGCGTGCATCATATCGAGGGGCATATCTGTGCGAATTATATTGAACATAAAGACTTTGCGCCGCCGTATATGGCGTTGGTGGTGTCCGGCGGGCATTCCCATCTGGTATTTGTGTCTGATTACGGAAAGTATGAGATTTTAGGCAGAACCCGCGATGATGCGGCGGGAGAGGCCTATGACAAGGTTGCCCGTGCCATTGGGATGGGATATCCGGGAGGACCCAAGATAGATGCTGCGGCAAAGAAGGGAAATGCCAAGGCGATCTCTTTTCCGCGGGTGTATTTGGAAGAAGACAGTTATGATTTTAGTTTTAGCGGATTAAAGTCTGCGGTACTCAATTATGTCAATAAACAGAAGATGATGGGAGCGCCAATGGTACCGGAGGATATTGCCGCCAGCTTCCAGCAGGCAGTGGTAGAAGTGCTGGTAGAAAAGACCATGCGAGCGGCGAAAGAAAAAGGCGTTTCCCAAATTGCACTGGCAGGCGGCGTGGCGTCAAATTCCGCTTTGCGGGAGCAGATGCGCCGGGCGTGTGAGGCGGAAGGATATTTTCTCAGTATTCCTTCTCCTATTTTGTGCACGGACAATGCGGCAATGATTGGCTGTGCAGCGTACTATGAATATTTGGCGGGGGTACGGGATGGCTGGGACTTGAATGCCAATCCGGGACTGAAGCTGGGGGAACGCTGAAGCGCCAAATGGCATTGGGAACAATGAACGCATCAGGGATGTATATGAAGGAGGAAAAAGATATGGCAGGGATTTTCAGCAGATTTAAAACAATAATAGAAGCAAATATCAACGCACTGCTGGATCAGGCAGAAGATCCGGTGAAGATGGCAGATCAGCTTGCCAGAGAGCTGCAAAAAGATTTGGGTGAAGTCAAAGCGGAAACCGTTTCTGTCATGGCGGAAGAAAAACGCGCAAAACGGATCTATGAAGAGTGTGTGGCAGAGTTGGAAAAACTGCAGAATTATGCACAGAAAGCGGTGCTTGCCGGAAATGACACGGATGCGAGAACTTTTTTGGCGGAAAAAGCGGCAAAGGCAGCACAGTTGGACAGCTTAAAAGGTGCTTGGGAGCTGGCGGCGGCAAATGCAGCTAAAATGCGCGAGCTGCATGATAAATTAACGGAACAGCTCAGAGAAGTGGAAGAACGCAAAGCCGCTGTTCGTGCCAAAGCGGCAATGGTGAAATCTCAGCAGAAAGCCAATGAAATGAAAACCGATTTCGGCGCAGGCTCGATGGCGGCATTTGACGCATTGGAAGAAAAATTGAATCGTTCTTTGGACGAGGCGCAGGCAATGACGGAGTTGAATGAAAAACAGGACGAGGTGTCGGATTTGATGGCAAAGTATGACACGGATGCTGCGGCGCAAACGGCTGCGATAGAGGACGAACTGGCGGCACTGAAGGAAAAACTGGGCAAGTAACGGGGGTGCGGAAAACGATGGGATTGTTCGGCAATGAATTCAGTAATGTCGTGGAATGGCAGGAACAGGATGACCAGGTGATTTTTGATAAATGGCAGAATGATGAGATTAAAAAAGGCAGCCGTTTGGTCATTCGCCCCGGTCAGGATGCGATTTTTCTGTACAATGGAAAGATAGAGGGCATTTTTACCGAGGAAGGCAGTTTTGATATCGAATCTCAGATTGTACCGTTTTTAAGTACGCTCAAGGGAGTTCGGTTTGGATTCAACAGTGGCATTCGTGCGGAAGTGCTGTTTGTCAATACCAAAGAATTTACGGTGAAGTGGGGAACCAAAAATGCGGTCATGATTCCTTACAGCGGATTGCCCGGCGGACTGCCGGTTCGTGCGTTTGGCACCTTCCAGATGAAAGTATCCGACTATGTCTGCTTGATCGATACCATTGCAGGAATCAAAGCTCGTTTTACTGTCGATGATGTGAAAAGCAGGGTGCTGAGTATTCTGGATCAGTTGCTGATGAAATGGATTGGAAAGGAAGGCAAGGATCTGTTTTGTTTACAGGCAAGCGCCTATGAGATTGCCCGTGGGATGCAGGAGGATTTGGATATGGAGCTGCGCAAGATTGGGATTGCGGTAACTGGGATGCAGATTTCCAGTTTCAGTTATCCACAGGAAGTGCAGGAAAAAATCAATGCAGCGGCGGGATATCATATGGTAGGGGATATGAATCGCTACCAGCAGGGGAAATTGGCAGACGGTTTGGATCAAAGCGGTAATGCGGCGGGAAGTATTGCCGGAATGGGGGTTGGTATGGCTGCCGGTATGCAGATGGCACAGGAGATGCTGCGGCAAACTTCTCAGCAAAGAGAGGTTTCGCAAGGCGGCAAACAGTGTCCGTCCTGCGGTGCAGCGGTAGGTGCAGCGGATCGGTTTTGCTCCGCCTGCGGACAAAAATTAGAAACCGCAGTATTTTGTCCCGCCTGTGGCGCGAAAGTCAATGCAGGGGATCGCTTTTGTTCCGGCTGTGGAAAGAAAATGGCATAAAAAAAGAAGGGCAGCGGAATTGTTTTGGCGGTACAGCTCTCAGACGGATGGGGGTGGCTGCACAGGAAAGAAAGCGCGGGGATGTGCAAGATGGAGCTGCGCGGCTTGGATGGAGCGCATGAGAGCGCGCAGGATTCCTCTGTACAGGCGCTGAAACAAATGGGAAAAATAGGACAGAGACAGCAGTACAGCTTGATAAAATGAAGGGGAAGAAAGATGGAGATTCGATTGGCGAAAGCGTCGGATTTAGACGAGGTTGCGGCAATATATGATGCTGTATTGCAGCAGGAAGAACGAGGAATCTGTTATACCAACTGGCAAAAGGGGTTATATCCCCGTCGAGAAACGGCGGAACGAGGCTGGAGAGACGGAACCCTATTTGTGCTGGAGGAAGCGGGACAGATTTGTGCATCAATGGTGCTTAATCAGGTGCAGCCAAAGGAGTATGGGACGATAGAATGGGTATATCCTGCAGCACCGCAGGAGGTTTTTGTGATTCATACCCTTTGTGTACATCCGGCGCAAACGAAAAAAGGATATGCAAAAGCAATGGTTGTCTTTGCGGAAGAACAGGCGCGAAAGCAGAAGGGACGCGTCATGCGGCTAGATACCTATGTGGGCAACCAACCGGCAGTAGCGTTGTATCGCCATTTGGGTTATCGGTTGGCCGGCAGCACGGATTTTCTATTTGAAGGCGTGATTCCAGAAGAACTGTATTGTTTGGAAAAACGTTTGTGAGAAAGATCCAAGATGGCAATAGAGCTTGTCGTGTGGATTGCTTTCTTTCTGTTGGCGAATGCGAAACAAAGACAGGCAGTGCACAGTGTGGTGCGGAACATGCTGCGGAAAGATTGAATGGCAAAGAAACGGAAGGAACAGAAAAAGCAAAATGGGAAAATAGGAAACAGAAGGATTCTCTATAAGGCAAATCACCCAGAATCCTTCTGTTTTTTGTATGCAGGAATAGGAGAAAAAAGAAAGGTCTTGGATGAGAACCAAGACCTTCTTCTTCGATGAGAAATCATCGAGTAAGGGGAGGGGTACTATGTATGTGTTATAGAAACCAAAATAGAGATATAAACTGTTGTCGCCCATTGTATTGGGAAGGGGTGCCTGAAGCGACTCGGGGAAATCGCTTCAGGCGGGAAGTAAAAGGGGGCGTCCTTTTGACTTCTCCTACAGTATAAAACAGAAATATGTCCATTTTGTGAATAGAAACTTAAGGCTAGCTTAAGGAATCTTAAAAAATCCCTTATTGTAAATTCAAGGTTTTCAGGGAATATACAGGCTTGAAAAGGATACTTGCCACCGTCTTGCCACCGTATTTTTCAGTTCGGTGGCAAGACGGTTTCCTGCGTATATTTTTCAAACGTCTCCGCTGCTTCCTTTTCCATATCTTCCGTGCAATGGGCATAAGTATTGAGTGTGGTAGCGATATCCTGATGTCCCAGACGCTGTTGCACGGCTTTTATGTTTACGCCTGCATATACCAGCATGGTCGCGTGGCTGTGCCGCAGGGAATGATAGTCAAATCCGGGAAGGATTTCTTCGCGGATGTTTTTTGCCATGCGTTGGACATTATTTTTGCTAACCAGTATGCCATTATCTCTGACACATACAAAAGGAATCCGTTCTTTGGATTGATGGGACTTGCTTACACCCTGTATGATTTCCTCCTTTTTGCCGATAACAGGCTCTTTTTCGTATATGGTATAGTATTCGCCATATAACATTTCATTTGCCGCCTGACGGCGTTTTTCGGCTTTCAGCAGCATACAGAGAGACTCTCCGATCTGTATGGTCCGAATGGAGTGATATTTGGGCGCTTTTCGCACAGCTTCGGTCGCATGCTGTATGACCTGATTTTCGACACGGATGGTTTTGGCAGAAAAATCGATACAGTCCCAGCTTAATCCAAGACATTCTCCGATGCGCAGACCACAGTTCCATCCCAACTGCAAAAGAATATGCCCATACGTACCAAAGGGGTATAATGCGAGCATTTTTGCATAGGCGTCCGGTTCTACAACCGGCCTTGCCCGTTTTGTCTGCGCAAATTTGCCAAGTTTGACCATCCGGCAAGGATTTGTCTGTATGTATTGCAGCGGCTCCACCGCATAATCCAATGACCCGGAAAGAATGGCCAGTACCACTGTGACGGTGGATTTTGCGTAGCCTTGTTCTTTCAATCTGTTGATCAATGCTTGAATCGTTGCCGATTGGAGCGCCGATAAACGGTAAGCGCCAAGCGCCGGAAGGATATGTGTCCGAATCAAAACATCATACGTTGCCAGCGTATTGGATGACAGGTTGATTTTCACATACTGATTCATCCACTCATCCAGATAATCGCTGACACTGATATGGGACGGTTCAAAAACCATTCCGGCTCTATTGTATTCTGACAATGCGTTTGCAAGTGCGGCTTCGGCTTCTTTCTTGGTACGAAATCCTCCTTTCTCAATTTTTTTTCGCTTGCCGCCGACTGCAGCCGCATCAAAATAATATGACCATGTTTTACCACGTTTTCTTGTTCCGCCTTTCATAGGCATACCTCCTTTTTGATTTTGGGTATGGCAAATAAAGCGGTCTTGTGGTATAATTTGCTTGGTTAGGGCTGTTATACCACGGTATGACCGCTTATATGAAATCCTCTTTCCTGTTGGCGCAGGAAGGGGGATTTTTTTTTTATTTATATTCTTCAGACTTCTGAGCGGCTCTTAGTGGGGCCTGTTTTGGTTCCCAGTCTAGGTATTCATTATTATCCGTATATTTTGGTACTTCGGACAGTTCATGAATTCTTTCAATAGCAACCTTTTTGCCTACTTCGTTTAGTTTTCTGAATTCTTCAAGAAGGTTCCGCTCATATTTGTCTGTTTTGGAATCGATTGTAAAAATTGTGGTTCGTTCATCTGGAAGAATGAAACCAGGCACACCAAGTAACGCATCTGCAGATGTTTTCAGAACAACTGCGATGATTTCTAAATCCTGCTGAGAAGGGTATAGTGTTTCTTCTTCAAAAGATTCAAGAACATCTACAGGAATACCAGTTTCTTTAGACAGCTGTTTGATTGAAATTTTTAAATTTTCACGCTGACTATGAATATTACCGCCAACCAGTCTTATTCCGATTTTGCCGTTTTCCATGGCAAATCCATCAGGCACTTCATTCAATGCTTCAAAGATGTTTACTAAGATGCTTTCTTCGATGTTAGAAGCTCCGTTTTCATATTCGGAATAAAGAGATACAGGAATGTTTACCTTGGAAGCAAGCTCTTCCTGAGATAATCCGTTCTTGATTCTTAACGCCTTTACCCTTGAAGGAGATAGCAATTCATTTGGAACAAGAAAGGAATCATCTCTATTCATAGGGACGTCATATCCCATAAGCCATGTCTCTGTAACACCCAAAGCTAAACCGAGAATGGTGAGTTTCTTGGACCCAGGTTCATTTTTGCCAGATACATATTGGCTAATATCTGATTTATTCATAGTGATGCCATATTTTTCACAGAAGGGTTTGCATTTCTCCAGAATATCCACTTGCTTCAAGTGTCTATCTGTCATTATCTGTTTTAATCTCATAGAAGTATTTTCTGTTTTCATAGATACCCTCCGTTCATATAGAAGCCTTGTACTGTGATAGTAGCATATTTTGAACTTAAGTTCAAGAGTAAAATATAAAAAAGTTAAAAAAGTTGAATTTTGCGTATTGACACAAAAAATGTGTTATGCTAATATAAAGTTAAAAGAATTGAACTTTTTGGAAGGGTGTGAAAAAAGTGGAAAGAGATTATAGAAAACTGAGAGGAAAAATTGTCGAAGTGTATGGAACAATGTCTAATTTTGCTAAAGAAATGGGATATTCGGAAAGAACGATTTCATTAAAAATCAATGGGAAAGTCGATTTTTCTCAAAGCGACATTGTAAAAATGGTAAGCCTATTGGGCCTGCGGGATAAAGATATTCCCATATATTTTTTTACAAATAAAGTTCAAAGTATTTAACTGTCGGCGGGTGAATGGAGGTAATAAATGAAACGGATTATTCCAATCGATGACCACGGTATGTTTTGCGATAGTAAGGATACCGCAAGGTTAGATAGTAGATTTGTAGCAAAAGCGTTTGAAAAGAGACACGACAATATCCTGAGAGATATCGAACAGTTGGATTGTTCGGATGAGTTCCGACTCCTCAACTTTGAGGAGTCCTATTACAAGAACGAGCAGGGAAAGAAACAGAAGTGTTTCGTTATGACTAGAGACGGATTTGTTTTTCTGGCTATGGGTTACAGAGGAAAGAAAGCGGCTCGATTCAAAGAAGAATACATAAAACGTTTCAATCAGATGGAGCAATTTATCAGAACTCTGGTAAGCGCAAGAAAAGAATTCCCTCTGCTTACTGAGAACGTAAAACTTCTGCACGACAATCCGAAACCATATCACTTTAGCAATGAGTGTGACATGCTCAATAGAATTGTGCTTGGCATGAGTGCAAAGCAGTTTCGCGAAAAGCACGGTTTACAGAAAGGGACAAGCATTAGACCCTATCTGACAGATGAACAGATTCATTGGCTGGATGTTCTTCAGAGAGTTGATGTGGGCCTATTGGTATCCGTTCCAACTCTTGAGCAAAGAAAACGCTATCTGGAATGGTACAAGATGAAAATCGAAGAACAGGAAAACAGAAAGATCGGGTGAGAGGTGATAGAAATGCTTGTCAACATTGAGGCAGAAAGAGAAAGATAGCGAGGTGAAAAAATGAAGTCAACGGAAATTCCACAATTCACAAGAGAAGATTTTTTGGAAACGGCACGACCATTGCACTGTTGTGTGAGGCGCACGGCATCCGTGCGGATTGGCTGCTTGGGTTGACAGAGGAAAAGGAGGAATGGTGATGAAAGATCAATTGTTATACACCGTACCGGAAGTGGCAAAGCTGCTGCGATGCAATCCCAAACGGGTGTATGACCTGAACAAAGCGGGAGTATTGCCGTTGCTGAAGCTTGGTCAGCTGAAATGCCGCAGAGAAGCTTTAATTGCTTTTCTAGAAAAATATGAGGGATATGATGTGTCTGATCCATACCATATTACACCTTTGCAAACAGATACATCTGATGATGGCGTATGAGAGAAGGTCACAGATATGTAGTTTGCGGCGACTGTGGTCGAATCTGGAACATTGCCAAAGAGCAGGACACCAGACACGGATATCTTTGCCCGCAATGTACATACAAGCGTCGCATGGAGAGGAGGAAAAAAGATGGACAAGCTCATCATTACGCTGCTGGTGGTAATCGGAGTGCTGGTTTTGTTTCTGGGAATTGCGCTGGAAGAAATCAAAGCCCTGCAACAGGACAAGCGTGATTGGAAAAACCGCTATTACGCAGCGGCACAGATCAAGGCAAAAGGTGGTGTCAGTGAAAAATGAATCCAATCTGTAACCGTGACTGCTTCCACTGCCCATACGAGGATTGCATCAATGATGAACTGCTGCTGGAAGATTATCAAGTAGAAAAGGAAATAGATTTACTTTCTGGTGCGAAGAAATACAAAACTCCGAAAGCCATTCGAGCCGGCAGCAAGAAGTACTACGAGGAAAACAAAGAAAAGGTAGCTGCTGCCCGGAAGAAGTACCGCGAGGAAAACAAAGAAAAGGTAGCTGCTTACAGTAAGAAGTACCGCGAGGAAAACAAAGAAAAATGGAAGGAGTATAAGCAAAAATCTAGACAGAAAAAATCCTCCCTTGCGCTGGCGTGCAGTGTGGGAGGAAAAGAATAAACCATCATTACTATACCAGAACAAAAGTCAAAAATCAATATAAGGAGGATAAAACCATGGAAATTGTAATCACTATCAGCGAAAGAGATTTAGTAAGACATCCTGATATTATGGATACTTTGAAAGCGATTGGCCATCAGCTTTCAGAAAAAACAGAATCCAATGATACCAAACAGACAGTGGCGGATTGTGTGGTAAATGCGGTTATGGACGCAAAAGAACAGGTCAAAACTGAAACCATTGAGGAATCCTGTGAAAATGCACAGAGCAAAGAAGTTATCAAAGAGCCTGAAGCCGACGAGCAGCCATCTTATTCAGTAGAAGACGTAAGAGCAGCCTTTGCCAAAGTTGGTAAAAAGTATGGAGCCGCAAAAGCAAAAGAACTGCTGCAACAGTTCAACGTAACCAGAGTAACTGATCTGGAACCAAAGAACTACGCAGAAGCCGTAGCTGCAGCTGAGGCGGTGATGTGATATGCCGGAAGTACACGCTAAACTTTCTGCGTCTGGTGCCAAAAAGTGGATGAACTGCCCCGGGTCAATCACGCTGGAAGAACAGATCAGAGAAAAACCGAGCGAATATGCCGCGGAAGGAACAGCCGCCCACGCATTGGGGGAGGCAAAGATCCGTCTGGCATTAAAAGAGTTCACCCGAGCTAAGTACCACAAAGCCATCAAAGACCTTCCTATAGATGAAGATATGGAAGATTACACAGATGCCTACCGTGATTTTGTAATTGAGGAATTTAACGCAGTGAAACGAGAAACACCAGACGCGGTACTTCTGTTGGAACAAAGACTTGATTTTTCTGATTGGGTGCCAGCTGGATTCGGTACTGGTGACTGCATCATCATCGGTAATGGTAAAGTACATATCATCGATCTGAAGTATGGAAAAGGCGTTGCCGTATACGCCCAGGACAATCCACAGCTGCGCTTGTATGCCTTAGGTGCATTATCCGCCTATGATTTTCTCTATGACATCCAAGAGGTTTCCATGACGATTTTTCAGCCGAGAAAAGATATCATCGATACGGAGACGATGGAAACCAGCGTGTTATATCAGTGGGGAGAATCCGTCAAACTGACAGCCCAAGAGGCGTATGCAGGTTCCGAAAAATTCTGCGCTGGTCCACACTGCGACAGCGGTTTTTGCAAGGCTAGACCTATTTGTCGCGCCTACGCAGAAAAAAGAATGGAAATGGCCAAATATGAATTTGCTAAACCTGCAACATTATCACCTGAAGAAATTTCAGAAATTCTGGAAGAAGCCGAAGCTCTGTCAAAATGGGCTACCCTGATCAAAGATTATGCTCTGGACGAAGTGGTGAACAACGGTGCAGAATTCCCGGGATACAAGGTGGTAGAAGGTCGTAGTAATCGTGTCTTTAATTTGGATGATACATTGATCGCCGGTCAGTTGATTGCAAAAGGGTTTAATGAAGATGATATCTGGCCGCGTAAGTTGAAAACAGTATCTGCTCTGGAAAAGTATCTGGGGAAAAAAGAATTTGAAAAATTGTTAGGTGAATTTGTTGTGAAACCGCAGGGAAAACCTACGCTGGTTCCCATCACCGACAACCGGCCAGCATTTGGTTCGTCAGAATCAGCAGCCAAAGATTTTGAAAATGTAATGGATCATTAAGGAGGAATTTAATATGAGTAACACAACAAATATGAACCAGGAAACAAAAGTTATCACAGGTGAAGTTCGTTTTTCGTACCTGCACGTATTTGAAAAAAGCAGTATCAACGGCAGTGACGAAAAATACAGCGTTAGCCTGCTGATCCCGAAATCAGATAAAAAGACTATCGCCGCTATCAACAAAGCGGTTGAAGCAGCTAAGCAGGCTGGGGTCGGAAAATTCGGCGGAAAAATCCCTGCGGTTCTGAAACTGCCTTTGAGAGATGGGGACGATGAAAGACCGGACGATGAAACTTATGCGGGTTGCTACTTCGTAAACGCCAACTGTAACCAGCAGCCTGGTCTGGTTTATAAAAACGGTCAGCCAATCATTGACAGTACAGATCTTTATAGTGGCTGCTATGGCCACGCATCTATCAATTTCTACGCGTTTAATAGCAACGGAAACAAGGGTATCGCTTGCGGGCTGAATCATCTGATGAAGACACGAGATGGGGAATCCCTGGGTGGTAGAAGCCGTGTAGAAGATGACTTTGCTGGATTTATCGAAGAAGATGAAGATTACCTGAACTAAAAAGGGGTGGTTTGTTATGCGTGAAATGTCGATCGACATTGAAACGTATAGCAGCGAGGATTTAACGAAAACAGGAGTCTACCGGTATTCGGAGGCTCCTGATTTTGAAATCCTGCTGTTTGCTTACGCTTTTGACGATGATGATACGGTGCACCAGATAGATCTAGCTTGTGGAGAAAAACTTCCAGAATCCATTGTGGAGGCTTTGACAGATCCAGATATTGTGAAAACTGCGTATAACGCAAATTTTGAAAGAGTTTGTATCTCTGTTTATCTTGGGCTTACTGATTTCCTCCCCCCGGAACAGTGGAGGTGTACTGCTGTAGCTTCTTCAGAGTTAGGACTTCCGCAGAACCTTGCCGGAGTTGCCAGTGCTTTTGGGTTGTCTGAACAGAAGGATACCAGAGGTAAAGCCTTGATCAACTACTTTTCAAAGCCTTGTAAACCGACAAAATCAAATGGAGAACGCACCAGAAACCTTCCGGAACATGATATGGAAAAGTGGAAAGCTTATAAGGAGTATAACATCCAGGACGTAGTCGTAGAAAGAGCAATCAAAGAAAAGCTGACCAGATTCCCTTTGAAAGACAGTGAACAAAAACTATGGGAAATAGACCAGAGGATACTTGATCGTGGTGTTGGCGTGGATGAGGTGCTTACACAAAATGCGATCCTTTTTAACCAAATCCATAAAGAAGATCGAATGGAACAGCTGCAGAACATCACCAATCTGCAAAACGTAAATTCGGTGGCACAGCTGAAAAAATGGGTGGAGAGTCGTACAGGGGAGAACGTGGAAAGCTTAGATAAGAAAGCAGTGAAGAATCTGCTTGAAACATCACAAGATGATGTGCTAAAGTCCGCCTTGCTGCTTCGAAAGGAATTAGCAAAAACATCGATCGCAAAGTATAAAGCTGTCAAAAGATCTATGTGCCAAGATAAAAGGGTTCGTGGAATTTTGCAGTTCTATGGTGCCAACCGTACCGGCAGATGGGCAGGGCGAATTTTACAGGTGCAGAATCTTCCACAAAACCATCTTGCCGATTTGGATCTTGCCAGAGAGCTTGTTCGCAGTGGGGATTATGATTTATTTCAGACTCTTTTTTCTGTCCCACAGACTCTTTCGGAGCTGATCCGTACCATGTTGGTTCCCTCGGAGAACTGCAGATTTATCGTATCAGACTTTTCTGCCATCGAAGCCCGTGTGATCGCGTTCCTTGCCGATGAAATTTGGCGTCTGAACGTGTTTGCCGAAGGTGGTGATATCTACTGCGCGTCAGCTTCTCAAATGTTCAATGTACCAGTGGTAAAGCACGGAGTCAATGGTCATCTTCGACAAAAAGGGAAAATCGCAGAGCTGGCATTAGGCTATGGTGGGGGTGTATCAGCCCTTACCAGTATGGGTGCACTTGAAATGGGAATCCCAGAAGAAGAACTGCAGCCGTTGGTTGATATGTGGCGCGGGTCTAATCCAGCTATCACGAGATTTTGGAAAACAGTGGAAAAAGCTGCCATGGATGCAATCAAAGGAAAGCCATCCAGAATCCGTCATGGAATTAGTTTTGTCAGAGAGGCTGGTATACTTTTCATTGGTCTTCCTAGTGGTAGGAGGATAGCATACGTCAAACCGGAAATTGGAGAAAACCGTTTCGGCAGCCCTTCTATTCATTACATGGGTGTTGACCAGACCAAGAGGACATGGACAAAATTAGAAACTTGGGGCGGTAAGCTGGTAGAAAACATAGTACAAGCTGTAGCGAGAGATTGTCTAGCGGAAAGTATTATTCGCTTGGAACAGAAAGGCTATAGAACAGTTTTTCACGTACATGATGAAGCTGTATTGGATGTTCCGGAAGGAACGGGATCTGTTGAGGATATTACCAGCTTGATGGGAAAACCGATCAGCTGGGCACCGGGGCTGCCATTGACAGCAGCGGGTTATGAGTGCCGGTATTATAAAAAAGATGACTAAAGGGGTGATATAGTGCGGGCATTAAGAATTGCGACGGGAAACAGCCGAACAACGAAGATATGGAAGAACACCACATTTACATGGGAGGCGCTTGTAGAAAGGTTGTCTACCACGTCCAGAACCCCTGAATCACAAGGTGAATATAAAAACATGACCAAGTCACAGCAGGATAAGATCAAGGATATCGGCGGTTTCGTTGCCGGAAAGCTGAAAAACGGAAGCCGGAAAGCTGAAAACGTAGAGAGCCGAGATATCATTACACTGGATGCTGACTTTGCGGCTGTGGATTTCTGTGATCAGCTTGACATCTTTCTTTCCTGTGCATGGTGTGTGTATTCTACCCATAAGCACACACCGGAGAAACCAAGGCTGCGGCTCCTGATTCCCTTGGATCGGTCGGCAACAGCTGAAGAATACGAAGCGGTAGCAAGGAAAATAGCGGATAACATTGGCATAGACCAGTTTGATGATACAACTTACCAGCCGCATAGATTGATGTACTGGCCAAGCACCAGCATGGATGGGGAGTATGTATTTCGTACTGGAAAAGGTGAATTTCTGTCTGTAGATTCTATCCTGCAGCAATATAAGGACTGGACAGATGTGTCTGAATGGCCTGTGTCTGGTCGAACTCTGCAGCGGAAAGATAAACTACTGAAAAAACAGGAAGACCCGTGTTCTAAAAATGGGATTGTCGGTGCTTTCTGCAGAACATATAACGTGGAAGAAGCTATGGAAAAATTTCTTCCGGGCGTATATGTGCCCTGTGCTATGGAAGACCGGTATACCTACGCAGCCGGTAGCACTGCTGCTGGCGCTGTCATATACGATGACGGAAAATTCATTTACTCCAATCATGCCACAGATCCTGCAGGTGGGGTACTGTGTAATGCTTTTGACCTTGTCCGGCTCCATAAGTTCCGCGAATTGGACGAGGAAGCAGCGGAAGGAACGCCAACGGTAAAGCTGCCATCTTATTTGGAAATGCGGTACTTAGCATCTAATGACGCTGGTGTTCGTATGACACTGCACAAAGAGCGGACCGCTGGTTCACAAAAGGATTTTGCTGGTATTTCCATTGCAGAAGATGAAGATGATGACTCTTGGGTATTGGAAATGGATGTGGACGGCAAAGGGAACTATATGGCTACAATCCACAATGCAAAAATGATACTGAGTCATGACCAACTTCTGAAAGGAAAAATCCGGAAAAATGAGTTCACCAAAAAATACCGCGTCTTTGGCGCCCTTCCGTGGAACACGGACGAGAGAGAACGCGACTGGGAAGATAATGACGATTCTGGCCTTCGGTACTACATAGAAAAGGTTTACCAGATCAAGGGAAAAGCCAATATTGAAGACGCGTGGGGGCTGGTAGCCAATGAAAACAGATACCACCCGGTAAGGGACTATCTTGAAAGCCTAGTGTGGGACGGCGTTCCGCGCGTGGAGACTCTGTTTATCGAATTTATGGGCGCAGAGGATAATGCCTATACGAGAGCTGTTTCCAGAATCGCGCTGACTGCAGCCGTTGCCAGAATATTTGCCCCTGGAATTAAATATGACAATGTGGTGGTTTTGGTCGGTCCGCAGGGGTGCGGGAAAAGTACGATTCTCAAAAAACTTGGTCGCGATTGGTTCTCGGACACCTTGACAACGATGCAAGGGAAGGAAGCGTATGAGCAGATTCAGGGCTTTTGGATCATCGAGATCGGCGAGCTGGCAGCCATGAAACGGTATGAGGTAGAAACTGTAAAGCAATTTACTTCCAAAAGTGAAGACTCCTATCGGGCTGCCTATGGGCATCATGTAGAAACCCATAAGCGACAATGCGTATTTTTTGGGACTACCAATACGTATGATTTCCTGAAAGATATGACTGGGAACCGCCGATTTTTCCCAGTGGACGTGCATCCGGAAAAGGCAGTAAAGGATGTATGGAAGGATCTGGATACAAAGGCGGTGGATCAGATTTGGGCTGAAGCTGTTAGCCTATTCCGGAACGGAGAGAAGTTCTATCTGTGGGATGAGGATATAAAACGCATGGCGGAAGAAGTGCAGGACAGTCATTTGGAGGAAAGTCCTTTGACTGGTGCCGTGCTTGCATTCCTTGATAAAAAGATACCCAAAAACTGGGATGAAATAGAATTATCTACCAGAAGGGATTTTATTCAGAATGAATCATTCGTTTCAGATATCAAGGGGGAAGTGTACCGGGATAAGGTATGCGCACTGGAAATTTGGTGCGAGCTGTTTGATGGGGAACGAAAAGACTTGTCGCGGCAGAAAAGTAAAGAAATCAATGACATCATCGAAAAAACAGGTGAGTGGATTCGGGCGAAAAAAAGTTTACGATTTTCTGGTGCTTATGGAGTTCAGAAAGGTTTTATCAGAAAGATGTAACTCCGTAAAAATAGAAAGTTACATGAGTTTTTCTTGAAATATCAACCTTTTCTTTAAATTTGTAACCTTGTAACTTTATTGAATGTGTAAGTGCAACGAATTAAAGAATTTTTAGAACCAAATACAAGCTATAAATTCTATATTTCACTGACCTTTATGCAAACATAGTTACGAAGTTACAAAAAACTTAATTTTACTGATATTTTCAAGGTTTTTACGTGTAACTTTCTAAAACGGAAAAAGAGGATTTTTATGAAAGAAAGTAAAATTGAAAGATTTTTTATCAAGGAATGCAAAAAGAAAGGATGGCTCCCGTTAAAGTTTGTATCCCCTAGCATGTCAGGTTTGCCAGACCGCATGGTTTTACTCCCGGGAGGAAAAGTATCTTTTGTGGAGTTAAAGGCAGAGGGGGAGAAGCCTAGACCTTTACAGACAGCTGTACATAGAATTTTGACAGGTTTGGGGTTTCACGTATACGTGATAGACAGCAAAAGTGGAGTCGAAGCCTATGTAAATGAAATCAGTGAGGAAGTAGGTGAACCAAAATGAAATACAGTCCGCATAAATATCAGGAATTGGCGGAGGAACATATATACGAACATCCTCGCTGCGGCTTATTTTTGGAAATGGGCTTGGGAAAAACAGTAGTCACATTGACTGCATTGTATAACCTGATGTATGACCGATTTGAAATCGGAAAGGCTTTGGTGATTGCCCCCTTGCGAGTGGCAGAGGATACATGGAGCAGGGAAAGTAAAAAATGGGATCATCTGCAGGGGCTTACCATATCAAAGATATTGGGAACCCCGACACAACGCCGGAGGGCGCTTGCCAGAGAGGCCGATATCTATATTATCAATCGGGAAAATGTGGTTTGGTTGTGTGATGAACTTTCCCAAGTAGGAGATGGTTGGATGTTTGATGCCGTTGTGATCGATGAGCTTTCCAGCTTCAAAAGTCCAAAGGCGCAAAGATTTCGGGCGCTTCGTAAGTACATATCCCGCAGCAGCCGTGTGATTGGGTTGACAGGGACACCAGCACCCAATGGATTGATCGACCTGTGGAGTCAGATCTATTTACTGGATGGCGGTGAGCGATTAGGAAAAACCATTTCAGGGTACCGAGAAAGATACTTTACACCAAACCAAAGAAACCAGACAACGATTTTTAACTATAAACCAAAGCCGGAAGCTGAGGACAGTATCAATCAAAAGATATCAGATATCTGTATCAGTATGAAAGCTGAAGACTGGCTGGAACTTCCGGAAAGGATAGATAGTGTTCAAACGGTAACGTTGTCTCCAAAAGAAATGGCGGCCTACGAGAAATTTGAAAGAGAACAATATATCCAGTTTATAGAGGGTGAAGTTACAGCAGCGACTGCGGCAGCGCTGACAGGAAAACTTCTGCAGTTTAGCAACGGGGCAATGTATCTGGGTAATGGAGATTATGTAAAAACCAGTGATAAAAAGCTGGATATGCTGGAGGAATTGGTGGAAGCCGCGAACGGAAAACCTGTATTGTGCTTCTATAGTTTCCGGCATGACCTAGAACGGATCAAGGAACGGTTTCCGAATGCAAGAAAACTAGAAAGCAGTCAAGATATCTCAGATTGGAACAATGGAGAAATATCTATGCTGCTTGCCCATCCGGCTGGTGCCGGTCACGGGTTAAACCTGCAGGCAGGTGGGCACATCATAGTCTGGTTTGGTTTGACATGGAGTTTGGAGCTATATCAGCAGGCAAATGCCAGATTGTATAGACAAGGTCAGACAGAGCGTGTGATCATTCATCACTTGATTACAGAGGGTACTGTCGACCAGCAGGTACTTGCAAGCTTACAAGGAAAAACAGAGGTACAGGACGATTTGATGGAGGCTTTGAAAGTTAAATATGGGAGGTAATGTTTATGAAGATTGAATTGAATGTATCCCAGTTAAAAGAAATATACAAAGTGTGCAGTGCTGCCTTGGACACGAAACATGAAAAGGAACCAATGCGGTTCATCCACCTTGAAAATAAAAATGGTGTCTTACATGCGTTTGCGTCAGATGGATACGCTGCAGTAGAAACTAAGACACAAGTGCAAGAAAAAGAGCATTTTGTTTGTTTGCTTCCTGTTGTACAGATTCCCAAAAGTGCAGAACAGGTATCTATCCAGATTTTGAATGGTATGCTGGATATCTCATTTTCAAATGGGGTTAAGTATACTCAGAGAGCAGTACCACCTGGATTATACATAGATGTAAGTTTGGTGAACAGAAGCTTTGAACGCGATCAGCAAAAGTATGAAATCGCTGTAGATCCAAAACTTCTTATGCGAGCATTAAAGGGATTTTGCGATAAAAAGGAAGCTGTTGTCCTGCGGTTTGGGACTGAGAAAGAGCCTATCTTTATTGACTCCTTTGTTCCTAGCAGAGGAAAGGCCGAAGTAAGAGAGGACAAAAGAATGCTTTTGCTTCCTGTCAGATTGAACTATAAAGAAGCGAATCAGAAACTGTCAGAGAGAACCTTTTAGGAGCGAGGTGGCGAGATGCGGCAATGCAGTACCGCCGCCGTTTGCGGAAGCCCTTGTCAGAGCAAATCTGCCGGAAATGTGCGGGGAGAAAATTGGAAGTATGGAAGAATTACGGAGTGTTATGACAGGATAAGTGATTGATTGTAAAAAAGAATGGAGGGGAAAGCATGGATAAAATCTTAGAAATGAAACCTTTAACACTGGAAGAATTGCAGAAGATGAACGGACAGCCGGTATTTGTAATTACAAAGGACGGAAAAAAATTCTGGGCGCTTGTAAACATGAATTCTGTTTATGCAGACAATACTAGGGTTTTCTTTTTTGATAGCCCATATTCATGCAAAAAATATGGAGAAATCTGGCTTGCTTACGCATATCATCCTACTCACATAGAACGGGAGAACTGGAAGCCGTGCAAGATATGTAAAATAAAAGGACTTTCGGAAGCATGGATTCTTCAAAAAAAAAGAAGTTTTGTCAACATTGTGGCAGACCGCTGACAGAGGAAGCTTGGGAAGAATTGGAAAGAAGGTTTAGGGGGTGAGGGAATGAAGCAAAGTGATATCGAATGCAGACCGCATTCGGTCCATGAGTGATGAAGAATTGGTTGGATTTCTTGATGATTTTTCTTCAGAGTGTTTGAGTTGTGCGAGAAGCGGCGGAAATTGTGGCAGAAATCTATGCCGATGCCATGAGAAGTGCTGCGGAACTGATGCAGGTGGGAGCCGTATGTTTGCGGTTCATCAACAGCAATGGAAAGGAATGGGGAAGATGAAGAAGAAAAAAACGAGGATGTGTACGCTGTTCAACTGCGACAGGCGTCACGGAAATGTTTGCTGTGCGGACTGTGGGTTTCGACCGAAATGCAAAAACAGCTGTCAGAATGAACCGGAGAAATGCGGGTGTGTGAAAGGAGCAAAGAACATGAAGAAAAAGGAGTATGACGCCGGCAGAGAGGACGGGCTGTATCTGGCACTGAAGATTGTGCGGGAAGGCGGTCTGGAAGCCCTGGAAAAAGAGATTCGGTTCCGGAACATTACGGGAATCAAAACTTCGCTGGCAATGAAAGAGATTGAGGGCGCAACGCTGGAAATCAAAAACAACGTCATTGATACGGTAACATGCCTTGCAGTACATACCCTCCATGATGAATTTGGCTTCGGGAAAGAGCGGGCGGCAAGGTTCATGGAACGGTTCCAGGAGAAAATTGGCTGTCTGTTGGACGAGCTTGTTTTCTGGGAAGATATGGTGGAAGAAAACAAAAAGATGGGGATGGAAACAAAAATCAGGATGTTGGAATCAAAGGGGAGGATGCAGTATGAAAGCATGGGTTGTGAGAGAAAAAGATGAATTTTGTGCAACGGTTGTTTTTGCGGAAACAAGCGGAAAAGCAAAGTCTTTAGCTTTAGGAACAGAGCCGCTTGAAAATGCTGATTTTTGCAAAATTGAAGTTCGGAGAGCACCTGAAATGGACAAGTACTACAAAGAAGGAAAGACATGGATGGACTGGTTCGACCAAAAAGACAGGGTTGCAATGGTAAAAGATGCAAATTTCACCTGCGAATACATAGAAATGAGCGAGTGCGAAACATGTCAAGCAAGGGAATTTTGCAGTGAATGGGAAGAAAAGGAGGAATGACCATGGACGAACTTAGCCGAAATGGCAGCGGATACACAGACCCGACCGCGTCGACGGTTTTACATGCCATACATAAACGGGAAATGGAAGCCGATGAGAATGCCAACCGCATCATCAAACTGATCAAGG
>ERZ1643247.1436-NODE-1436-length-21944-cov-12.336379_pt1 | contig 21944 bp, 19 predicted proteins | sample MGYA00579264_ERZ1643247 | MGnify/ENA primary metagenome ERZ1643247 (study PRJEB29033, sample SAMEA4952262) | chicken gut metagenome | biome: Broiler Chicken; feature: Gastrointestinal Tract; material: Caecum | place: Ireland | collected 2018 | study: Broiler... | reverse complement strand
CTGCGACCTCCTGGTCCCAAACCAGGCGCTCTAGCCAAGCTGAGCCACACCCCGGCAACTCTTGCGCACCCTGTCATTCCCGTAGCGCAAGGATTATTATATTATAAGCTTTTCATAATGTCAACAACTTTTTTCTGCAATTTTTTGAACATCCCCGTTCTTCTCTGTTTTTCACGGAATCAATCCAGCGGCTCCAGATATTTCTGCTGAAATGAAACCTTTCCATCATCACTCATCTCCATGATCATATAGCTTCCTTTTCTCCCCTCCTGTCTGGGAAATGAAACACTGCCCGGATTGAGCACTGTGAGCCCGTCTTTCTGCTCAAAATACGGTTTATGAGTATGTCCGAACATAACGATATCCGCTTTCCGCGACGCACCCTCTTCTCTGATATACTCCGGATCCAGGGATACATAATACGGATGGCCATGTGTGATAAACACCTTATATCTTCCTATATAGAACTCTTCTTCTCTGGGAAGGTCCGAAAAAAAATCGTTATTTCCCCTTACCATATGCTTTTCGCAGTCAACCACCGCGTTTATGTAGTCTTCTCCGCCCTCAACATCGCCGAGGTGGATAAACATGTCAATCTCTCCCGCTTCCTCAAGCACTCTGTCCAGACCTGTATGCCGTCCGTGTGTGTCGCTGATGATCAATACTCTCATAATATTCCCTCTCCGAATTTTTCTCTAAGGATATCCCTCATAGCACGGAGTGCCTTCCCCCTGTGGCTGAGCTCATTTTTCTGCTCCGGCGTCATCTGCGCAGTCGTGCATCCGTATTCCGGCACATAGAAGATCGGATCGTACCCAAACCCATTTTCTCCCTCAGATTCATATGCTATCAGCCCTTCTATCGTCTTGCGCACCGTGGATACAGTCCCGTCAGGGAATACCGCGGCCACCGCACACACAAACCGGGCAGTGCGCTCTTCTTCGGGCACACCCTCCAGCCTGTCAAGAAGAATGCGGTTCTTTATATCATAAGAAGTATCTTCTCCGGCAAACCTCGCAGAATAAATCCCGGGCGCCTTGTCCAGATAATCGATCTCCAGCCCGGAATCATCCGCCAGGACAATATCATTTGTAAGCACCCTGGCCACGGTCCTGGCCTTGATCTCTGCGTTTTCCTCAAAGCTCATGCCATCCTCCACGATCTCCACATCAACTCCCGCCTCTTTCATGGACAGGATTTCCATGCCCAGGTCCGCGAGGATCATCCGGATCTCCTTCATTTTATTTTCATTCCCTGTTGCAAATATGATTCTTCTTTTCATTTTCCCTGTACCCTCTGTCTGTTCTTATGTAACTTCTTCCCATACAGCCCGCATCAGCATATATCTTTTATTTTTTCTGTCTTGGGGGCTTTGGTCCCGGAAACTGGTAGAAATATGTCCTGATCATCCCGTTATATATCTTCCTGTTTTTCTCAGCCTTTCGTCCGAAATACCGTTCCGCGTCATCATAGCTCGTGATCATATACGCCGACCAGCTGTCCAGCCGGCGGAACGCCTCGCCAAAATCTCTGTATATCCGGGGCAGCGCTGATTTTTCCTCCAGCCTCTCCCCGTAAGGCGGGTTTGTAATGATAAAACCATATTTCCTGGGATGATTCAGATCTTTCACCTCCCGCTGCTGGAAATGGATCAAATGAGCCACCCCCGCATTCTCCGCATTACGGCGTGCCGTCCGGAGCACCTCCGGATCCGCATCATATCCTTGAATATCCGTCTCAATATTATCAGTAATCAGATCCTGCGCTTCGTTGACCGCCTCATACCAGACCTTCTTGGCAACCAGGTTGGTCCATGTCTCCGCAGTAAATGACCGGTTCATCCCCGGCGCTATATTTGCTGCCATCATTGCCGCCTCAATAGGAAATGTACCGCTTCCGCAGAACGGATCCACAAGGATCCTGTCCCTTTTCCACGGTGTCAGCATGATCAGCGCAGCGGCCAGATTCTCTGCGATGGGGGCTTTTCCGGCAGCCGGCCGGTATCCTCTCTTATGCAGGGATACTCCTGTTGTGTCAATCCCCACTGTCACGACATCCTTCATAAGAAATACCCTGACCGGATAAGACGCCCCTGTTTCCTGAAACCACTGCGTATGATATTTTTCTTTCAGCCGTTCTACCATTGCCTTTTTCATAATGGACTGGATATCAGACGGGCTGAAAAGCCTGCTCTTTACGGAGGCTGCCTTTGTCACCCAGAATTTCCCATCCTCCGGGATATAGTCCTCCCACGGGATTTCTTTCGTCCGCTCGAACAGCTCGTCAAAAGTCACTGCCTGAAAACTTCCTGCTTTCAGAAGTATACGCTCTGCAGTTCTCAGGAAAATATTTGCCCTGCAGACAGCATCCATGCCGCCTCTAAACACCACTCTCCCATCTTCCACCTGGGAAATCTCATACCCCAGATCCTGGATCTCTCTTTTCAGTATGGACTCCAGCCCAAAGTGGCAGGGTGCGATCCATTCCATCTTATCCATGAACTTTTCCGTCCTTATCCTCATACTGTAACCATATTACTATAAATTTAGGACGTAGTAAAGTTGAACTTTACTACGTCCTAAATCAACATTTTAAGCCTTTTTTGCTCCCCCTGCCCCGGCAGAGAGCTGCTTTACAGCGGCTTAATAACGGTCTGACTCATCAAAAGCATCGTGAGTCCTTCCGCAGTTTTTGCTGTTTGACGCATTGCTGCTGTTCTTGTTTGCGTTCTTATTCTTATTCTGTGTGTCCGCATAGGAAGAATAAGAGCTGTTCTTTGAATTTGTGTTTTTGTTTGAATTGTTTGTATTGCTGTAATTCTTTGCCATGAGTATCCCTCCTGTTTTTTTGGTACAGTGTTAGTATCTCAACTCACGACAAATTTTATACATTTTTATTTTGCTCTTTTTCTTTTAAAACAAAGGACAATAACACTACAGGATAGAATCACTGCCGCTCCTGCAGCAAACGGGATGGTGTCTCCCGTCTGAGGCGCGCCGTCTTCCTTGCTTCCCGGATTTTGCTGCTGTCCCGAACCGCCGGAAGGTTCTTCCTCCACCGGCGTTTCCGGAGGCTCCGGATCCGGATTTTCCGGATTCTCCGGAATTTCCGCTTTCACAAGATTTTCCACTGCTTCATTCAGCTTTGTTAAAGCTTCATTCACAGCCTCCTGACCTGCATTCTCATCCTCCAACACTTTCCTCGCCGCTTCCAATGCCGCACTGACTTTCTCAAAGCTTTCTGCAGTGTAATCTTCCGCGTCAAGAGCTTCCGCAGCGGCAACAGCCTTCTGCAGCTCGTCTTTGTCCACAGGCGTCTCCTGAACAAGAGCATCTGCAATCTTTACAACTGTAAACGAGTGAGGCTGCAGTGTAACAGACGCCATTTTATCTGTAATTATCTCGCTGCTTCTACCGATTGCCGCATTATCAGGATCATCCAATGTATTTTCCGAATAGAACGTCTCTCCCGACAAGCTCTGTATCTCCATCGTCTTTCCGGTAAGATCCAAGTCATCAATCTTAAGCTTAATCTTGTTTTCGCCTTCCAGATTTAGATTTACAATCGCCGCGTACACATTGCCTTCTTCATCTTTACTCGTCATCACAGAATACTGATTTACTCCGTTGTCCAGCTGTCGTTCGTAATTAAGGGAGCCGTTGATTATCTGCTCGCCAAATGAACTGTTCAGCATCTCAAATACATGTGCGCTCGGTGTAGAGAAGAATCGAAATTCACCGGTTCCATCAGCTGTAGATCCTCCTGTGCTTACTGCCTGGATTACCGCCTGCTGCGTGGGGCCCAGAGAATCAGCTCCTTCCGAATACCAGTCCACAAGACAATGTTTCTGGATATAAGGGCTTCCCAGCCGCACATATTCCATGATCGCGCGGGCAATATACAGCGCATGCGTTTGAGAGCGGACCATAGTATCCGTAGAACGGAAAATTCCATATTCAGAGATCACCGGCACTTTCGTCTCATCATATTTTTGCATCAATGCCACATAATTCTCTACCTGTGCCGCTTTATTGTCTCCCTTTTTCATTGCATCATAGTAAAAAGTCTCCCTCGACTCTTCAGAAGCGCTGCCGCCGGACGGCGTCCCGGAATAGGGATGAATGGTCAGCCCGTCATAGAGAACGTCATGCCCTTCTTCGTGCATCTTATTTACAAAGTTCTCTGTCTCGCAGCTGGAATAAATATGGATTTCCTTCTCTGAAAAGCCATTTTCACTATTATAAGTATTGATCTGATCCATTGTACGGCGCATCGCTTCGGAGATCTGAACAAAACCGTCTCTGTCCACGCTGTAATCTGCTGTGATCTGGAGCCCATTTCCGGGGATTGCGCCGTGAACCCCGTCTCCAAACCGGATCGTGCCCGTCTTATAATCCACTGTATAAACCTGATCCCCGGCGCCGGCACTGGCCAGTTCTTCCGTCTCTGTCCATTTTGCGCCATCCACATAAACGCTGACACTTCCCTTATTTACAGCAGTGAAAGTATCATAATCATCTGCTTTTTCATCCCGTTCTGCCCGGGCATATCTCAGACAGAACTCCTGATTCCGGGAGCCATCCGAGTATGACGCCGACACATTCCAGTCATCCCGCGCCACCACATACTGCCTTGTAAAGGATGCGGTTCCTCCGTTCACATACCCTTCAAGAGCGCCGCCCGGCACATCATCGATCCAGTATGTCTGCGCTGTAGTTCCGTCTGCTCCGCCCTGATTCATCTCGTTTCCGATTTCAAAATACCTTACATTATAAGGTTCCTTGTGCCCGTTCGCAGCGCGTACCTCTGCCCATGCAGTTCCACCGTTTGGATTGGACCCCACTTCCGCATTCAGGTATTCGATCAGGTCTGCCGCGTCATCTGCATCCCCGCGCGCCAGAGCGTATACGTACACAAGCTCTGAATCATATTCCTGAACAAAAGCCGCCGCTTCATCAATACCAAAATTCGGCGCGATCCCGTGCTGCCCGGAGTTATTGTAAAATCCATGTATCTGATCCACACGGTCCTCCACCGGCCCGATGGCAGTCTTCCAGTTATACAGATTGGAGATTGTTCCGCCCGGGTATCTCAGTGAACCAAAACCAGCCTGACTGTACAATTCAGCAAACTCATCTTTCACCTTCATTGTCTCCGGGTCAAAACTTCCATATCCATTGAACGCATAGCGGTGGTTGATTCCGAAGATCCCGTGATCTACTGTCCGGCTTACCTCCTCCGTGCTGATCTCAAGCAGCAGAGAGTTATCAATATATGCGTTCAAAGCATCCTCCAGCGCTGTCGATGCCTCAGTAAGGGCAGTCACATCTGTCCCCTGAAGCGCCTCTGATGCCTGCCCGATCGCTGCCAAAAGAGCTGCTGCTTCAGGCGCATCTGCATCTGCAAGCCCCTGCCCGTATATATCCTCTGCCCGGCTCACCAGCGCGGATAATTCTTCCTTTATCTTCTGCAGCTGCTGCCCGAGAACAATCCCCTCATGTTCTGCGTACAGAGCCTGTACTTCTTCCTCTGATACCGCCCTGCCGTACAGCCGGATTTCATCTATATCTCCTGTAAACTGCCCCGTATCCCCTGCATTTTTGTGGGCGCCGATCAACAGATCTGTTACCGCGTCCACCGCACCGGAATTTAAGTCTTGTTCATTCGCTTTTTCTCCGTTCACATAAAACGTCAGACGGTATGCAGATTCAGTCCCGGTTTTCACCAGAACAATATGCTCCCAGACATCCGCGCCTGTACTGCCTCCCATCGTGACATCCGCCGCAGATATATAGGTTACATACTGCCCGTTCTGCCTGTAAAGGAGCGTGCGTCCGTTTCCAGTCTGCTGCAAAATAACCGTTTTAGCCGAGGCATTCTGCGAAGAAGAATTATTGATCCAAAGACTGATACTAAAATCCCCGCCGCCGGAATTGAGCGCTGAGGCTATCGTCATCCGTGCACTCGTCCCCTGTCTTGTTCCAAAATGAAGAACATTTCCCAATTCCTCTTCTGAAGATTTCTGCACGCTTACAGCATCGCCTGATAAGCCTGCCTCAAGCTCTGTATTGTTCCCCTGATTTTCCATCGGATCCTCGCCGTCAAAATTCCAATAACCCTCAAGGTCCTGATCCAGCGCCGTTCCGTCCGGCGCTTCAGCCCAGACCGGAAGCCCGCTTCCGCCGGTAACCACGCATGACGCTGCCATGACCAGAGCCAGCGCCGCATTTCTGATTTTCACTTTTTCTCCCTCCGTTTCTTCCCTGATATGTCAACATCCGCATTCAGTATATCAATTTTCCACAAGCAAGTAAATCAAGCTTTTCTCATTTTGGTTATATTTACCAATTTTTTAATTTTCTTGTATAATGCAGCATTAACAGAAGTGAAAATAAACTTTTCACTGCAGATATATATATATTATTTTTATTTTTTGCTTGCTTTTTCCATTTCCGTATATTATACTATTTTTTGTAGAAAGGTTATTTTCTACAACCCCTTATTAATTATTTATACTCCCCTCAAAAGACCGATGGCTCCCCCATCGGTCTTTTACCTTTTATCCTGTTCATAATTTGTTCATTTATTGTATAAAAATCTTTCACTATCTTATCATGTTTTCTTCATTTCTCTCCCATATACTGTAACCATCGAAAGAGAAACATCCAATAAATAAGACGTTAACAAGTTGTTTTGAATAAACTTTTTCATAATACATGCCGGGGACCGAGTCGATCGGTCACCCGGCATCCTCCCTTTTTACGGGGCATCTTTTCCCTCTTCGCTTTTCAGCTCTTGCAGTTCCAGTTCTCTCTCACGGGCAGCCGCCAGCCTTTCCGGGTCTTTTTCAATCTGAATAATCCTTTTGTATGCCTCTGCGGCCTCTTCTTCCATATCCAGCATATCATATGCCCCAGCCAGACACCATACGGCATCGAGTTCGATCTCCCGGACCATCCCCAGTGCCTTGCGCAGCTCTTCCCTGTCTTCTCTTTCCGCATAGCCTTCCAGCATCCTCCCCGCAGCGGCCAGGACAGCTGTTTTCTCCATCATCTCCCCGGTGTACGGACCGCTCCCCCATGACGCAGCCCCGCCCCAAACTCTTTCGGTGATTTTTTCTCCCGAAGCCGCCTCCTCATCTCCCAACGTCAGAAAAGCACATGCAGCGATACATATGCAAGTCGCTGCCAGCAGCCTTTTCCGTCTGCTCATGCCGGGCGGATCACAGGCGCCATTCCGCGCTTTCAGCTGTTTCTTTTCTTTCACCGCAGGCAGATCCCTCAAGATCTGGTTTATATCGGCGTATGCTTTTCCTGACTCTCCCGTGCAACGGGCTATCACTCTGGAAAGCCGCAGTTCCTCCCATTTTGTCAGCCTGGGATGCACTTCTGCATACGCCAGAAGGAACTGGATTGTTTTCCCATAAGCAAAAATATCCGCACCCTGCCCGCCTGCACTGATCTCACAGACCGGCTTCACAAATCCTTCCCTGACAGCAGGTTTCTGCATCTGCTTCAGTACATACCCATTCCCCGGTGCTTCCAGATCCAGCAGGAAAAGACTTCTCTCTTCAGAAACCACTACGCTGTATGGGTTCAGATAACGGTACTCCCTCTGCTTCCGGCATCTGTGATACTGGTCTACACAAACGCAAAGCTGCCGGAACCATCCGAACAGTTCCGATTTTCCGATTTCCCGCCGCGCCTTTAGATAACGGACCAGAAGAGTCCCCCTCATACAGTCCATGCTCTGCCTGCAATGTGCTCCATGCTCAATAAACCTCAGAACTTCATACATTTCTTCCATATGCTGTTGTCCACGGCTGTGATAACAGCGCTGCGGAAGCTCCCTCTGCTTCCGCTCCGCCTATCCACCCGTTCATACCCCAATGAAATCCATCAGAACCTGATGATGAAAAGATGCCCGGACAGAACGTCCGAGTTATAGATATAATACCCGAATCGCCGCGGGAATGCAAGGGCGTTCATATTTTTATACTCTTGCAGTCCCGCGGCAGTTTCCTTACTGTATTTTATCAAGCTGTTCGAGAGCCGCGGCGATCACCTTATCCATGTCATAATATTTGTAGCTGCCCAGCCTCCCGCCAAAGATCACATTTTCTTCTTTTTCCGCCAGCTCGCTGTATGCCCGGAACAGTTCGTTATTCTTTTCGTCATTTACCGGATAGTAGGGTTCCATCCCCACACTCCACTCAGAAGAATACTCTCTGGATATAACCGTTCTTTCCTGTTTTCCAAACTCAAAATGCTTGTGCTCGATCACACGGGTATACGGCACTTCGCGGTCCGTATAATTAACAACTGCATTCCCCTGGTAATTCTCGCAATCCAGCACCTCTGTCTCAAACCGTACGGATCGATACTCCAGCGCGCCGAGCCTGTATCCGAAATATTCATCGATCTGACCTGTAAAGATGATCTTCTCCGCGATATCCGGTTCTTCTTCCCGAAGCCGGAAGAAATCGACTCCCGTCCTGACATCAGCCCCCTCAAGCATTTTCTCTACGATCGGAGTATAGCCCCCTATCGGTATCCCCTGATACCGGTCATTAAAATAATTGTTATCATAGACAAAACGAAACGGAAGCCTTTTGATGATAAACGCCGGAAGTTCCGTACACTTTCTGCCCCATTGCTTCTCTGTATATCCTTTTATCAATTTCTCATAGATATCGCGCCCGCCCAGATACAGCGCCTGCTCCTCCAGGTTCTTCGGCTCCGTGATCCCGGTCTCTTTCCTCTGTTTTTCAATAATATCTTTCGCTTCCTGAGGAGTCCGGATCCCCCACATCTTACTGAATGTATTCATGTTAAACGGGAGATTGTAAAGCTCGTCCCGGTAGACCGCCACAGGAGAGTTAATGTAATTATTAAACTCCGCAAACTGATTAATATAATCCCATATCTTTTTATCAGAAGTGTGGAATATATGGGCGCCGTATTTATGCACATGGATCCCCTCTATATCCTCGCAGTAAATATTCCCGGCGATATGATCCCGCCGGTCAATAACCAGGCATTTTCTGCCTTTTTTCCCCAGCTCATATGCCATGACTGCCCCATACAGCCCGGCTCCCACGATCAGATAATCAAATTTTTTCATTTCCGCCTCTCTTTCTGCACCGTTCTTTCCTTCACGGCACATATTTGTCTGATTTATTCCAGTATAACACGCCTTATCCGGTCCGTTCTCACAATTTGTCATCTTTCGTTATTTTGCACATATTTTCTATTTTATCATTTACAAATTCGTGATTATGCACTAAACTGTTAATATAGCGCCGTGGGAACAGTTCCTACGGCAGCATTACAGAACGGAGGTACTATCACATGAAAGGAAATGTAATCGTCGGACAGTCCGGTGGTCCAACTGCTGCTATTAATTCAAGCCTGGCAGGCGTATACCGCACCGCCAGAGACCGCGGGGCAGCTAAAGTATACGGAATGCTCCACGGGATCCAGGGACTGCTCCAGGAACGCTATATTGACCTGTCCGAATATATTACAAATGATCTTGACGCAGAGCTCCTGAAAAGGACCCCCGCGGCATTCCTCGGCTCTTGCCGCTATAAACTGCCCGAGATCCACGAAGACAGGGAAGTATACGAAAAAATATTCGGCATTCTTGAGAAGCTGAACATCGAAGCGTTTATCTACATTGGCGGAAATGATTCTATGGATACGATCAAAAAGCTGTCCGATTACGCCATTGTCACCGGATATAAAACCCGGTTCATCGGCTGTCCGAAGACTATTGACAATGATCTCGCTCTGACAGACCACACTCCGGGATACGGAAGTGCCGCAAAATATATCGGAACCTCAGTCAAAGAGATCATCCGTGACAGCTTCTGTCTTGAATACAGTAAGGGGCTGGTATCTATCGTGGAGATCATGGGAAGGAATGCCGGCTGGCTCACCGGTGCTGCCGCTCTTGCAAAAGGCGAAGACTGCGCAGGTCCGGATCTCATCTATCTTCCCGAGCTTCCCTTTGATGTCGAAGCATTCGGCGCTAAGGTAAAAGAACTCCTGTCTAAAAAGCCTTCCGTAGTAGTCGCCGTATCTGAAGGGATCCGCCTGCCGGACGGACGCTATGTATGCGAACTCGGACAAAGTATCGATTTTGTTGATGCCTTCGGGCACAAACAGCTCTCCGGTACTGCGAATTATCTTGCGAGCTATATTGCGGGAGAGATCGGATGTAAGACCCGCTCCATTGAACTGAGCACCCTTCAGCGCTCTGCTTCTCACTGCTCATCCAGAGTAGATATCCTGGAAGCGTCCCAGGTCGGAGGCGCGGCAGTAAAAGCTGCAGACGAAGGGGACTCCGGAAAAATGGTTGTCCTTAAACGTATCTCAGACGATCCGTATCAGTGCAGCACCGAAGTTAAAGATGTACACAAAATCGCGAATGACGAAAAGCTCGTGCCGCGTGAATGGGTGACAGAAGACGGCACTTATGTGACAGATGAATTCATCAGCTATGTACGCCCCCTCATCCAGGGTGATGTATCTCCTATCGTAGTGGACGGTATACCGCGTCATCTCTACCGCCACGTGTAAAGCGCAAAGGGAACAGCACACATCACCCGGATATCTGCCGGGAGGAGCGCTTGCGGACCGCAGGCATTCCTCCCGGCATTTTTCTCTTTATGTCATAACCCTCCAGTCTTCTCCCGCCTTGCAAGCCCGGTTTGGATACGATATACTGAAAGCGGAAAACATTTTAAAATATTCTCTCAGGAGGTTGCTTATGCTCATTAAAAATGGTTTTTTAACAGATCCGGGCACTCAGCGCATCGGAAGATTTGATATCCGTATAGAGGACGGGCAGATCCGTGAGATTGGGTCAGACATCCCCGCTTCTCCGGACGAAGAAGTCCTGGATGCCTGCGGACTTACAGTCGCTCCCGGACTTATAGATACCCACGTCCATTTTCGCGACCCCGGCTTTACTCATAAAGAAACTCTCCACACAGGAGCACTTGCCGCTGCGCGGGGAGGTTTTACTTCTGTCATATGTATGGCAAACACCTCACCGGTCGTAGATTCCATTCCCGTGCTGAAAGATATACTTTTCCGCGCAAAAGAAGAAAAAATACACATCTATCAGGCTGCATCTGTGTCACGCTCACTGAAAGGCGAAGAACTAACAGACATGGAAGCACTGAAATCGGCAGGCGCATGCGGTTTCACTGATGACGGCATTCCTCTTCGAAACGCGGCTTTTCTTTACAGCGCTATGGAAACTGCAAAAGAGTTAAACGTCCCTGTCAGCCTGCATGAAGAAGATCCTTCCTTCATCAAAAATAACGGCATCAATCACGGACCTGTCTCTGAGCAGCTCGGCATCTACGGCTCCCCCGCCATCGCGGAAGAGTCACTCGTCGCAAGGGACTGCCTTCTCGCCCTGCGCTCTGGAGCCCATGTGGTCATACAGCACATCAGCTCCGGCCGCTCCGTCGAACTGGTCCGCATGTTCAAAGCAATGGGGGCAAACCTCCACGCCGAGGCAACTCCCCATCACTTTACACTGACAGATGAGGCTGTCCTCAAATATGGCACGCTGGCAAAAATGAATCCGCCTCTGCGCACAGAAGCGGATCGCCTGGAAATCATCCGCGGTCTTTCTGACGGCACCATCGACATCATAGCCACCGACCACGCTCCACACAGCAGGGAAGAAAAAGAGCGCTCCATCACCGCAGCGCCCAGCGGTATTATCGGTCTGGAGACCGCCCTCGCTCTGGGCATTACCTCCCTGGTACGCCCCGGTCACCTGACACTGATGCAGCTTCTCGAAAAAATGACCGTAAATCCCGCTGCATTGTACCACCTTCCCGCCGGTCAGATCAAAGAGGGCTTTCCAGCAGACCTGGTACTCTTTGATCCCGAAGAAAAATGGATTCCCGCAGTATACGCTTCAAAATCCTCCAACTCGCCATTTACAGGATGGGAACTTTACGGGAAAGTCAAAACCACGATCTGCGGAGGACGTGTAATATAAATCTGGATTTGTGTGTGAGGACGAGAGGCGGAAAACCGTCCGAAAACCGCGGAGTATTTTAAGCCGTATTCGCGGCGGGCGGGGATATGGCTCAGGTTCCGGTTCCGTAATCTGGGAAAGTGCTAAACGGCAGGAAGCACGGCTAAAGACAATTGAAGAGAGGACGATTCGGCTTCGCCTCAGGCATCCTCTCTTCAATTAACGCCGCACTCCCTGCCGTTAAGACTTTCCAGCAGATTACTCCAAGTCACCTTCGCCACATCCCCGCCCGCCGCGAAAGACACCTCAAATAGATCCGCAGTTTTCTACGTTCATCCGACCGGAAGTCCGCACAGCCAAATGCAGGATTTCAAAACAGGATGAGAGGGAGGCTTTATCGACGAAACAGCATCTTTTCCCAGCCGGGAGATTTTCTATCACTTCCTGTGGAAAGAAAGTTACGACTTGCCTCGTAGAACGGAGCCGAAGCCCCCACACATGCTCTGAATACGTCTTCAATATATTGCTTCGGTGTTTTCGTCCGCTTTACTCATTCCCAGTCTCCCCGAAAAATCCAGCTTTACAGTCTCTCACTGCTCTCATTCATGAATTTGTACTCTGCCACTGACCGGTCAAATCCTTTGATATGCCTGTACAGCCACTCAATGACATTTTTATTGACCTGCTCTACAAACGCGGCTGACGGACCTTCTTCCTCTTCCAGCATATTATAGAGATCCTTTACGACACTGCGCAGTTTTTCGTGTTCTTTTTTGTGAGCCTCAATTCCCGGATACTGAATGGACTCCTGAAGCTTTTCCTCCTCGCCGAAGTGAAATTCTGTATAATCCGCCAGATAATCCAGCGTTTTCACAGCGACCACTTTGTCCTTGCTCGTCTCGCAGCTGTCAAGAAGTTTATTGATCTTGTCGATCAATTCCTTGTGCTGTGTATCGATCATCTCATTGCCTGTTACCAAACTTTCATCAAATTCTGCTCTCATAAATCATAGCCTCCTTAATGTTTTTATATCCTGACCAGACAGGGCTGCCCCGCTGCTCGAGATTTCTTCCTGATATAAGTTCTAAACTTCCCCCTGCTTAAATTTCATTATCATCTCATTCGTCAGACTATCCCTGGACGGTTCAACCGGGATTTCCTCACGCTCGAACCACTCTGCCAGAGACAGTTCGTCCCGGTCAAGCGTAATCTTATCACTGCCGTCCAGGTCACAGTAAAATCCCATAAGCAGTGTATCGCTGAACGCCCACGGCTGGCTTTTGTAATACCGGATATTCCTGACCTTCAGCCCGACTTCCTCCATAACTTCTCTTGCTACCGTCTCTTCCACTGTCTCGCCAATTTCAGTAAATCCCGCGAGCAGAGCATATTTCTTGTACGCCCGCCCTGCATACTTAGACATCAGTATCCGGTTTCCGTCTGTCACCCCTATAATTACTGCCGGACAGATCTTTGGGAATTCCATATTGCCGCAGGAATCACATCTGAGCATCCGCTCCTTTTGATCCCTTACCATCATCTTACCACATCGGCCGCAGTATTTGTGATTTTTATACCAATTATAGAGCTGATATCCCGTAATCCCGGCAAATGCATGATACTGGGGATCTGCCGCCCGGAAAATCTCCGTATTCTCCATTGTGAAATCCGAAAGGGGCTCCCTGTTGATATCCCGGACCAAATAATAACGCTCATCGTCAACCGAAAACAAATATATGTAATCTTCGTATATCTCTTCATTAAGCCGCTCCAGCTCGCTGAACCTCGGGAATACAATTCCCGATGAAGTTTTCTTCATAAGCGCCTTGTGGTCTTCATAATATAATGCCCAGCAGTCCCCGTCCGGCGGCACGGGTTTATATTGATTATACAGATGTTTTGGCTGTATATCCTGTATCATCTCAGTCTCTCCTTAAACTCTCTCTGCGCTTCCCGCCTCTGGTCTTTTTTTGCAATGTCATCCCTCTTATCATAGAGCTTCTTTCCTTTGGCAAGACCGATCTCTATCTTTACGAGACTCCCTCTGAAATATACTTGAAGCGGCACCACAGTGATACCCTGCTCCTTCATTTTACCGAAGATTTTATTGATCTCCTTTTTATGAAGCAGGAGTTTCCTTATGCGAAGCGGATCTTTATTAAAGATATTTCCTTTCTCATAGGGAGAAATATGCATTCCGTATATATACATCTCACCGGATTCAACCCGTATGAATGCTTCTTTTATGCTGCACTTTCCCATACGGAGAGATTTGACCTCCGTACCGTGAAGCACGATCCCCGCTTCATATTTCTCGAGTATGAAATAGTCATGATATGCTTTTTTATTATTCGCGATCAATTTTGTCTCTGACTTTGCCATATTGTTTCTCCCTAAACGATCTCAAAATTCACTGTACGCTGCACTTTATCCGCATCGGTCACCCGCACTCTGACACTCTGTCCAAGCTTGTATGTCCTGCCCGTATGTACTCCGACCAGTTCGTAATCCTGCTCCACAAATTCATAATGGTCATCCCGCATATCCGCCACATGGACAAGTCCTTCCACTGTATTGGCAAGCTCTACATACAGCCCCCACCGGGTCACGCCCGAAATCACGCCGTCATATTCCTCTCCAATGCGTTCTCTCATATATTCAGCTTTTTTCAGTTTCACAACTTCCCGCTCTGCTTCCTCTGCAGTCCGCTCCTTCATGCTGCACTGCGCCGCCGTTTCAGGCAGGATCTCCGCATAGTGCGCGATACGCGCCTCCCCCAGCCTTCCGCGCAGATTATCCTTAATGATCCTGTGTATCTGGAGGTCCGGGTATCTGCGGATCGGAGAAGTAAAGTGGGTATAATACTTTGCAGCCAGACCGAAATGCCCCGTATTCTCTGTGGAATAGCGCGCCTGTTTCATCGAGCGAAGGGCAAGACGGCTGATCAGCGCCTCCTCCGGAGTCCCGTCCACTTTCCCGAGAAGCTTCTGTATCTCTTTTGGCCTCACTTCATTCCTCACATGGATGTGATATCCGAAATTGTTAATAAACGCCGAAAGCTGACGTATTTTCTCCTCGTCAGGAGTATCATGTGTCCGGTAGAGGAACGGCACGTCTCTCCAGAAATACTCCTCTGCCACAGTCTCGTTCGCCATGAGCATAAAATCCTCTATGATCTTTGTGGCTGCATTTCTCTCATATGGTTTGATCTCTACGGGCTTTCCCTCTTCATCCAGAATAACCTTAGTCTCCGGAAAGTCAAAGTCAATAGATCCCCTTCTCCCTCTGCGTTCTCTGAGGATATCCGAAAGTTCTTTCATCTGCAGGATCATTGGAACGACTTCTTCGTTTTCACGCAGAGCCTCTTCCTCACTCTCCAGGATCTTGGCAACTCCATTGTAGCTCATTCTTTTGTCCACGCAGATCACTGTCTCTGCGATCTCGTGGTCCAGCATCTCACCGGAAGGACTGATTGTCATGATACACGACAGTGCCAGGCGCTCCTCCCCCGCATTCAAAGAGCAGATCCCATTTGACAGCACATGGGGCAGCATAGGGATCACCCGGTCTGCAAGATATACACTTGTCCCTCTCTCAAATGCCTCCTTATCCAGAGCGCTCCTCTCCTGCACATAATTTGCCACATCTGCAATATGCACTCCCAGCCGGTAATTTTCTCCTTCTTTTGCAAGAGACACTGCATCGTCCAGATCTTTTGCGTCTTCGCCATCGATCGTCACCATCTGCCAGCCGCGCAGATCCTTTCTTCCTGCACAGTCCGCTTCGCTTACAGGCTTACCCACACGGACAGCCTGCCCGATGACTTTTTCCGGAAATTCCGTCTTTATTCCCATATCCGTTACTATTGAAAGGATATCTGTCCCCGGATCATTGACATGCCCGATAATTTCCGCGACTCTCCCCTCAGGCTTCATATGTTCTCCGCCGTATGACGTCAGCTCCACAACTACCTTGTGACCTGTCATGGCGTCCAATTCCTTGCCTGCCGGGATATAAATGTCATTCAGGTATCTCTGGTTATCCGGCCGCACAAAACCATAGCTCCTGCATTTTTCATATAATCCTACTACACGCGTAACGCTGTGTGAGATAACACGCACGATCTTTCCTTCCCTGCGGCGTCCGGAAGGCGCAGCGGTAATAATAAATTCCACCTCATCCCCCTGGAACGCGCCGCACAGGTTTTCTTCAGAGATAAATACATCGTCGCCTCCGCTTTCCGGCGTCACAAAACCGAATCCTCTCGAATTTGCCTGAAACACGCCCCGCAGACGCTCCGCATGTCCTTTGCTGTATTTCCCCCGTTTCGAGAGCGCGATCTTCCCCTCCTCCACAAGGGCGTCCAATACTTCTTTCAGCTCATCCCTCTGTTCTCTGGGGATCTGAAGCACTGCTGCTATCTCTTTTATCTTCATAGGGACATAAAAATCATCACAGATAAAATCAAATATAACCTTTTTGCGCTTTTCAAATGTCTGTTCCATAGTCCACTCCTCACTGCATGCAGCTGAGATCTGCCCTGCCGTCCATGCATGGCTTTTTCCCTAAAAAAGATCATTTCATTGAAGAAGCCTCGTCAAAAATCCGTAAAAAACATCTCAAAAATAATATAAGCACCCTATCCCATTATAGAGTGCTTACGTTAATCATTATCTTCTGATATAGTATTTTTCATACTAATTAAAGATTCCCAGATTGAGTACGACTGCCAAAATAATGAACAAAGCAGCCACTATCCTGGTAACTTTTACGAGAGTCCCTTCCATAGAACGCCCTTTATTGTGTCCCCAGTATGTATCTGCAGCACCGCTGATCGTACCGAGACCTGCTGACTTGCCTTCCTGCAGCAGAATAATCGCAGCCAACGCAATACAGTCTATAACAAAAATGATCGTTAAAACAATCTTCAAAACATCCATTTTTACACCTCCTGCGGATAAACCACGATTATTTTATCACAGTTGCCTGCACTTTGCAAGCCTAAAAGATCCCAAATATCTTTTCCCTGAATGCTCCGTAAAGGCTGTCATAATCAGTATACTGGATTTTGCTGTCCTTGAATCTGTTTCCCCACTCATCCCTGATCTGGTCCGCGATCAGAACAGCATCCTCGTGCTCTGTCATCAGGATAGCCGGGAAAACATAATAGATCATGAAGAAATTTAAATCCAGCTGAAGCGGTCCGCTTATCCTGCCGTTTTTTGAAGAGGCAAATTCATGTTCAACACTCTCCGCAAACACCTTTGCGATCTCTTTCGCCTTTTCATTTTTATTTTCAGCCTTTTCTGTCAGTTCTGTCATCTCCCGGAAATAATGTCCGTAATCCTCAACAAAGGCTTCCATATTTTGTTTATACGAAACCTTCTTAAGTTTCTTCATCATCGGCTTCATATTTTCAAAAACAGTCTCCACATGATCCAGCATACCTCATCCTCCATCTGTCATCTTATCAATCAGTAACTACGCCCTTCTGAAGCATAATATTTGCATAAAGAGCCGATTCCCCTGTGGCAATGATCGCATATACCTTTTTCGCCTCTTCATAAAATGCAAAACGCTCGATCTGCCCTACCACAGCATCTCCTCTGTCATCATGCTTGCGGATAATCTCTTTGTATGTATCCCAGATCGGTGTTTCAACATCATCCCCCGGCATAACTTCCATCAGATTTACCGGATGTTCCACATAAGTATCCAGAGGAAATACCTGAAGGATCGCATCGAGAAGCTCCGGCACCCCGTGTCCGTCACAGCGGATCACGATCGCATCTTTTCCCATGGACTCAGCAGGAAAATTTCCATCAGAGATAACCAGCCTGTCGCTGTGTCCCATCTCAGAGAGAACCATCAAAAGCTCTGGTGAAAGTATTTTCGGAATTCCTTTTAACATATCATATCCTCCTGATTATAATATTTTTTCTTTTAAAAAGGAACCGGGAATTTCCCGATTCCTTTCTATTACAGATCTGTCAGTATCTGACATCCCTGTCTGCACGTTTTTTTGATTGCTGATTAGTCGTACAGGTTCGGAGCAATGCTCTCGTCTTCCATGTTCTCAGCGTCATACCAGTAGCTGTCTGTTGCGATATCTTTTACTTCTTTTCCTTCGCAGTAGTCATACAGAGCCTTGATAGCCAGGTTACCCTGATCAACCGGAGCCTGTGTAACTGCACCGATGAGTGTTCCATCAGCAACAGCTGCTTTCAGTGTAGCACCAGCATCGAATCCGACACCAACGATACCCTCTTCCGGAGTAGCTGCAAGTACGCTTAAGTTCTGGTTAGCTGTGAGGACACCCTCTGCTGTAACCTGGTTAGAACCGAAGATAGCGATCGTATCTTCTTTGTTCATGATGTTGGAAGCCTCTGTTGCGGACAGCTCAACAGTTGTCTGAGCCGGTACAGCTACTTCGATGATAACATCAGCTGATCCCTCGTCGCCGTTGTTCTCTACCTGATCAACATAGTACTGGTTTCCGATAACTGCTACAGTCTTTCCGTCAGCCTCGATGAGCTCTTTCATCTTGTTGATGAATCCCATTCCACGTCCGGAAATGTTAGCGGATGTAGCATCCTGGTTAACTTCACCGATTCTTACCTGCTCTGTAGCGTTTGCGATCGTATCTTTGATCACTTCATACATATTCTCTGCTGCAACAGCTCCAGCTGCCTCATTATCAGTAGCGATCGTAGCGATTACAGATCCTTCCGGAGCATCCGGCACACCTGTGTCGAAGCATACTACCGGGATCTCTGCGTCAAGAGCATCCTTAAGAGAATCGATAACTGCGCTCTGGTCGTTAGCTGCAAGCGCGATACCATCCGGTTTCTGGCTGATCGCGTTGTTCAGCATGTTAACCTGGTCAGCGATATCAGACTCTGCGTTCGGTCCTGTTGTATTTACAGTAACTCCCAGCTCCTCAACTGCTGCGTCGATTCCCTGGATAGCTGCCTGCCAGTATGTAGACTGGAAGCTCTTAACTACAACTTCGAAATGATAGCTGCTGCCGCTCTCTGCACTGTCTCCGCCGTCAGATGTGTTGCCTCCATCTTTGCTGCCGCATCCTGCTACTAATCCAGCTACCATACATCCGCCAAGTAACACTGCTAAAACTTTCTTTTTCATATTTCATATCCTCCTGAAATAATTTTTTCCGGTCATGTTCGGAATCCGTATGTCCGGGTCTGGGGTTTTCCAGCCGGATACCGTGCACATATCCATCTGTTCATTTCCCGTACCGTACTTGCGTTTTCCAAGGCATGACCTGCCTTTTGCTTATATAGTAACAGCCGGCAGTTTGTCTTTATTTGTCCGAGATATTCTCCCGGCTGTTATCTATCATTATGGTTCAATATTTAATTGTCCGATTAATTACCTTCTCTTTTTCTCTTCAGGATATCGAAGAGTACGGCTGCGATCAGCACAAGACCTGTGATGATCTGCTGCCAGTTCGCTGTCAGACCGATAAACGGAAGACCTGTCTTCAGCAGACAGATAACGAACACACCTACCAGAGTACCTGTAATGCTTCCCACAGCGCCTGTCATGGACGTACCGCCCACGATCGCACCGCCGATCGCATCGAGCTCGAATCCGGCACCGCTTCCCGGCTGTACTGTTGCAAAGATTGCTGAGTACGCGATTGCTGCAAGTCCTGCGAATAATCCGCAGATCACATATGCCATTACATGATAGAACTTAACATTTACACCGGAAAGTCTTGTTGCTTCTTTGTTACTTCCGATCGCGCGTGTATAACGTCCCATTTTTGTATGGTTCAGCACAAAACTCATAACGATCACAAGAAGGATGATCCACAGGAATCCGATCGGAATATTCTGTCCGCCCATCTTGATCTTAAAAATGCTTCTGAACCATCCGCCCGGTGCTGTTGCTGTCGGCCACGGAATACCGTATCCGCCTACAACCATTGCTCCGAATCCGCGAGTGATCATACATGTACACAAGGTTGCCAGGAATGCCGGCAGATCCATAAGGGCTACCAGGCATCCGTTGATAACGCCGAAGATAACTCCCATCAGGACTGTCACGAGCATACCTGCCGCCACAGGCCATCCCTGATGTACGACCAGATAACCGCCGATCAGTGAATAACAGATCAGACCTGTACCGATGGAAAGGTCAACACCTGCCGTCAGCAGCGGGAATGTAACTCCGATCGCCATCAAAGCGATATAATATGAATAATCCAGAATACTTACTACTGTTGTATATTTTCTAAATCCCGGGCTCATTGCACAGAAGAAGATAAACATTACAATGACAATGATAAGGACAATAAATTTCTGTCCACCCATCCTGTCAATGAACGACTTGTTCGTGCCGGCCGTCTTACTTGCTGTTTTATTTGCCATCACGTTTTCCTCCCTAATTTATCTCTCTCGTAGCCATATTCATGATATTTTCCTGTGTAGCTTCGGAAATATCCAGCTCACCGGTCTTCTTACCCTCACACATAACGACGATCCTGTCGCTCATACGTAAGATCTCGGTCATTTCTGAGGAAACCATTATAATGGCTTTGCCTTCTGCCGCAAGCTGGTTCATCAGCTTGTAGATTTCGTTCTTTGCACCTACGTCGATACCTCTTGTCGGCTCATCGAAAATGAGGATATCACAGTTTCTTGTAAGCCATTTTGCAATAACGACTTTCTGCTGGTTACCGCCGGACAGGTTCACAACAAGCTGATCCACACTCGGTGTCTTGGTTGCAAGAGATTTTACAAACTTCTCAGCAACTTCTTTCTCTTTTTTCTTGTTGATGAACGGACCGTTGGAGAACTCGTCCAGATCAGCCATTGTCGTATTCTCGGCAACTGTCTTCTGAACAACGATACCAAATCTCTTTCTGTCCTCTGACAGATAGCCGATACCGTTCTTAACCGCATCCTGCGGGCTCTTGATCGTAACTTTCTTGCCATTGACGTAGATATCTCCGCTGTCGATCGGATCCGCGCCGAACAGGGCTCTCATCGTCTCTGTACGTCCTGCGCCCATCAGTCCTGAGAAGCCGAGCACTTCGCCCTTGTGAAGCTCGAAGCTTACATCCTGAACCATCTTGCCGGCGTTGAGGTGCTCTACCTTCAGTACAACCGGTGCTCCCGGAGGTGTCATATTCTTCGTCTTCGGATCTTCGTAAATAACACGGCCTACCATCATGTTGATGATATCGTCTTTTGTTGAATCTTTCGTGATCAGCGTTCCGACATACGCGCCGTCACGCATTACCGTTACACGGTCTGTGATCACCTTGATCTCATCCATACGGTGGGAGATATATACAATACCCAGACCCTGATCACGAAGATCGCGGATGATCTTAAACAGCTCCTCGATCTCTGCCTCTGTCAGCGCTGCTGACGGCTCATCAAAGATAATAACTTTTGCTTCGTGGGAGATAGCCTTTGCGATCTCGCACATCTGCTGTTTTCCGACTGTAAGTCTGCTCATCGTCTCCGTCGGATCGATGTCGATATGCATTCTGTCGAAAAGCTTTCTTGCCTCTTCATTCATTTTCTTGTCATCGATGCTGATGCCCTTTTTGAACTCTCTTCCGATGAAGATGTTCTGCGCAACAGTCAGATGACCAAGCATGTTAAGCTCCTGATGCACGATAACGACACCTGCATCCTGTGCTTCACGTGTATTATGGAATTCTACTTCTTTTCCTTCATATGTAATCGTTCCGGAATCTTTTTTGTAGATACCTGTCAGCACTTTCATCAGTGTTGACTTTCCGGCACCATTCTCTCCCATGAGTGCGTGTACTTCACCTTTTCTGACTTCCAGATCTACATGGTCCAGCGCATGAACACCCGGGAAAGATTTGTCGATCCCTTTCATTGTTAATATAACTTCGCCCATATTCTTTACCCTTGCCTTTCTCAATCACACTT
>ERZ1643247.1432-NODE-1432-length-21976-cov-4.912686_pt1 | contig 21976 bp, 21 predicted proteins | sample MGYA00579264_ERZ1643247 | MGnify/ENA primary metagenome ERZ1643247 (study PRJEB29033, sample SAMEA4952262) | chicken gut metagenome | biome: Broiler Chicken; feature: Gastrointestinal Tract; material: Caecum | place: Ireland | collected 2018 | study: Broiler... | reverse complement strand
ATACAATATGTTGTGCGACCAGTGAACGTCAGAGCGAGGCAGCCGAGCTTGCTGCCCATAGTGATCTGATGTTTGTGATCGGCGGACGGCACAGTTCAAACACGCAGAAGCTTAAGCAGCTTTGTGGAAGCTTTTGTCCTACGGTTTTGATCGAAACGAGCGCTGAACTCAGGAACATCGATTTATCCGCTTATGATAAAATTGGTATCACCGCCGGAGCGTCAACGCCGGCTCATATAATCAAGGAGGTTCTTAAAACGATGAGTGAGATTTTAAGAAATGAGGAAAACGAAGATTTTGCGACCTTGCTGGAGCAGTCGCTGGAAAGCGAAAAAATTTATAACGGCAAGCGCGTGACGGGCGTTGTCACATCCGTTGCTCCCAATGAAGTCCATGTGGATATCGGCGCAAAACAAGCCGGTATCGTTCCGGTAGAGGAATTGACAGATGATCCCAATGCCAAAGTAGAGGATCTTGTGAAAAAAGGGGACGAAATTGAACTTTGCGTCGTAAAGGTAAATGATCAGGAAGGGATTGTTACCCTTAGCAAAAAACGCTGTGATGCGCAAAAGGGCTTTGAAAAGATTAAAGAGGCATATGAAAACGGTACAGTTTTAGATGCCGTGATAACAGATGTAGTCCGCGGCGGCGTTCTTGCGTATACTTGCAATACGAAAATTTTCATTCCTGCTCCGCATTGCTCCAATACAAGGGTAGAAGATTTAAGTACTCTGTTGAAAAAGCCTGTACGGATCATGATTATTGAAGTGAATGAAAACAGAAACCGTGCAAAAGGTTCTGTCAGAGCCGTCTTAAATGCTGAGCGGAAGGCAAAACAGGAGAAATTCTGGGAAGAGGTCGAGATTGGGAAAGTATATACCGGTGAGGTAAAATCCCTTACATCTTATGGCGCTTTTGTAGATTTGGGCGGCATTGACGGTATGATCCATGTTACGGAGCTTGCATGGACAAAGGTTAAGCATCCGTCTGAAATTGTGAATGTCGGCGATATGGTTGAAGTATACATTAAGGATTTCGATAGAGAGAAAAAACGTATTTCTCTTGGATATAAGAAAGAATGCGACAATCCGTGGACCATTTTTACGACGAAATATTCTGTCGGCGACGTTGTCAAGGTTAAGATCGTTTCTTTTGCGACATATGGTGCGTTTGCGGAAATTCTGCCAGGTGTTGACGGCCTGATTCATATTTCTCAAATTGCAAATCAGCATGTAGAAAAGATTGCCGACGTTTTAAAGCTTGGCGAGGAAGTCGACGCAAAAATTATCGCTATTGATACGGAGAAAAAGCGTGTCAGCTTGTCTATGCGCGCCCTGCTTTCTGAAGAAGAGCAGAAAAGGGAGCATGTAGCGGAAACGGCAGAAGAGGACGATTCTGTTACAGAATAATTCGCCTCCTTCTATTACAGCAAATAGAAACCGGATGCTCGCGCATCCGGTTTTTATTTGCAGAAAAGTATTCGCTTTGTATTGTCCGAATTATTTTAACAGATGCCTTTTGATAATACGTTCTCTTGTGTCGAGATAGGTTTGATCAACTGCATGCTTATGTTTAATCAGATCGGAGAGAAGGCGAATATCAAGATCTAAACTGTCAAAAATTTCTGCAATAACTGTAGCGCATGCCCGGCAATTACCTCGTTCTATATTTGAGATTGTTGCACGGGAAAGATTGACGATCTCAGAAAGCTCCTCTTGCGACCAGCCAAGCTCCTTTCTCGCTCTCTTGATCATAATCCCAATATACTTCTCAGTTTTCATAAATATTCCTCCTGCTATAGTTGATAATTAAACAATAACAGGTTTTGGAATTAATTCTATGATTACCTTTGAAAATGAAGTTAAGGTGATTCAAATATATGAAATATCGATTAAGCAATTTAAAAATCTTTATGCCTTTAAGCTTGCGCGGCTATTGGATAATATAATATAAGCTTTCGTAAAAAATATTTTTTCCTTATATATAAAGATAAAAGGAAAGTGCGGTTTATACCTATCACGACGGGATTTTTTCAAAAATATTTCGTCATTTATCTGCCAAGCACCTTGACATATTGACTTGGAGTACACTTTAAGTTGTATAATGTATATTAAGTATTTCACATTTTAATATATCTTGATCGGAAAAGGAGTGTGCATTTATGATTTACAAAAAGTTTAAAGATATTGAATTGTCTGCTCTTGGAATGGGGGCGATGCGGCTTCCTGTTGTCAACGGCAATGATGCGGAAATTGATAAAAAGGCAGCAAATGAAATGGTTGATTACGCCATAGAACATGGCATAAATTATTTCGATACTGCTTGGGGGTATCACAACGGCAATTCTGAAATTGTTTTGGGAGAAGCGTTGTCGCGATATCATAGGACACGTTATTATCTTGCGGACAAGTTTCCAGGATACGATTTATCTAATATGGGCAAGGTAGAGGAGATATTTGAAACGCAATTAAAAAATGCCGAGTGGATTATTTTGATTTTTTCTTTTCCACAATGTCTGTGAAATGAATATCGATGCATATCTGAACGAAGAATACAAAACATTTACTTATTTGAAACAGCAAAAAGAGAAGGGACGCATTCGATATCTTGGTTTCTCTGCACATGGAAGTTATGACGTGATGGAGCGCTTCTTGAAAAAATATGGTGCAGAGATGGAATTTTGTCAAATACAGCTCAACTATTTGGATTGGGACTTTCAGGACGCAAAGAAAAAGGTGGAGCTGTTGGAATCATATCATATCCCGGTTTGGGTTATGGAGCCATTACGCGGCGGGCGTTTAGCTGTACTCTCTGCGGATGATACAGAAAAGCTAAAAAGGATGCGGTCAGATGAATCGGTACCAGCGTGGGCTTTCCGCTTTTTGCAGACAATACCGAATGTAGTTGTCACGCTTTCCGGAATGTCGGATATGGAACAGCTAAAGGATAATATTCAGACTTTTGAAGAGGAGAAGCCCCTCTCTCACTCGGAGATGACAGAGCTTTTACATATGGCGGATGCAATGGTGAAAAAAATTGCGCTTCCCTGTACGAGCTGCCACTATTGCGTAAGCCATTGCCCACAGGGGTTGGACATCCCGTCTCTCTTATCGCTTTATAATGAACACTGCTTTACAGACGGTGGTTTTATTGCACCAATGGCACTTTCTGCAATCCCAGAGGACAAACGTCCAAGCGCATGCATCGGCTGCCGGAGTTGCGAAGCTGTATGTCCGCAGCAGATTCGGATTTCTGAGGCGATGGCCGATTTTACACAGAAGTTGGGTGTATGATTAGGGTTAAAACAGAAAATAAGTAAAGCTGCATCATTTAGCGAATAGGCGGCCATAATGCTGGTTGTACCCGATATGCCATGTGAAAGCCTCCTTATGTAGGACAGTCGTTATGGCGAAGCAAAGGGAACCGACAGAGAATAAAAGCTTTGGGTATAAGAAAATATAGAATCAGGCAAGCTGACGCCGTTTTTGAAGCGGCGTCAGCTTTATTTTTATGCGAATACGTTCGTAGTTGTAAAAGTGGCTGTAGCGGCTAAAGATCTCATTTGCCTCGGCAAAAAGTGTTTTTGTGCCGGTAGATGCATGCTGTTTCGAGAATAGAAAAGAATTTTTTACCTTGCATTGCCGTAATAGTTTAGTGCAGATACAGCCTGTAGATTTGCAAAGCTGCCTTATGAACTCGGACTGCGATAATCCGCACAGGTTAGAGCAATACTCTAATTTCTGTTTTTCTTCTTCGGTCAGTCTTACTGTTATGACCTTTTTATCACTTTGTTTCTTGCTCAAAATATATCATCTCCATTCTTGTGTTTTAACTTTGTAAAGGGGTATTCAGGGGTGCGGGTGTCCGGTGGACACCTCTAAGCGAAGCTTAGAAGCACCGACCGAGCCGGCAGGCGAGACTTTCCCCTGAGTTAAGTCCACACGCCTTTAGGCTGTGGATGGATTTTGGTATCAAAATCCGATGCTCGTTATCCCTGTGGACACACTGTTTCTCCTATTTTTGCCAGTCTGTCTGAATGTCGTTTTTCTCTCCCTGCCCCGGAGTCTCACCGCAGCGTTGCTGTGCTCGCTCCCATCAAAGGGAGATCATCGCACGGTCATATCCCATCCAGCCGATCATTCCGTTGTAACCGGCTTTCGGGCAACAAAAAAGCCGGCACACAAATGCGTACCGACTTCCCACAAAAGGATAGACCTATTCCCTGCGGTGGTGGCTTCACATTCATGTAACCGGCTTTGAAATTCAAAGTCGAAACTGTCCTTTACGCTTTTCCGACTGCCGACAGTCTAAAGCAGTTTCAGAAGCGGCGGTACTTTCTCTTAGCATACCACAGGCGTTGTCCGGCTGAAAGCCGTCTTCTCACTCTAATGTGAAGAATGCTATTCAGTTGTAGTCCCCAAATGAGAACATCTATATTATATCAGAAATCCTGCCGGAAAGCAAGTTGTTTCCATCAGGGTTTCTGTATAATTTTGAAGCAACAAAAACACATGATCTCTTAAATTGTTTTAGACTTATCATACCGCCACAGTAACGATCCGGCATTCGCTTTTGATTTTTTGTATGTCAACAGCAGACAGCAGTTTCCTTTGTGCAAGAGCAGCGGCAAGCTTTTCAAAGAGTTCCCAGTTTGATGAAAGAATTTCTTTTGCTTTCCGGTAATATTTTTCAACCTCAACCGCAACCGCCTCTTCCTGTGCTGACATAAGACGCTGCGAATCGTTGTATTCAGCTGCATGAAGATGAAATCCGATCATGCAGGTATTGACGATCAAATCCCTTGTCATGTTAAATGCTTGATCCAGATCCCGTTCGCAGCCAATGTCTGAAATCCCGAATTTCTGTTCTATTGCCGCAACACCGCCAAGTGAACCGATAATACGGCTTTTATTCCAATAGAGCGGCGTTTTGCTGTTATCATTATAATAACTTGTAAATCCGCCTCTCTTTCGAGTTGCGTTGTATGCTGAGACAAGCGTTACGCTTTCCGGGCAAAGCACTTCGGATATTACGGCATGCCCTGCTTCATGATATACAATCTGCGAGACAACATGATTCGGGTCGGAAAGACAGCAGTAAAAATCATCTGGTTCGTCTGCAAGATCATCTTCGTCATCCGGAAAAGCTTGAAACACCGTCCGCATACAAGCCTTCAAAAAGTGCTCCAGTGTGATGACTTCGGCACGCTCATACCCTGCATACAAACCCGCTTCGTTGATTACGGTTTCCAACTCGGCGCAAGAGCGTCCGTCCATGATTTTCGCAATGACGGTGGGATCGATATCGTCAATAAAGCGTTTGGATTGCAGGTAATAGGTTATGATTTTCACGGCATCCTCTCCGTGGGGAGCGTTCACCTCAACGGTACGGTCGAACCGCCCTGCGCGGCGAAGAGATCGGGGAAGACAGCGGATGTTGTTCACCGTAGCCAAGACGAATACCTGCTTATCCTTTGTTTCATCGATGCACGACTGCACCGTGACATATTCCTCCGCATCCGGATGCCGCTCGTCTCCATTGGTAAACTTATCCATATCGTCGAGATAAACAATAGACGGAGCATTCTGTACGGCCTTGTCAAAGGTTGCCTTTATTTTTTTGATGAAATCACCGTTTGGCGAATCCTTGCGGCAGCAAAATACCTTGCGCCCGCTTTCTTTTATAACGGCGCTTGCCATCAAAGACTTCCCGACGCCCGGTTCCCCGTAAAGCAGCAGACCTCTCGGTGCGGATACACCCAGTTTGTCATAGGCTTCTCGGTTCTTCAGCGTGTCGCTGATTTGCTTCAGCTCCTTTTTTATAGAAGAATACCCGATAATTTTATCAAATGCGTTCATGAAAAACATCCTTTCTTTTTGTGGTACTTTAAAAATACCACATCAGATGTACTTTTTTTGTCTCACCACATCTTGTAAAATGCAGTCGATGGGAGTAAAATAGTACAGAGGTGAAGAACATGTATACGGCGCAGCCCAAAAAGATGCTGATCATGAATATATTGGACATTTTAAAAAAGTATACGGATGAAAACCATCGTCTGAGTCAGAAAGAGATTGCAGATATTTTGAAATCCGAATATGATATGACCGTTGACCGGAAAGCCGTGAAGCGGAACCTGATGAATCTGATTGATTTCGGATATGAGATCGAATACAGTGAATCGGTGCGTATGGTACCGAACCGGTCGACGGGGAAACTGGAAGAAAGCTATATCTTATCCGATTTTTATCTGGTTCGTGATTTTACCGACAGCGAGCTGCGGCTGCTGATTGACAGCCTGCTGTTTTCCAAGCACATTCCCTACAGCCAGTGCAGGGAGCTTATAGGCAAACTGGAAGGTCTGTCTAATCGGTATTTTCGTTCAAGGGTCAAGCACATCAAAACCATGCCGGATCTATCCCTGCACAGTCAGCAGCTTTTTTACACCATCGAGGTTTTGGACGAAGCGATCGGCAAGCACCGTCAGATATCCTTTACGTACAACAGCTACGGCACCGATAAAAGACTGCATCCGAGGAGGGACAGCAACGGCGGGATCCGTGAATATGTCGTCAATCCCTATCAAATCGCGGCGGCAAACGGACGCTACTATCTGATCTGCAATTATGACAAATATGATGATGTTGCCAATTACCGGCTGGATCGCATCACAAACATCAAGCTGCTGCAAACGCCCGCAAAGCCGATGGAGAAAGTCAAGGGGCTGGAAAACGGTTTTGATCTGCCGAAACACATGGCGGAGCACATCTATATGTTCGCAGGAGAAAGCGGAATCGTGACCTTTCGGGCAAAAAAATATCTGCTTAACGACATCATCGACTGGTTTGGCGGCGGCGTCACCTTTTTTGACGAGAGGGACGAGGAGGTAAGCGTTCGGGTGCGTGTCAATTTTGCCGCCATGCGGCGCTGGGCACTGCAATATGCCCTGCACGCAAAAATACTGTCCCCCGAACTGCTGGCGGAGCAGGTAAGAAATGATATTAAGGCGGCGATGGAGAATTACGAGGTGTAAATAAATTGTAAATATTTATTTTCATGAGACTAAGTAGGAAATTGGATTCGGTTATATTATATTGGAAATCTGATGTTTAACCTAGAAAGGACGTTTATTATGAATACAAAAAATAATATTTTTCATTATGCTACAAGTGAATTATCACAAGATGCTTTTTTATGTTGGCTGTTTTCTTTTACATTAAAAGATGTTGACAATGAACCCGTACTCAAAACGTGTGCTGAGGATTTTCTCAAACAGTTTGTTCCAGAATTAGAGGATGAAAACGAAATTTGGCTCAGCAATGAACCAGAGAGGCAATATAAATCGATTGATATATTACTTACGGTAAATGACAAATACAAAATAATCATAGAAGATAAAACCTATACAAAAGAACACGACAATCAGCTTGAGAGGTATTTCGACATAGTTAAATCTGACTTTACGAATTATGTAGTAAAGAGCGTATACTTCAAGATCGGATTTCAAAGCGACACATCAGCCGTCGAAAGAGCCGGATATATGTATTTCGGGCTAGAATCGGTACTTCCTGTGATTGAAAAGTACGCATTCAAAACAATAAATGAAATATTTATGAGTTATTACTTCCATTTAAAACAGTGGTACAATGATATCAATAAATACAAATCTCTCCCGATCTGCAAGTGGGGCGAAGCTCAGATCAATGGCTTCTACAACTCACTGGAGAAAAATTTCTGTGGAATGCAGTCGGATTATGGATATGTTCCAAATCAATCGGGCGGTTTTTATGGCATGTGGTTTTATAACGACATATATCGAACATGCAATGGAGCAATGTATGAATTGTATCTACAATGCGAGTTTAGTAACGGCGAAATGAAAATTTGTTATAAAGCAAGCAGTCAGTCTGATACCAAAATAAATAAAGAAGAACGCGAATATTTCATTTGGCGGAAACGAGATAATTGGGTAAATATTGCCGAAAAAAATGGATTTGAAAAGCCGCCTCGTTTAAGAGGCGGGAAAACATCAACTTTGGGAATATATAACTTCAGTTCTAATAATATCTCCTATATTGAAATAAAAAAAATCCTCTCTGATGCTATTAAATCGTTCAAGCAAATTATTAAAGAATTAGATGAATAATTTAAGGAATAAAGAGTAGCAAATAGCTTAATGTGGGTTCTGTCCGGAATATTATATGGATTGTTTGCAGAAAGAAATCCAGCTATAGCCCCTTTTTATCCCATCCGGTCTGCTAAAATAAGATCAACAAATCAAGGAGGTTGATTTTATGAAAGCAAAAAAGGCAATGAAAACATTTATTTGTATCCTGACGGTCGTGCTGGCTGTGTCTCTTACGGCGTGTGAAAGCGATAACGGTGCCGATGATACAACCTCGCCCACTGTGGGCACTGAGGGCATTACGGACAGCTCGACATCCTCCGTACATATGGAGGAAACAAAGCCGGACATTGAAAGCACTGAACCGGAACAGGAGCCGACCTATTATCACGCAGCGCTCTGCGGAGCAGTCGTGACTGAGCAGGACGGTTCTCCGCGTTTTACATATGTGAAAAAATGTGAAAGCTGCGGTACGGTGCAAAGCGGAAGCAATACGACAAATGCTACCGGAGGCGTGCTGCACGGCAGTTTCTTATGCTTCGGATGCAAAGAAACGCAGCAATTTGAGATTGAGACTACACAAAATTGAAATGCCGTATCGGACGGATACAGCATAAAATAAGGGAGAGATTCATCTGTCGGTATATGTAACATCTGATTTGCACGGCTATCCTCTTGAAAAATTCAAGAAATTCCTTAAAAAAGTCGGATTTTCGGGCGACGATTTTCTCTATATTCTCGGAGATGTGGTCGACCGCAACGGAGACGGCGGCGTGGAAATGCTCTGTTGGCTTTTAGAACAGCCGAATGTTCAGTTGATTCTCGGAAATCACGAAGCGATGCTTTTATCCTGTGCATTTGTTTTTGAAACGATCACAAATGAAAGCCTGCAAAACGTTACATCCGAAAAGCTGGAGCTTTTGAATACTTATATGCAAAACGGCGGCGATGTCACACTGAAAGCGCTGCAAAAGCTGAACAAATCATCGCCGGAAACAGTGTCGTATATTCTGGATTACCTGCACGATGCCTCGTTGTATGAAACGGTTTCGACGGAGGAAAACGACTTTCTGCTCGTTCATTCCGGTATTGATAATTTCAATAAAAACAAAAAATTGTCTCAGTACACGGTGAATGACTTTTTATGGACGTGGCCGGAGCTTTCGGACGAATATTTCGATGACATTATTACAGTTTTCGGACATACGCCCACACTGTCATACGGAAAGGAATATACGGGAAAAATCCTCAAAACACGAACGTGGATTGATATCGATGTCGGTGCTGCTTACGGGAAAAAGCCGGTTTTGCTGCGTCTGGACGATTTGCGGGAATTTTACGCAGACTAAGATTGCGATTCAGCGGTATTTATACCTGTTTTACAAAAGCACAGCAGGTATTACGACTTTTGATGAGGAGAACAGGCTGATGCGTCAGGAGTTACAAAAAATAATGCGAATTCCTCGTTTTGGATTTACCATTGAAAAACAACATGAAATAATCAACCGGGATAAAGCGTTTGAAGTGTTGACCCCGGCTCGCCAAAGTAAAAGTACGGTTGCCGTGTTTGAAAACGATCATGTAGTGATTACAAAACATGTGATTGTTTGTCCCTGGTGCGGGAAGACAATGCCGGCGTATTATAGCCGTAAAATGAAATCTCATCCCATGCTGGATATTTGGTTGGCACAGCAAACATCCATTTCGGAAAAGATTCCGCAAGCACTTGTATTCAACAGGCCTATAGAAACAATGAACTATTTTATTTGCCCCAAATGCAATATGGAATCCTATCCAAGCAAAGGATTTGTAGATGTTTTATTTACGATTGATAAAAGGAAAATTAAAATCTCCCGAAAATTGGAATTGAAAGAATGGTTTCAAATCGAATGGGGTGCTGACAAAATATGTATTACTGATTTTGAGCTGTATGAAACAATAACATTCCACTTAAAAAACGGTCATACTTTTGTTTCACTGGAAGACGGGCGCGGCGAAAAACTACAGATTCGTGACATTTCAAATAGAAAACCAAACCTTAATTCTGATGATCCGATATTCGAATTGATCAATTTATAAGCCGGTCAACCGAGAACTGAAAAATCAGTTTGTAAAAATTTTTCATGGTCCTTTACCCTTTCGGACAAAGGAACTTACCGTAGAGCAGTTTCTTCTAATGACCAGATTTATCGGATATGATTCAGGATTTTACAATGCGCTTCCATATGCCGAAAAAGGGGATTTGATTGAAAGGCGTTTTCTGAAACCAGCTAGAAGGCTGCATCATGCTGCGAAGATTCCGAGCATCTTTAAAAAAACAACGTTGCCGAAAGTAAAAAGTATTCGGAAACTGCTTTTTTGTAATCCTGCGTTATTTTTTTACACAGAGGAACTCGAACAGTTTTGGAAAATTATTGAAGATATCAATTTATTTCGGAATTTTATCACATCTCAAAATATTTTTTCTGAATTGGCGTTCTTGCATAAAATGCCGCATCTTATCAATTTCTATGCGGAATATAAGGCGGAAATCGGGATCAAAAGGTTATATCATTATTTCTTTCGGACAACAAATCGATATTGGTTATATCACTATGTTTCGTGGTATTATCTGCTCAGCGAGTATGATAAAAAAATAGAGCGGAAAAAGTGGCACAATGGATGGCTGGAGAAACGGGATGATTTTGAGGGGATTGAAAATGATATGGGAGCGCTTTTTGGCGTTTCAATACCGGATTGCTCATCAAAGGATTTCAGACATCCCGGCTTGGAATGCTGCATAAACGGATATTCTTTCAGAAGGCTGAAAAACTCCATGGAATTTTTGCGGGCAGGCAAAGAACTGAAAAATTGTCTTGCCGGCTGGCAATTTTTTCGAAATAATGTTTACGGCATTATGGATAATGGCAAGTATGTAGCGGCTGTTGAAGTAAAAAACAATGTGATTATTCAAGCGCATATCTACCGCAACGGAGATATCTCTGACAACCACAGCATAAAACAAGCGTTTGATATTTGGAAAAGCAGAAATTTGATGACAGAGCAAAAGCAAAAAGGTTTGAGATATGCCGGTGAATTTTAGGCTTACTTTAAGGCTTGTGTTTCGCCATAACGATCGCCCTATTTTCTACATATAAAAAGGTAGAAAATTAGAGATTTGAAAAGCCTGATTTCAAGCAGTTTTTAAGGTATAAACTTTGAGGGGTAAGGTGTTTGTACCTTACCCCTCGGTTTTGCGTTTCAAAGCGTTACGAGTCATTTACGGATGTCACAATGCTCTTGATTTATGCGAAAATTACTTCTGCATTTACGATCTCCGCAGCCGCTTCCCGTAGCGCATTCATCTTACCCACCCATTCCATCGGCTGCTCGGCTTTGAGTTTTTCGGTCACACCATTACGCTTTGACATCTGTTTTAAAATCTGGGAAAACATTTCTTTTGCTTGTTCGTCAATGTCGGCAAGATAACCGTTCAGTTTACCGCTTGTCAGCAGATTAGTATATAACACTTTACGGTGCTGCCGGATATATCGCATATGCCGCTGTCCCCATATCCCAATAGGCTTATTTCCTTCGGCGGGTAAAGTGAGATTCGGCAAATAATAATCGCCTTGCAAAGTATAGCTGATGCCTGTTTTTTCATCAATGTAATGCTGTTTCATTTCGTAATCCTCCAATATGATTGATTTCACCTACAAATCCAATCATGTCGGCTGACTACAAAAGCCGAATGGAGAGGACTTCCTTACGAAGCCTCTCCCTTAGCCGGCTCTTTTCATATGATTTTTTATCGCTGAAAAAGTGTAAACGTATTTTTATGGCAGCGTAAAATCCCATCTTTCTGCATTTTGGAAAGCTCGTTTGACAGTGCGCTGCGATCCACGCTAAGATAATCCGCAAGCTGCTGGCGATCAAAAGGAATAATAAAACTGCAACTGCCATATAGCTGAGCTTGCTCTGATAGATAGGAAAGAAGCCTGTTGCGAATTGTTTTCGGTGAGGTGTGGAGAATCCTGCGTGATAGCGTCAGATTTTTTTCTGCTGAAATTTGAAGCAGATTTTGTATCAGCTTGTTGTAGTGAACACAGGAATGCGAGCGGACGCTAAGCAGGTAGGCTGCATTTACAAACAGCACCGAGCTTTTTTCACAGGCAACGACATCCACCATCAAAGGCTGATCCGGAATACAGGCGTAGGTTTCCGCAAATATTTGGCCTGCTGGCACATAGCTTAAGATGCTTTTGTTTCCCCAAATATCGTGATTTTCAATATTGATGCTGCCAGATAAGACAATGCCTAAATTTTCGGTAGTTTCACCGGCATGCAGTATCACCTCATCTTTATCGTATCTTTTTTCATAGGCGCCAAGACAATTAAGCGCATCTTCTGCTTCCTCCTGCGATAATCCATGAAACAGTGGTGTACGGATTAAAAAAGAATAATTCATATTATATAAGCCTCATTTTGTTGTTATAACAACATATTTACTTTTGTCATTATAGTATACTGATATCGTAAAGTCAAACAAGAAAACGGAGGTTCATAATATGATTAGAAGGATTATTGATATTGATGAAAAGAAATGCAATGGATGCGGTGTTTGCGCTGCAGCTTGCCATGAAGGTGCTATTGGTATGATAAATGGAAAAGCAAAGCTTTTACGGGATGACTACTGCGACGGATTGGGAGACTGTCTTCCTGCGTGCCCAACTGGCGCTATTTCGTTTGTTGAACGTGAAGCAGAAGCCTATGATGAAATAGCGGTTCAGAAGAATAAGCAGGAAAAGCAAACAGATAAGCTTCCTTGCGGTTGTTTGGGCACACAGTCCCGAATGATCCGGCAAATTGAAGACAACAGCTTGGACTCTGCTGTAAAAGCAAGCAGCCGATTGGCGCAATGGCCGGTACAGATTAAACTGGTACCGGTAAACGCACCTTATTTTAATGGAGCAAAGCTGCTGATTGCAGCCGACTGTACTGCCTATGCTTATGCTGCGTTTCATGAAAAATTTATTAAAGGGCATATCGTTATTGTCGGATGCCCAAAGCTGGATTCTGTTGATTATACGGAGAAGCTTACGGAGATTATCCGGAATAACAATATCAAAACCGTAACGGTTGTTCGTATGGAAGTCCCATGCTGCGGTGGATTGGAACATGCGGCAAAAAAAGCGCTGCAAAAGAGTGGGAAGTTTATTCCATGGCAAGTTGTTACCCTTTCGACAGACGGGAAGATCCTTGATTGAAATAAGAGGACAGGGAAAAAGAATCCTTTTGCTATTTTATGTGTAAACAAAAAAGAGCCGATCATGATCGGCTCTTTTTTACTTGCAGGATTCTACAAAAAACAGTACAAAACGTAATTGTATAAAATCAATATTCTGCATTACCGGTTGTTCTTGGAAAGGGGAGGACATCGCGGATATTTGAGATACCAGTCATATACATAATCAAACGCTCGAACCCGAGCCCAAATCCTGCGTGCTTTGTTCCGCCATAGCGCCGCAGATCGAGATACCATGAGTAGTCCTGTGGATCCAATGACAGTTCCTGCATGCGCGCTTCTAAGACCTCTAAGCGCTCTTCACGCTGACTACCTCCGATAATCTCGCCAACCCCCGGAACCAAAAGATCCACAGCTGCTACAGTTTTTCCGTCGTCGTTTAATCGCATATAAAAAGCTTTGATTTCTTTTGGATAATCTGTGACGAACACAGGACGTCCAAATACCTTCTCTGTCAGATAGCGTTCGTGTTCAGTCTGTAGGTCAGCGCCCCAATACACGGGATATTCAAATTCATCCTTATGTGGGCTTAACAGTTCGATTGCTTGCGTATAAGTGACTTTAGCAAAATCGGACTCAATTAGATCGGTCAGCCGTGCAATGAGCCCTTTATCAAAAAATTGATTAAAGAAAGCCATTTCATCCGGACAATGTTCCATAACATAGCGCAGAACATATTTAATCATATCACGCGCCAAATCCATATCGTCATTTAGATCGGCAAAGGCAATCTCCGGTTCGATCATCCAAAATTCAGCGGCATGACGGGGGGTGTTAGAGTTTTCAGCCCGGAAGGTAGGGCCAAACGTATAAATTTTCCCAAACGCCATTGCCATACATTCCCCTTCGAGCTGGCCGGAAACCGTAAGATTTGCAGGCTTGCCGAAAAAGTCTTGAGAAAAATCGACAGTACCGTCTTCTTTTAAAGGCGGATTTTGCGCCGGGAGCGTGGTAACACGGAACATTTCACCCGCTCCTTCACAATCGGAAGCAGTGATCAACGGTGTGTGCGCATAAACAAAGCCGCGTTCATTAAAAAAACGGTGGATCGCAAAGGCGGCGACGCTCCTAACACGGAAGACCGCACTTAACGTGTTAGTCCGAGGGCGCAGATGTGCAATGGAACGAAGGTATTCCAGCGTATGACGTTTTTTTTGCAGAGGATAATCCGGAGTAGAAGCGCCTTCCAATTCTATTTTTTCAGCATGAATTTCAAATGGCTGTTTGGCTTGCGGTGTGAGCAGCAGTATACCGGTTACATTGATTGCAGAGCCGACATTGTATTTTGCCACTTCTTTAAAATTTTCAATTTTGCTGTCTTCAAATACAATTTGAAGATTTTTGAAGCAGCTTCCGTCGTTTAATTCAATAAAGCCCAATGCTTTTGAATCACGAATGGTCCGTACCCATCCGCAAACTGTAACGCTTTGGTTTGCATATGGCTCCGGATCAGAAAACAATGTCCGGATTTCTATTCTCTTCATTTCTGTTATCCTCCATTCAATCCGCTGAAAAAGCGGAAAATCTCCTGCTAATCCAGCTTTTTTATTATACGTCACTCTTAGCAAAAGCGCAAGAAATACCTGAACCTATCTGTGATTTTATTTCAGGATCATCTGAAAATCGCATTTTTGCATTGTATTCACGGCCCGAAAATGCTATGCTTATAATTAAAGATATATCGCCAAAGGAGAAACGGCGGTTAGGCAATTGAAGCGGGAGGATATAGCGATTATGAAAAAAGCAGAGATTTTAAATCAGATCAAGGGAGGTTTGATCGTTTCGTGTCAGGCTTTACCGGAAGAGCCTCTCCATAGCTCGTTTATTATGGGGAGAATGGCGTATGCTGCTATGCTTGGCGGTGCAAAGGGGATTCGTGCCAATTCTGTAGAAGATATTTTGGAAATGCGCAAGCTTGTGAACCTTCCGATTATAGGGATCATCAAGCATGATTGTGACGACAGCCCGGTTCGTATTACACCAACAATGGCGGAAGTTGACGCGCTTGCTGACATCGGGGTGGATATTATTGCAACTGATGCAACAGACCGGCTTCGTACAGGCGGCGTCACGCTGGATGCATTCTTTCAAGAAGCGCGAAGCAAATATCCAAATCAGCTTTTTATGGCAGATTGTTCTACTTACGAAGAAGCGCTGCATGCACAGGAGATCGGATTCGATATTGCCGGTACGACGCTGCGCGGTTATACAGATTATACGGAAGGCATTTCCATTCCGGACTTCTCTCTGCTCAAAAAAATGGCTGACACGCTAAAAATTCCTGTAATTGCAGAGGGAGGGATTTGGTCGCCGGAACAGCTAAAGCAGGCTCTTCTCTGCGGCGTCCACGCGGCGGTTGTCGGTACAGCCATTACGCGTCCGATGGACATTACCAAGCGCTATGTAGCGGCTATTACGGAATAAGAGGTGCACAGCGTCATGGAAAAATCCCGTTTAGAACAGCAGATGCATTTTCTCATTGAGATTGATCAGATGAAGAATGTTTTGCGCCAGACGCTTTTAGCGGATGGATCCCGCAGAGAATCTGATGCTGAGCATTCATGGCATCTTGCTATGTATGCGATGCTTTTGGCAGAATATGCGCCAGAGCCGATTGATGTAAACCGCGTGATTCAAATGGTTTTAGTGCATGACCTGATTGAAATTTACGCTGGTGATACATTTTGCTATGATTTGAAGGGCAATCAGGACAAAGCAGAACGGGAAGGGGCTGCTGCCGACAAGCTTTATGCTTTGCTTCCAGCAGACCAAGCTGCGGAATATCGCGCGCTTTGGGAAGAATTTGACCGAATGGATACAGCGGATTCACGTTTTGCCGCTGCACTGGATCGCCTTCAACCGATTTTAAACAACTATTTGACAAAAGGGCATACATGGAAGCTTGGAAATGTGAAAAGCGCACAGGTTTATGAGCGGATGGCACCGATAAAAAACGGGCTTCCGGAGGCTTGGCCAATAGTAGAATGGATTATAAAAGAATCAATAGAACAAGGCTTTTTGCAGCCATAGGAGGAGAAGCCCTATGATGAAAAAAATTTTGCTCATTCCATTAGATGAACGTCCTTGCTGTTATGAGTTTCAAGAGCAGATGGCGAAAGATACAGATCTTCAGATTGTCAAGCCACCCAGAAATCTTCTCCCTGACAAGAAAAAATTTGCTGACCCAGAAAAGTTGTTTGACTGGATGGAAGAAAATGCTGTAGAGTGTGATGGCGCGATTATAGCGATTGATGCTCTTGTTTATTCGGGGATGCTTCCTTCCCGCATCCATGATTTTCCGCTATCTCTTTTAAAAGAACGGATGATGCGTTTGCGGCGGTTCTGTGCCAGCCATCCGGATCTTCCGATTTTTGCTTATAATCTTGTTATGCGTAACCCTCGCTATTCCAGTAGCGAGCAAGAACCGGACTACTATGAGCAATGGGGCAGAGAGATTCACCGTTTCGGCTACATTGGTCACAAAAAAGAACTGGGGATTGCAGACAGCTTGGAATGTGCAGAATATGAGGATATCGTTTCGCGCCTGCCTCAGGAGTACTTAAACGATTATCTGTCCCGCCGGGAAAAAAATATTGAGATTAATAAACTGGCAGTTGATATGACAGCAGAAGGGGTAATTGATTTCCTGATTGTGCCACAGGATGATTCAAGCCCATATGGATTCACAGCAAAGGATCAACAGACGATCCGGCACAGAATAAGGGAAAAAAAGGTACAGCTCCGTGCTTATATGTATCCGGATTCGGACGGTGTGCAGGGTACGCTCTTGGCGAGAATGGCAAATCTATTCGCAAGAAAACGTCCGCTTGTATACATCAAATATGCAAGTGCAGCCGGGGATACGATTATCCCAAGATATGAGGATCGCATAGTCAGCGAAACGATAAAGTATCAGATTTTGGCCGCTGGAGGGTTAGTCGCATCCTGTGTCTTAGAGGCTGATTTGATTGTGATGATCAATACGCCAAGCGGAAACCCACTCGAACATCTAACCACCGGCCCGCTGCCGGAGCGTATAGAATACGATGCAAACCGGAATCAGATTGAGCAGGTAGAGTATGCCGCCTATGCAATGGAGAAATTAAAAAAGCCGGTTTGTTTTGCTGATATTGCCTATTCAAATGGCGGTGATCCGGAGTTGTATACGCTTTTGAGGGAAAAAGGAATTCTGTGGCGCATCGCAGGCTATGCAGGCTGGAATACGTCGTCGAATACGCTGGGGATTGCGCTCCCAATGGCGATGCTTTATTTGTTATATGGGCCGCGAAAAGGCCACACGGATTTTTTGGCTGCGCGCTACGTAGAGGATATTGGATATATGGCATTTGTTCGCCGGGATGTATGTCAAAATGATTTGCCGCCGCGGGGGCTTAATTACTTTACCGTGGACGGGGAGCATGGTGTAATTGCGGAGATTATTCACAAGAAATTACAGGAATTTGCCGATCAATATATTTCTAACAAGGATCTGCGCGTTGTAGTTGACGAGGTGTGGATGCCGTGGACGCGTATTTTTAACAATGGCATCCATGTGCATACGGAGCCTGTCGTTCCACACGATGAATAAAGGAGACGTATTGATGAAAAAGAAAATTTTGATTATCCCGCTGGATGAGCGTCCATGCAATTACGAATATCAGGCATTGATGGCGAAAGACACGGACTTAGAGGTGATTTTACCGCCAAAAGGGATTCTTGCAGACAAGAAAAATCCCGGAGATCCTGAACATATCTTTTCGTGGTTGAAAAATAACGCGGAGGGATGCGCAGGTGTTATCGTTTCGATCGATGCATTGGTTTATTCCAGTATTTTGGCATCAAGGCTGCACAATGAAGAGCTAAATACCTTGAAAACGCGCCTTTTGCACCTGCGTGAATTTAAAAAAGAATATCCGGATATTCCCTTATACGCTTTTTCACTTGTTATGCGCAATCCCCGTTATTCAAGTAGTGATGAAGAACCCGATTATTATGCAGATTGGGGAAGAGAAATCCATCGCTATGGCTATATTGGCCATAAAAAAGAATTGGGTATAGCGGACAGCGCGGAATGTGCAGAATATGATGGGATTGTTTCCCGTCTGCCGAGAAAATATTTGGACGATTATCTTGAGCGAAGGGAAAAAAATATTGAGATTAATAATTTAGCGGTGGATTTGGCTGCGGAAGGGACTATTGATTTTCTGATAATACCGCAGGACGATTCAAGCCCGTATGGATTGACAGCCAAGGATCAGCAGACTGTACGCCGCCATATCCTCGAAACAAAAACCCAGCTTACAGTATATATGTATCCGGATGCAGATGCAGTTGAAAACACGCTTTTGGCCCGCATGGCCAACAAGCTTGCTAAAAGACGCCCGTTAATTTATGTTAAATATGCCAGTGCAGCAGGAGATATAGTCACCCCACCTTACGAGGATCGGATAGTAAGCGAAACGATAAAATATCAGGTGTTAGCAGCTGGGGGACTGGTTGCATCCTGCGTTTTAGAAGCGGATTTGATCCTGATGGTGAATACGCCGGGCGGCGATCCGATTGAACATGATACGCAAAATCCGCTTCCGTCCCGCATCGAATACGATGCAAATCGTAATCAGATAGAACAGATCGAATATGCCGCTTATGCTATGGAGGTTTTAAAAAAACCAGTCTGCTTTGGCGATAACGCATATGGCAATGGCGGTGATCCGGAATTATTGGCGCTTTTACGTGAAAAAGGGCTTTTATGGAGTATTGCAGGCTACGCAGGCTGGAATACCTCATCCAATACGCTCGGCACGGTGATTCCAATGGCAATGCTGTATTTATTGTACGGCGCGCGTAAGGGCCACACGGATTTTTTAGCCGCACGTTATGTGGAGGATATAGGATATATGGCCTTTGTCCGCCGTGAGATCTGTGTAAACGAATTGGAAGCACGCGGTTTGGACTACTTCAATGTAGACGGCGAATACGGAGAAATCGCAGCTTCTGTAAAGCGGCGGCTTCAGCGTTTTGCAGATGAAAGGCTGTCTGACAATATGCATCGCGTCATAGTCGATGACTGCCGTATGCCATGGCGGCGTATGTTTGAAGTTGGTATCCGGGTACATGTGGAAGAAGGAAGCGAAGCTGTTGTAACAGAATAAAAGTATGTTTCAATACCGGATATATGATTGTTGGAAAACTGCCGGTGCTGTTTAGTCGATTCAAAGAAGCAAAATGGCAGTATAGAGCTATTTTCGCCAAAGCTAAAGAATCGGTGCGGGGGAAGCTTTTATATCATACAGAAGAATGCATGATCGCTCGTATTATATGAACGTCAAAGGGTTTGGCGCAATAATGTGCTGATTACAACGATAAAGCACGGCATAATAGTAAAAGGAGGAACCGTTTTGGCCACAATCAAAGATGTTGCGGCACGGGCTGGGGTGTCAGTATCTCTTGTATCCCACTATTTAAACGGAAGGAAAGGGGTAGGGCCTGAATCTCGACGAAGGATCGAAGAGGCAATTGAAGCGCTCCATTATCGCCCCAATGAATTGGCGCGCTCACTGGTGCGCCAGAGGACAAATACGATAGGCGTGGTAGTAAGCCATCTGTCAAATCCATTTTTGTTTGACTTGTTTGACGGGATAGAACAGGGTGCAAAAGATTACAATATTGTGTATTGCAGTGCTTCCGCAGATGTTCACAAGCGCAGACGCTATTTTGATTTCTTTTTGCATGGGCGTGCAGACGCGTTAATTGTCTACGGAAGCGGGACAGCCGACAAGGAATTGGTTGAGGAATTGACGAGAGCAAAATTCCCTGTAGTATTGATAGAACATGACTTGCCGAATGAGGCGGCGGGCCGGATTTTGATTGATAACTTTACAGCCGGACGGGAAGCAACCGATTACTTGATCGCATTAGGACATCGGAACTTGCTTTTCCTTGGGGGGATGGAACAGATTGACGCCGTGAGAAACCGGCGGGAAGGGTTTGAAGCGGCATGTCATGCTGCATTGGACAAAGGGGTGCACCCGATTGTTTTGAATCCTGGCTATGCCAATGGCGGCGTGGTTTCACGGCGTACGTTATTTGACAGCGCGTATCGGGCGATGCGCGATTATCTTTATCAGCATGATGTCCCAGATGCCATATTTTCTTCAGGAGATATTTTGGCTTACGGCGCAATTCAAGCACTTCAGGAGAAGGGGATTGAAATTCCAAAAGATGTGTCTGTTATTGGATTTGATGATGAATCCGGATTTGAATTTGGCGTCGCTTTTCCGCGTTTGACAACAATGCGCCAGCCGCTTTCAGAGATTGGAAAATTGGCTGTGGAGACTGCAATTGCCCAGATCGGCGGTGCAAAGCCAGCCAAAATTGTAGTATCTACAGAAATGATCGACCGTGGGACGTGTATCAAACGGCAAGTATAGAAAATAAAAAGGTACGGAGTACAAAGCCTTTGTACTCCGTACCTTTTTTATTTTTGTGTAACGCGATAACCGGTTTTAAAATCAACTAAATTGAAGAGTTCTTCTCCATTTAAAAAGCGGGAAAAATTTTTCAGGCAAATTTCTATAATGCGGTCATAGGTCTTCATTACGGTATATCCGCCTGAAATATGAGGCGTAATGACAGCGTTTGGAAGGCGCCAAAGCCTGTGATCGGGCGGAAGCGGTTCCGGATCTGTTACGTCAAGTGCAGCACCTCGCAGATGTCCGTTCTCAAGTGCATCGCATAAGGCTTCGGTGTCTATTGCCGATCCTCTTCCAACATTGATTAAAACAGCATCTTTTTTAATTTTTTCAATGCGATCACGGGAAAAAAGCCCCTGTGTTTGAGGACTTTGCGGTAAACTTAATGCGATAATATCAGATATTTTAAGTAAATCCTCCAGCTTGTCCATTTGGAAAAGTCCGTCGATATAATCCGGTTTAAGCGCTTTCGTTCGGCGAATCCCATATACTGTGCAGCCAAGTGATTTCATTTTTCTCGCATAAGAGCCGCCGATATCTCCCATGCCAACAGATAATACCGTAGAACCTTCTACACATTTTGCCGACCCCCAGCTTTTCCATTGCCCCGCTTGCTGATTATCGCGATATAAAGGCAGATTATAAAGCAGTGAGAAGGTTACGGCCACCATATATTCGGATATGGCGGGGCCATATGCGCCGCTGGCATTTGTCAAAGCTGCATAGGGCGGGAAAACGTTATTTTGCGTATAAACATCTGATCCGGCGCTGCCAAGCTGTACCCATTTAAGGTGTTTGCAGTGGGAAAGATTTTCTTTTGATGGATTGCCAAAAATAATGGATGCATTTTCAAACTGCTCCGGTTGAATCGGTGCATCATCTTCGTAGAAGAAGGTCCATTCTGGAGCAAGTTCTTCAAAGCGCCTGCGATCCTCCGGACGTTTCAATGGAAGCAGGACGACGGCGCTTTTTGTGATGTTTTCAGACACAACAATCATCCTTTCTTTGATGTACATAATGAAAAAGAGGGACGTCGTCAATGTGAACTGCACCCCATTTGTTAGACAGTATGATATACTGGATAACAAGTGGGGT
>ERZ1643247.1431-NODE-1431-length-21977-cov-13.750525_pt1 | contig 21977 bp, 13 predicted proteins | sample MGYA00579264_ERZ1643247 | MGnify/ENA primary metagenome ERZ1643247 (study PRJEB29033, sample SAMEA4952262) | chicken gut metagenome | biome: Broiler Chicken; feature: Gastrointestinal Tract; material: Caecum | place: Ireland | collected 2018 | study: Broiler... | reverse complement strand
CACCGCTCCCTGGCGGAGCTGGGGGTAGCCAACAAGTACCAGGCGTTTTACGCCGGCAAGATCGCGCTGTGGTGTTACCTCATCCCCGAGTGGGATATCAGTGCCGTCACTGTGGCCCCCGGCCTCACCGGCACAGAGCGGGAGATTGGGGAGAACATTCTAAACGCCGCCGTTAAAATTTACACCGAGGGCACCCGGTGGACCCAGGTGGCAGACCCCCAGCTCACCACCTCCCCGGATCAGGAGACGGCCTACCCCGTCACCATTGACGGGACAGCCTACCGCCAGCAGGTGTTCACCGTCACCTCGCCCACCTGGGTGGACGGGAGGGCCATCAGCGTCTCCTTCCAGGAGGGGGCCGATGTGCCGGAGGGCACCCGCATTGTGGACGAAAACAATCAGGACATCACCCAGGTTACGGTCTCCAATACCGGTGACGGCTACAAGGGTATTTTCAAGGTGTTGTACCCCGAGGACAGCGTGGCGGGCCAGAACGGCAGTGTCCAGCTCACCCTTTCCGCCGACGTGTACCAGTACGCAGTTTACTATGCACTCTGCCAGGAGAAAGATCAGTATGGCAATCTCCAGAGCTATCTGTGCGACACGGACCCCAAGGTCAGCCTGCTGCGCAACGCCATCTCCAACTATACGTCAGAGCCAGAGGGGGAACCGGATCCTGAGGAGACCGCCCTCAAGATCACCAAGTATGAGGCGGGTACCACCGTGACCCTCTCTGGGGCCACCTTTGAGGTGGTGGGCCCGGACGGGGACACCATCGGCGTCTACACCACGCCGGAGTCCGGTTCCATCACCATCCCCCTGGTGGAGGTGGGCAACTACACCATCTATGAGCGGGTGCCCCCGGAGTATCACCTGCTGGACGAGGAGCCGGTCAAGCAGGTCACCGTGAAGTACGGGGAAACCGCCGAGGTGGCCTTTGAGAATGAGCCCTACGGCGACCTCCGGATTGAGAAGATCGACGGAGCCACCGGCGCCAGCCTGGCCGGGGCCAAGGTGCAGATCAAGCACATCGAGAGCGGCGCCGTCTACACCGGCACCACCGACACCGGCGGCTCCTACACCTTCACGGAACTCCAGCCAGGGGCATATGAAATTTTGGAGCTGGCCGCCCCGGAGGGCTGGGAGCGGGATCCTCAGACCTATACCACCACCGTTGTCACCGGAGACTGCGTGGAGTACACCATCAAGAATGAGGCTCTGCCCGGCCTGAAGATCATCAAGTATGACCGGGAGAGTCATGAAACCATGTCCGGCGTCACGTTCCGAATCTGGCGGGACGGGGAACTGCTGGGGGACTACGAGACAGACACCCTGGGTGAGATCACCCTGACGGACTGCCAGCCGGGCACCTACCGGGTGCAGGAGGTGGACACTGGGGACAGCGGCCATGTGCTGGACACCACCTCCCAGGAGATCGAGCTGAAAGCCGGGGACGGCATCAAAGAGCTATACTTTTTCAACGATTTGAAACCCGGGATCTGGCTGGTCAAGGTGGACAGCGCGGATCCATCCAAGGTGATCCCTAACGCCAAGTTCAGGATTGAGGCCGTGGACGGTTCCTGGGGCCCGGCGGAGTTCACCACCGACCAGAACGGAGAGATCGACCTGTCCGAGCTGCCCACCGGCGCCTATGTGGTCGCTGAACTGGAGTGCCCCGGATACATCATCGACGAGGCCCAGAGGATTATCCAGCTGGAGGCCAACCAGACAGCCCGGTTCGTGTTCACCAACTCCATCCAGCCCTCCCTGCACCTCATCAAACTGAGCGCGGACGGCTCCCGGCTGGCCGGCGTGACCTTCCGCATCGCCAAAATTGAGGACGGCAGCCGGTACCTGGATCGCACCACCGATGAGAACGGCGAAATCCTGATTTCCGAGCTGGAGCCGGGGGTGTACTCGGTCAAGGAGCTGGATACGGTTTCGAACCACATCATCGACCCGGTGGAGCGCCATGTAGAGCTATTTGCGGGCAGAACCTCTACGATTATTTTGGAGAACGACATCCGGCCTAACCTCTACATCCACAAAACCGACGGAGACACCGGGGCCCCGATCCCCGGCACGGTCTACCTGGTCAAAGGCGCTGACGGCCATTCCATCGCAGAGGTGGAGACCGGGCCGGATGGGGTTGCTGTTGTAGAGAACCTTCTGCCCGGCGTGGTGGAGGTCATTGAAAAGTCCGTGCCGGAGCCCTACCTGCTGGCAGAGGACTCCCAGACGGTGACCCTGTACCCTAACCGGGATCGTGATGTCTATTTCCAGAACTATAAGCGGCCGGTCATTGAGATCATCAAGGAAAATGAGATCACCCACGACCCGATTGAAAATGTTCCCTTCCGGGTCTGGTATGCCTCCAACAACACATCCACCGGCGAATACAACGACCTGGGCGTGCACTACACCGATGAGGAGGGCCGCATTGTCCTCTCTGATCCGGAGCTCTCCCTGCGGGACGGCTGGTTCCGGGTAAAAGAGCTGGAGCCTGCCCCCGGATTTGCCTTGGCGGATCCAGACACCCAGGAGGCGTTTATTGCCGCCGGAGAGGGCCACACTTTCCGTTTCACCAACCGCCCGCTGAGTGCTATCTGCGTATGGAAGTACGATTCAGAGACAGGAGATGCCATTGAGGGTGCGGTGTTCCAGGTCCGCTACCTCAGCGGCAACACCAGCGGCACCGGCGGCACGGTCATCGGCACCTATCGCACTTCGGTGAACGGCTCCTTTACCGTCACCGGCTGCAAGAGCGGCACCTACATCATTGAGGAACTCTCCAGTGACGGCTCCCACGTCATTGACACCCCGCCTCAGACCGTCTATCTCTCCGGTGAGGAACAGGAGGTGGTACAAATCTATTTCGGCAACGCCCCCAAGGGCGCTCTGCTGGTGACAAAGGTGTCCGCAGATGGGGAAAAGAAGCCCCTGTCCGACGTGGAATTTCTGGTGACCACTAGCGACGGTGCGGTGGTGGGCGACGCCAACGGCAAGTTTGTGACGGACAGCAGCGGTTCCTTCCTGGTAGAGGGCATCGAGCCGGGCACTACGCTGGTGGTGCGGGAAACCCGCGCTAAGCCGGGCTATCTGCTGGACGATACCCCTCAGACGGCGGTGATCCAGGCCGGACAGACAGTAACCTTGGAGTTCCGCAATCAGCCCCAGGGCAGCCTTATCATTCACAAACTGTCCAGCGTGGACAAGAGCCCGCTGGAGGGGGCACAGTTCAAAATCACCTATGCCGACGGCTCCTACCTGCCAGATGGAAACGGCCAGCTCTCCAGCAATGGCCTGTACTGGACCAATTCCGAGGGCCAGATCGTCCTCTCCGGGATCACGGGCACTGTGATCGCAACGGAGGTACAGGCGCCGTCTGGGTACACCATCGACCCTAATACTCAGAGCCAGACGGTGGTAATCAATCCGGACGATACCCAGGAACTCTATTTTTATAATACGCCGCTGGCAACCCTGACCATCCTGAAGCGGAGCAGCGAGGATCGCCAGCCACTGGCCGGGGCGGAGTTTCTGGTGACGGATGGCGCAGGCACACCCATCGGCCCCAACAGCGGCCGTTATACCTCCAATTCGGACGGTCTGGTAACTGTATCCGGCCTGGAGCCGGGCCAGACGGTGATCGCCCGTGAGGTATCTGCCCCGGACGGCTTCCAGTTAGATGGTACCCCTCAAAGCATCGTCATCCGGGAGGACAGCCCCAACCAGCTTGTTTTTGAGAACGCCCCCCTGGGGAACCTGATCATCCACAAACTGGACAGTGTAACCAAGGAGCCTTTGGAGGGTGTCCAGTTCAAAATCACCTATGCCGATGGTAGTTTCGTGGATGCCGAGGGCGGAAAACTGTCCTCCAACGGCCTGTACTGGACCAATTCCGAGGGACAGATCGCCCTCTCCAACGTCACCGGCACACTGGTGGTAACTGAGGTACAGAGCATCGAGGGCTACACCATTGCCCCCAACACCCAGAGCCAGACAGTGGTTGTCCGGGCGGATGACACGCAGGAACTGTGGTTCTATAACGATCCGGTGGGTGGGTTGGAACTCATCAAGGTAAACGAGAGCAAGACCTCGGAGCGGATTCCCAACACCACCTTTGAGATCCGTCGGATGGATGACGCCCTCGTGGACACAATCACAACGGATCGCAATGGCAGGGCATTTCTTGCTTTGGAAGACGGCTCGTACTACGCCGTCGAGGTGGAAGCAAATTCCGATTTTATCCTGGACAGTACACCCCACTACTTTGAAATAAAGGGTGGTAACGTATATACGCTGCGTGTCACCAACGCCGAAAAGTCCGGCATTCTCATTCACAAGGTGGATCAAAATGGCGAGGGCATCTACGGGGTCAAGTTCTTGCTCTACGATGCGAACCGCAACCCCATTGGCGAATTTGTCAGCGACAATAGCGGCTATGTCCACATCACCGCCGATGACCTACCGAACGGCGCCAACACCAGCGGCCGCTTCTATTTGCGTGAGCTTGAGGTGCCGGATGGCTATATCATAGACACAGAAACCAAAACCGTCTATGTGCGCCCGGGGCACACTGCGGAGATTGAGTGGGTCAACGCGGCGATCACGGCTCAGATCCAGATTTGGAAAAAGTCCGCCGATGACAATCCCATCAACGGTTTCCCGGCGGGTACCCCTCTGGAGGGTGCGGTCTTTGAGATCTACAACAAGGCCAATGTCCTTGTGGACACCATTGAGAGCAACAGCCGCGGTCTGGCGGTCTCCAAGCCGCTCCCCTTGGGCCGCTATATCATTAAAGAGGTGTCCAGCCCCCAGTTCTATTCGGTCAACAGCGAGGAAGTGACCGTTTACCTGGAGCATGAGGGCCAGATCGTCCAGCTGGAGTGGCTGAACGAGAGCGTCTATACCAACGTCTCCATTGGCAAGAGCGGTTATACACAGGTTGTGCCTGGCCAGGAGATCCGATACACCTTCAAGGACATCGGCAACAATTCCACCGTCCCGCTGAGTAATTTCTACTGGCGCGACACGCTGCCCACGGACGCGGTTCGGCTGGATAAGATCATCACCGGAACCTACTCGGCACGGCTCAACTATAAGATTGTTTACCAGACCAACCTGAACAATACCCAGCGTGTGCTGGCTGACAACCTGAATTCGCAGCAGAATTATACCCTGGATGCCTCTGCGGCGGCACTGGGACTGGCCTCCAACGAGTACGTAACGCAGGTCACCTTCCTCTTCGGGCAGGTTCCCGCCGGCTTCAAGCAGGTGGAGACGCCCTATATCTACTGTGATGTCCTGTCTGGACTGGCCCACGAGTACCGCTTTGCCAACAAATGCGATGTGGGTGGCATGTGGCAGAACCAGTGGATCCAGGCGACCGACCGGTGGGTGACCATCATCTACCGCGGCGGCCCGACCCCGACCCTGCCCCGGACAGGCTATTGATAGCATCCACCTGCGGCGGGGGCGGCGCATTGTCCGCCCCCGCCCTCTTTGAGGAACAAAATCATGTTAGATTGGATTTTCGAGGGCATAGCCAATTGGGTTGCCAGCATCATGACCCAAATCATGGACGCTATCTCCGGCGTGTTCCTCGGCGCCCTGGGCACGGACATGACCGCGATGGAGGAGTACTTCCCCTTTGCGGTCAGCGCCTATACTATCATCCAGTATACGGCCTGGGTGCTGCTCTTCCTGATCGTAGTCTGGCAGCTCTTCCGCGCATTCAGCGGGCCGTTCTCTGAGACGGAGAACCCCCTCGCCCTCGTGGCGCGCGGCACCATTTTCGCAGTCTTGATAGGCTATGCAAAGCCTATTTTCAGCCTTGTCCTGGATATCGCGCGGGCGCCCTATACTGCACTTATGGACGCCTCACTCGACCCGGGCGACTTTACTTTTGCGGGCGTGGAGCAGGCACTCACCAACGGCCTGGCCACCCTGGTTTCTGTAGTAACGGTGGTGGGCCTGATTCTGCTCATCATCCTGATGATCGCGTTGGCCTGGAACTACTTCAAATTGCTGCTGGAGGCGGTAGAGCGGTATGTCCTGGTGGGTGTGCTCTGCTATACCTCTCCGCTTGCTTATGCGATGGGGGCATCGAAGGCCACCTCCCGCGTGTTCCAGAGCTGGTGCCGTATGGTCGGCTCCCAGCTTCTGCTGCTGATACTCAATGTCTGGTTCCTCCGCGCATTCAACTCATCAGTGGGCCAGTACATCGCCAACAGAGGTGCGCTGACCACTGGGCAGGGCAACATCTTTCTCTGGTTCTTCTGCGCGTTGGCCCTTCTGAAGATTGCCCAGAAATGCGACAGCTACCTGGCGGCCATGGGATTGTCCGTAGCGCAGACAGGGAGCAGCATGGGCATGGAGATGCTGATGGCCGCCCGGACGCTGACCGGATTTGCCAAAGGCGGTGGAAACGCGGCCTCGGTGTTCGGTGGGGCGGCGAAGGCCGGTACAGGTGCGGCGACAGGTGCCGCAGGCGGTGCAGCTTCTTCTGGCGGCATCCTGTCCGGATTCTTGAGTCGATATAAGCCTAACAGCTTTGTGCGTGATGCCGTTGTAGACGGCGGAAGCCGAATGGGTGCAGGCGGCGGCGTAGGATTTGTCGGCCGGGTGTTCGGCGGTATGGCAGCGCGCAACGGCGCCACGCTGACGCCTGACTCGGTCGCTTCCGTAGCCACCCGTCCGCCCAACGTCTCCGGTACCATCGCCGGCGACATCGCAGACCGCAGTATCAAGGGGTATATGCCCCACCTGGGTCATGGCGCGGCGGCCAACATGACCTACTCCGGCACCCAGGTCACCGGTGGCCGCATCGCCACCACCGCCACCACCAAAGATGGTCAGCAGGCTAAGGTAGACCTCTATAATGTGGCGCAGCACGAGAGGCCCAGCACCCCGCACACAGTAGTCACTGCGGCCGATGGGAGCCAGTGGTACCAGGTAGCCTCCGGCAATGGGATGGGCGTCTTTTATGCCACCCCTGCATTTACCGGTGATGTGTCCGAGGCCGCTCAGGTTGCAGAGGCATTCCCGGATGCACCAGAGGGCACACAACTGCGCCAGGTGGACGAGAGCACCATGGAGGCCTCCTACGCGAACGGGAGCAATTCCCTCTGGTACAACAGCGCCTACTTCCAGGAGCCGGATGCGCCGCATGAGGTGATTCAGGGTGCGGACGGCCTGGACTGGTACGCCATGACACCGGCGGCCTCTGTCCCGCCGTTTGATCCCCAGACGCCGGCTGACGGTTCCGGGCCCGCCGCACAGTACAATCAGGCGGTGTTTGCACAGTTCATGCCCGGCTTTGACCAGCCAGTGGTCTCCGTGGACAGCTCCAGGGCCGGTGACGGCATCCTGGAGGTGCGGCATGAGGACGGCAGCGGTACAGCTTTCTACGACCGCACGGTGTTTCAACCACCGCGCGGCGATTACCATGTGTATGAGGACAGCGCGGGCAGCCAGTGGTACGCTATTCCCGGTACTCCGGCGGTGGAGCGCCGGCCGGTCTATGAGGACGGGAAAGCGGTCTATGACGGGGACACGCTGCGGACGGTCAATGTGGAGACCATCCGCTATAAAGCCACGCCCACTCGGTATACAGAGCCTCAGAAACGGCCGGTCAACGAACGGAAACCGCCAAACAGGAAGAAACCTTGATTTTTGGGCAGGCACATTCCCAAACGGGTGTGTGCCTGCCCACTATTTTAGCATATTGAGAGGTGATCACCATGTCCGATGAACAGCGATTTGGCGATGGCCAGGACAATTACCTGCAGGGGATGCGGCAGGCGGCAGAGGCGGTGCGGCAGTTCGGCTCCGCAGCCGGTGCTGCAGGCGCGGCCGGAACTGCCGCGGGAGAAGCGGCAGCCAACACCGCTGCGGCCACCGTGCAGGCCGGTGTGGAGGGCGGAAAGGCCGCGTCCGGTATTGCCGCCGGGGTGGCGGTGGGCGGCCCGTGGGGGGCCATCCTGTCCGCCGCATGGTCCCTTCGCAACACGCTCTTCAAGATCCTCATTTTCCTCTGCCTGCTCCTGCTGTTCATTATCATTGCCGTGGTCTCCCTGCCATCCATTGTCTTCAACAACATCTTCCGCACCGATCCGGCTACGGTCGATCCCAACGGCCCCACGGAGGTGACGGCAAGTTTTGACGATATGTCGGCAGTGGTCTCCGACTGCATTCAGGCTGGTTACGATGCCGCGCTGGCTGAGGTGGATCAGATCATTGCGGACGGCGGCTATGACCATGACCTGTCCATGCAGGCCCTGGTCAACAACGCGCTGGTCTCCAGTGAGTACGATACCTGCTATGTCCTGGCGGCCTACTCCGCCTCCATGGTACAGCGGGGCACCACAAAGGCAGATCTCCAGAACAAGCTCAACGCGGTTGCCGACCAGATGTATGCCGTCACCTATGAAGTGAAGCAGGCCCAGGTCACGGTGGAGACCGATGACGGGCCGGAGATACAGACGGTGGACTATGTGGCCTGCACTATCCACCCATTCGACCAGTCGGTCATCCTGACCGCGTTTGGCGTGGACACCGGTGCACAGTATGACCAGTTCCAGGTCACCTACGGGGAAGCGATCCTCAACATGTCCAACTCGCTGAAGATGACCATGTATGGAACAACCAGTGACGGCAGCGTACCGCCCATCAGCGATGCGGAGCTGAACCTATTCCTGGCCAGCTTGGACTGCAGCGGAAAGCGCAAAGAGCTGATGCGCTGCGCACTGTCCCTGGTGGGCCGCGTCCCGTATTTTTGGGGCGGGAAAAGCGCCCCGGGCTGGAACAGCGATTGGAACACCCCGCGCCTGGTGACTGCGGCGGGTTCCAGCAGCACCGGTACCATCCGCCCCTACGGGCTTGACTGCTCGGGATTCACGGAGTGGGTGTATCAGACAGCTCTGGGTGTGACATTGTACGATGGAACCTGGAACCAGTGGGACGCTACCCATGCCATCACCAAGGAGGAACTGTTGCCCGGCGATCTGGGCTTCATGGCTGTGCCCGGCACAGTCCCGGTCAACCACGTGCTGCTCTATGCAGGCGAGGACGCCGACGGCAATATGCTCTGGGTCCACTGCGCCAGCGGCACCGGCGTGGTGCTCAATTCACCCGACTATGTGACGCAGTACCGGCGCAGGAACGACATCGACCTGGAGGGCGATTTGGCCCCGGCCGTGAGCGCAGCAGAGGAGGCGGGAGCCGATGGATGACAGGGAGTACAGCAATGTCTACACCATCCCGCCCAATTATACCGACTCCGGCAAGTTGCTGGGCGGCATGCTGGAGACCCGCAACACAGCAGAGGCGGTCATTCTGCTCCTGCTCGTGGGTTATCCGGAGCTGATGTGGCTCCATATCCCGGCCACAGCCAAGGTCGTGGTCATGACCATGACCCTGCTGCCTCTGGGAGTCTTCGCCCTGATGGGGCTGGGCGGCGACTCGCTGCTCCAGTTCGTTACCCGTATGTTCCTGTTCTGGATACGGCGCCGCCGGCTTCATTTCAGGAGGATAGGATATCACTATGGCACAACAAATACGCGCAGGAAACGCACGCCTCCGAACGGGTCCAGGCCGCCGGCCAAAGGCGGCCGAGCACCTGGAGTTTGTTCAGGACTACATCCCAATCAAAGAGCTCCGAAACGGCATCGTTGAGACCACCGATGGCCGGTATATCAAAATCCTGGAGATTGAGCCCATCAACTTCCTGCTCCGCTCCAATGAGGAGCAGTGGGGCATCATCTCCACTTTCGCCAGTTGGCTGAAGATCTCTCCCATGCGCCTACAGTTCAAGTCGGTTACCCGCAAGGCGGATTCCGACAAGTACTTGGGCGGTCTGGAGGCGGATATCGAACAGGACGATGTCCCGGCCTGCCGTGAACTGGGCCGGGGCACCATTCGGTTCATCCGGGAGGAGGGCAGCCGGGAAGCGCTGACGCGCCGGTTCTTCCTCATATTCCAGTATGAGGCCGCGCACCGCCAGTCGGAGAACGACTACGGCGAGGTCTATGCCGCCCTGCAGACGGCGGCGCAGAACGCCAGGGCCTATTTCGCGCAGTGCGGCAACAGCATCGTGCAGCCCAAGGACGAGGACGCCTTTGTGGCTGAGATCCTATACATGTACTTCAACCGCCGCTCCTGCGTGGATGACCCCTTCCAGAACCGGCTCAACCGCGTGGTAGTAGACGCCATGGCGGCAAAAAAGCGGGTCGTCGGCATCGACCCGGTGCCTAAAATCCAGGCGGTCAACTTCGTGGCTCCCCGCGGTCTCGACCTGACTCATCCCGGCTATCTCATCATGGACGGGATCTACTACACCTACCTGTACATCCGTAAAAACGGCTTCCCTCAGCAGGTGCGGGGCGGCTGGATGTCCTCGCTCATCAACGCGGGCGAGGGCGTGGATGTGGATCTGCACCTGCGCCGCGAGATCCGCGGCAAGACCATTGACCGAGTTGCCCAGCGCATCCGTCTTAACCGCACAAAACTGCGGGAACTGCAGGACACTTCAACTGACTACGAGGAACTGGCCGGTTCCATCCAAGCCGGCTATTACATTAAGCAGGGGCTCTCCAGCCGGAATGAGGATCTGTTCTATATGACGGTGATCATCACCGTGTCCGCCCCCACCTATGAGGAGCTGCTGTGGCGCAAACAGCAGATGACCGACCTGATGAAGTCCATGGACATCCAGGTGGGCGACTGCCTGTTCCAGCAGGAGGCTGCGCTGCGCTCCACCATGCCGTTTCTCTATATCGATCCCAGCCTGGAGCGGAAAGCCAAGCGCAATGTGCTCACATCCGGCGCAGCCTCCACCTATATGTTCACCAGCTTCGAGCTCTCCGATGACAATGGCATCCTGTTGGGCCTCAACCGGCACAACAACTCGCTGTGCATCGTGGATCCGTTCAATACCAAGGTCAATAAGAACGCCAACTTCACCATCTGCGGAACCTCGGGCGCTGGTAAGACCTTTACCATGCAGGTGATGGCGTTGAGGTTAAGGATGCGCGGCGTCCAGTGCTTTATCCTGGCGCCTCTCAAGGGTCATGAGTTCAAGCGTGCCTGCCACAAGATTGGAGGCACCTATATCAAGCTGGCGCCCGGCTCCAGCGCCTGTATCAATGTCATGGAGATCCGTCCCACTTTGACGCCGGAGATGGAGCTGATCGATGAGATGGATTACAGTGACATCGACTCCATGCTGGCCAGGAAGATCCAGCAGCTGATGATTTTCTTCTCTCTCCTGATTCCTGATATGTCCAATGAAGAGGAGCAGATGCTGGATGAGGCCCTGGTCAAGACTTACGCCAAATTCGGCATCACCCACGATAACAGCTCTGTCTATGAAGATCAGGCCGGCGGGAAGATCAAGACTATGCCAATTCTGGGCGACCTCTATGAGATCCTCAAGGAGAACCCGCTGACCACCCGCCTGGCCACTATCGTCAGCCGTTTCGTCACCGGCAGCGCCCAGAGCTTTAATCGCCAGACGAACATCGATTTGCGAAATCGTTACGTTGTCCTGGACATCTCCGAACTCAAGGGAAAGCTGCTCCCTGTGGGTATGATGATCGCGTTGGACTATGTGTGGGACCAGGTGAAGGCCGACCGCACCAAAAAGAAGATGGTATTTATCGACGAGATATGGAAACTCATCGGCGGTTCGGCAAATAAGCAGGCGGCCGAGTTCTGTTTGGAGATTTTCAAGATCATCCGCGGCTATGGCGGAGGCGCTGTTGCAGCCACACAGGACTTGTCCGACTTCTTCGGGCTGGAGGATGGCCGCTACGGAAGGTCCATTCTCAACAACTCCAAGACAAAGATCATCCTGAACTTGGAGCCGGACGAGGCAGAGTACGTCAAGGATGTCCTGAAGCTGACCCGCACCGAGATCCGCAGCATCACCCAGTTTGAACGCGGCGAGGCCCTGATCTCCAGCAACAGCAATAAGGTGCCGGTCATCATCAAGGCGTCCCGGGAGGAGCAGCAGATGATCACCACTGACCGGGCGGAACTGGAAGCCATGCTGAACGAGCTGAAAGCTGTGGCAGATGTAGCCGATTCGGCCCAGGTCCCGTCCGAAACGGGAAAGGAGATGGAGTGTGGAACCGCACCAGAACCGGCGGATAGCCCAAATGAGAGCTGAGTCCTCACATTGGGTGATAACACAAATAAACCAAGGAGGTCAGAACTATGTGTTTCCCACTTCCCCTGTCTCCCGCTGAACTGGCACACTGCCGCCGTACTGCGGCACTGTCTCAGCTGCTGGCAGGGCTGGCTGATTGCTCAGAACCCGAGGTCAGGACGATTACCCAGTCCGCGTTTGTCCATGACATCGGCAAGGCAGAGATTCCGCCCTCTATCCTGTATAAGCCCGGCCCGCTGTCTTCGGACGAGCGGAAGATTATCCAGACCCACACCGCTATCGGCGCCCAGGCCCTTGCCCGAACCCGCGGCACCATGCGCACTGCCGCCGTCGTGGCTCTGCAGCACCATGAGCGGTTGGACGGCAGCGGTTATTGGGGCCTGCGGGGCAGTGAGATTCACCCCCATGCCAGGCTGGTTGCTGTTGCTGATGTTTTCGACGCCCTGATTTCCCCCCGTGCCTACAAGCAACCCTGGGGCATCTCCCGCATACGCACCTATTTGACCGAGCAGGCCGATGTAGAGCTGGACGGTGACATCGTCAGACTTCTGCTGGACCACATGGAACAGGTGCTGGCTCTTTATCCGGGCGAAATACGCATAGACAGGGCAATACATATTCAAGGAAATTATACGCATAGAGGAAGGAGGAACCTCCATCCATGCTTTTACAAGAGGAACAGTACATCATTCACTGGCTGACGGAGTATGGGGCGCTGACCAAAACACAAATCATCAGGCTCCTGAAGGACAAGCCGCCCCAGACGGCGGAGAAGATCATCCGCGGGCTGAAACGGGATGCCATGCTCCACGAGATCTCAGGCGGCTACTATCTGGGGGTGGATTCCGTGTGTCAGCCGGACCAGCGCATGATCCTCGCGGTGTGGGTACTGCTGCAGTTTATCGACAAGGTGGATCCCATGGCACACTATCCCGCCACATACCCGTCTCAGATCTTCTTTCTCAAGGAGGATATGGGCTACGAAATCGTTGTCCTCTATGAGGGAGAGCAGCATCTGACCCGGCTGCTTCAACCCCAGGAGGATCTGCGGTATATCTTCGTCCTGCCCCATATCCGAATGGCGCAGGAGCTGGTGCTTCCCTCAGTGCCTTGTCTGTTCGCCACCGTGGACTACAATGGGCAGGAGGTGCCCGAAGTGCGGTTTTTCGCAGAGGAAAGGGGGAATCGGAGTGCCGCAGTCTGATTTCAACCGGGCCCTGGATGGGGCCGAGCGCCGGCTGGAGCGTGCGGCAGGCGCGCTGGCCCGCACCCGCCGTCTGCTGGAGCAGGGCGATATGGCAGGAACATTTGGCTCCGCCTTTGCCTTCTCGGCAGAGGCGGAGAAGCTGACCCTGCTGGCCAGGACGCTTCCGGCCTATACAGGCCATCCCAAAGCGGCGGAACTCACTGAGCGCATGCTGCAGGAGACCATCCCGGTGGAGATGGGTTATGCCGGGCGCGGCTGGTTCCGGCTGCAATTTCCGGCACTGCTGCCCAAGAAGGAGTCTGGATCTCCCGCCTACATCCAGCAATACCTCTATCCCGCCCTGCGCCGGTACTTCGAGGGGAAGCCGCCGGCGCTGTACCAGCGATGCGTACTGGCCTACCGGCATGTGTACTGCCGTGACCGGCCGGAGCGCGCCTATCGTGACCACGACAACATTGAGGTCAATATGGTGACCGATATCATCACGCTGTACCTGCTCCCGGATGACGCGCCAACCCACTGTTCCCACTACTACTGCAGCGCCGCCGGCCCGGAGGACAGGACCGAGGTCTATGTGATTCCCGCAAGCAGGTTCCCCATGTGGTTTGAGGCGGAGCAGGCAGACGATTTGGAGGAGGAAACGCTGTATGAAACGAGCAAAATATGGCGCTAAAAAAATACGGGATTTTGAGCCCGTTTTCACGCCCCATTTCCACGCAAATCCGAAGCGCCGGAAAATTCCTGAAAAATCAGGCGTTCCCCGCCGCGACCGGGAGCCGTTTTGCGGCAAAGAGAGGAACAGCCATGCCTTAAAATCGGAAGGCACCGGGCAGTCCAGATGATTACGCTGCGGTCGGGCAGTCATGCGCACCGACTGCTGTTGGTGCTGGCTGTCACCGGGGAATACCCTATGCGTTCCCTGCACCTGTTGGGCAGCAGCCGGACGCTGGAGGATACGGTCAGGCGGTTGGAGAATGTGCAGCGTTTTCGCTCACCCTCTGGGGCAGACCTTGGCTCCTGTAAAATGCTCACCACAAGCGGAAGGGGCGACCGGCGGACCATCCGTCTGTATAAGGGTGCGCTTCCACTCCTGCAGGCCATCCACCCGGCAGCCCTTGCACACTATATGAACCTCACCGGCGGACATCGCTTTTCTGGAAGTATAGGACATGTGGAGCGCAACCACCGTGTTGCAGAGTCGGTGGCTATATGTCTGGCGGCCGGCGTGGAGATGCGCACCTTCCTGCTGCCTCCGCTCCAGAAACGGACGATCCGGCAGATCGTACCCGATTATGCTTGCTTTTATCCGGCCAGATCCGTCAAGCAGCTGGACCACACGGCGATGAGCAAGACCGTCTTCACGAGGGTCACTGGTGCGGTTTTTACACCCGGCTATTGCTACGCCGTCTACAACACGAGGAACACTGTCATGCGGTGGAGCGGTATGGGCGAGTTCAAAACCGCCCGACACCTGGAGGAGTTGACTCGCATGAATGCGGGCCAAGCCCGGGCAGACCATGCTCTCCTGCTTGGGGAGCGAATGGAACTGGCCCTGCAGACCCTGCTGGAGTCCGATAAGACACGCCGCATGGAACTGCGATTTGACCGCATCTATCCCCATGTGCACTTCATCCCCATGATGGGAAACGGAATACGGTTGCTGAGAATCCTGACGCTCCGAAACTGGAAGGAACAGGTGTTGTCCGCAGTATTCCCGGAGGAGATGAGGGTGGTACAACCGGGCGTGATGGAATACGACGCACAGAACGGGGACACCCTCATTCTTTCTCATCTCGACGGCGACATCGCCAGGCTTGTGCGGGTGCGGCAAGCACTGGAGCACAGCGATGCGCGGTATGAAATTCTGTGCTATCCATGGCAGAGCCAGTTCCTGCAAGGTTACATAGGCAGCCGGGCACAGCTTCGTGAGATTTCCATGTCTGACCTGGAGGCCGCGCTGGGACTCGAACCGCTGGAGGAAAGTGATGCACGAAGGAGATGATGCGATGCAATCCAAATATGTCCGCACCGCTGGGATTGTACTAGCCGTCCTGCTCGGTGCAGCGGTGCTTCTCTATCTGGGCGGGCTAATCAGCCAGATATACCTCGGCTACCAGCAGTGGATGTCTGACGGCGGCATCACCGGCAACGCCACCATGACGCCCGTTCTCTTTTCACCCTTGGTGTGCTGGCGCAGCGCCCTGACTGTAAACGGCCTGATATGCACACTCTTTTTGGCGGTGCTGGCCGGCGGCCTGTATCTCTTTCTCCGACTCCAGGATCGCTTCAGAAGCAAGGACTATGATCCCCGCAACTTTACCCGCAGCAAGCGGGGCACCTATGGCACATCCGGTTGGATGAGCGACAAGGAAATGAGGTCGGTCCTGGAGGTGGCCAGTGTTGCAAAGGCCCGGGGGATCATCCTTGGAAAAACAGAGCAAGGCTCCGTCATCTGCCTGCCGGAGGACACGCGGCTCAACAAGCACATCGCTGTATTCGGTGCCAGCGGAACTATGAAGTCCAGAGGCGTGATCCGCCCAGCGATCTTCCAGAGCATCCGGCGCGGTGAGTCGGTGATTGTGTCGGATCCAAAGTCGGAAATGTACGCCGACACAGCGGAGCTGTTCCGAAAGCGCGGCTACACCGTCCGGGTCTACAATCTGCTCAATCCAGAATGGGGCGATTCCTGGAACTGTATGTTTGATCTGGGCGGCGACACTCTGATGGCTCAGGTGCTGACCGATGTGATCATTGCCAACACCAAGGGGGATGGCAAGGGAGATCACTTCTGGGATAACGGCGAGGCTAACCTGCTCAAGAGCCTGATCCTCTATGTGGATCTGGACACCACACGAACACCGGATGAGAGGAACTTGGCCGCCGTCTACCAGATGCTCACCCAGCACACCGAGAAACAGCTGACCATGCTCTTCGACCGGCTGCCCTTAGATCACCCGGCCAGGGCGCCATACAACCTGTTCAGCCAAGGCAGCGATACCGTGCGGACTGGCGTCGTGCTGGGGCTTGGCACCCGGCTCCAGGTCCTTCAATCTGAGTCAGTACGCCGTATTACTCGCCGGTCAGACATCGACCTGGCTGAACCGGGCAAGAGCAAGTGCGCATACTTTGTCATTCTGGACGACCAGAATTCCTCCTTGGAGTTCCTGTCGTCCCTTTTCTTTGCGTTCCTGTTCATCCGGCTCGTCCGCTACGCGGACAGCACACCAGAGCAACGCTGTAAGGTGCCGGTCAATATCATCCTTGATGAGATGAACAACATCGGCATCATCCCCGACTTTGGGCGCCGGCTGAGCACGGTCCGCTCCAGAGCTATACAGATCATCATGGTCTGCCAGAGCCTTCCGCAGTTACAGAACCGGTACCCCAATAACCTCTGGGCGGAATTGCTGGGCAATGCTGACACCCAAATTATGCTGGGCGCCACGGACGATGTGTCAGCAGAGTACTTCAGCGCCCGCAGTGGCGATATGACGGTGGAGGTCAACTCCACCATGACCACCCGCCAGAGTCTCGCACTGGCCCAGGTCATCCCCCAGTACCGTTATACCGAGGGCATCGGCCGACGCCGCGTGCTGACACCGGATGAGGTACTCCGGATGCCCAATGACGAGCTGCTCATCATCATCCGCGGCCAGAAGATCCTCAAGGCAAAGAAATTTGACTTCATTGCACACCCTTACGCAAAAGAGTGCGTAAGATGTCGGATTCAGGAGTATAAGTCACATCCCGCGCGGCAAGCTGCTCAGTCAGAACCGGTTGGGCCGCAGACTCCAGAGGAACCAGAGCGGCCAGTGCCCACGGAGGCATCCGCACCCAAGTCGGAACAGAAAGCGGCTGACTCAAAGCCTGAGTCAAAAGAACCGCCGCCGTCCAGTCAGCCGTCAGAATTACCGTCCAAACCCGCCAGGCGGCCGACGACCCTCTATGAGAGCAGCCGCCCACCAGTTGATTTTTGAACGGTGGATCGATCCACCTAACAACAGATGATAGGAGGACATAACACCATGGCAAAAACGAAAAAGGAACTGCAGGACCAGGTCCCCGAGGAGGAGCAGGCTGTGGCTGACACCGGCCTGATCGAGTCGGAGATCGTGCCCCAGACTGACCTGGAACGGCTGCCGCCCGCCCTCGCTGACCTGGAGCTTGAAGCGACCAATACGCTGGATCCAGATGCGCCCCAGTCGGACTTGGATCTGGGCGGACCGATGGATGACCAGATCCCAGCGCCCGAGACTAGGTCTGAAGCAGGTGAGCCCCCCTCTGACCTCACCCAACCAGATGCGGAGCCCGTGCTCCAGACTGGGCCGGAAATGGATCAGGAAGTGGAGCAACTGCCTGATGAGCCCACGCGGCCAGACCTGGAACCTGCGCAGGAGCCGGAGATGCCGACTGAAACGGAGCTGGTGCCCGTTGAGGACACCAACGATGCTCAGCCGCCAAAGCGCCGCCGTCGGAGCACCCGCAAGAAAGCGGAGGAAACCGAAGCGGACGCAGAAACGGAGACAGAAACGCCTTCGGAGGAGGAGCAGAGCGACGTCGGGCAGCCCCAAAAGCTCCGGATGCCCGGCCGGCGCCGCCAGCGGGTCGTCTCCATTGATGCAGAGCGCACGGTGGAGACAGATACGGATCGCCTGCGGAATGACCTGCTGGATCTGGTGGAGTCGTTCAAGAGCAAGCGGATCCTCACAGGCACGATCCAGGGCGTGGAGCGTCTGGCCGATAACCCGGAGATGTCCTACGCGGTCATCTACCACGGCGACTTCAAGGTCATCATCCCGGTGCTGGAGGCCATTGAGGAGCCAGAGGACTACCGGGACCAGTCCAGAGGCGATGTGCTCCACTATCTGCTCAACAAACGGCTGGGTGCGGAGGTGGACTACATCGTCAAGGGGATCGACCAGGAGAACAATGTGGTGGCCGCCAGCCGCCTGGAGGCCATGGCACTCAAACGCAGGGAGTACTACTTCCGCACCGACCGGGACGGCAATTATCAGATCTACGAGGGGATCCGAGCCGAGGCGCGCGTCATCTCCGTCATACGAGCCGGCATCTTTGTGGACCTGTTCGGTGCGGAGACCTACATCCCGCTGCGGGAGCTCTCCTACCAGCGATGGGTGGATGCCGCACAGCACTACCAGCCTGGCCAGCGTGTCCTGGTCAAGGTCCTGGGAGTGGACCGCAGCGACCGCAGCCACCCCAGAGTCACCGCATCGGTCAAGCAGGCGATGGAAAATCCCTACGAAAAGGCACTGAAGAAGTATGTGGTGGGCAACCGGTATGTGGGCACCGTCAGCATGGTGGATCTTAACGGCGTGTTCGTATCCCTGGACGGCGGCGTCGACTGCCTGTGTACCTACCCCAAGCGCGGCCGGCCACCCCGGGGCGCCAGAGCCACCGTGCGCATCCTCGGCATCAACCACGAGAGCAACCGCATCTGGGGCGTCATCACGCATATGTCTACGGCACGATAATAATATTGATATGACAAAAAAATAAAATATCGAAGTTTGTCACATTGATATTATCAAGTTTACAATTTGGGAGGGATGTGGTAAGATGATGGCTGGGGGTGAGTTTATGGAACTCAGAAAGCGGACACGATATTTAGAGCAGCTGATCGCGTTTCAGGATACAGATCTTGTCAAAGTAGTCACCGGAATCCGGCGCTGCGGGAAATCCAGCCTGTTAGAACTGATGGAAGCCCATCTCCGGGACAGCGGTGTGACCGAGGCGCAGATCATCGCCATGAATTTTGAGTCCATGCAATATGCGGATATGGACAGCAAGTCCCTATACCAAACGGTGATGAAACGGAAGCTGGAGGGGAAAAGGCTCTATCTCTTTTTTGATGAGATCCAAAAGGTCCCCCAGTGGCAGAATGCGATCAATTCATTTCGAGTCGACTTGGACTGCGACATCTATGTGACCGGCTCCAATGCCTTTTTGCTCTCATCCGAGTTGTCCACCTACCTGTCCGGACGGTATGTGGAGGTGAAGATGCTGCCCCTCTCCTTCGCTGAGTTCCTTGATTTCCAAAGGTATACGGTGGAGACCTATCGTTCACCTGCCGGTGGTGAGCGGAAGCGGGCCATCGATGGACAGGGCCAGGTGATGGATCTGCAGGAGCTGTTCCGGGCATACATCCGCTTCGGCGGGATGCCGGCCATCGCGGAAACTGGCCTCGATCAAAAAAAGGTCCATATGCTGCTGGACGGCATTTACTCCGCTGTGGTGGTGCGCGACATTCTGGAGCGCGGCCACCGAAAGGAACGGCGGGCCATTACAGACGCACTGCTTTTACGGAAAATCATCCTCTTCCTGGCTGATAATATCGGGAACAATACCTCCATCCGCTCCATCAGCAATACGCTTGTGACAGAAGGGGTTCTGGAGGAGGAACGCCGCAAGAGCAGACCCGCCGTGCAGACCATCTCGGCCTATATTGATGCCCTTCTGGACGCCTATATCTTCTATGAGGTCAAGCGGTTTGACGTCAAAGGGAAGGACTATCTGCGGACATTGGGCAAGTATTATATCGTGGACACCGGCCTTCGCAACTATTTACTGGGCGACCGGGGTGGGGATACCGGCCATTTACTGGAGAATATCGTATACCTGGAGCTGTTTCGACGCGGGTACGAAGTGGCAATAGGAAAACTGGACGATAAAGAGATTGACTTTATTGCAACCAGCAATGGCCCCAAAAAGTATATCCAGGTGACAGAGACCATGGCCGCGCCTGAAACGCGAAAGCGGGAACTCGCACCGCTGATAGCTGTACAGGACAACTACGAAAAGGTCGTCATCACGATGGATCAGCCGCTGGACACCGATATCAACGGGATTAAGATTGTGAATGTGATGGACTTTCTGCTGGACGGCGAAATGCTGTAAAATTGGATACCGTTTGGAGCCAGGGTGAACGCGCAGGAATCGCGTTCACCCTGGCTTATTTGTGTAAAGGAGTCAGAGAATGAAAAGAAGAAACGCGGGGAGGGCCAGCCGTATCTGCCTGTCGCTGCTTGCCGTTGTGATGCTGATGGCCACGCTGTGCCCCGCATCGCAGGCCGACACCGATGGCACCGAGCCGCAGATTACCCAACAGCCGGACCAGCTGGTGTTGCAGCTGGGCACCCGCTGGGCGGGCGTGGAGTTTGAACTGCGCACGGATGCCGGCGTATTCCCTGCCCCAATTGTGGTGGATGAAAACGGCGTGCTGACCATGGATCTGGGCGGCAGCACTACTTACACCCTCAGCTGCATCAACTCCACCGTCCCCATCCCCGACCCGGCCCAGGACGCATCCCCTGCCCCTCAGCAGGCAGCAGAGGACGGCCAGGCAACCGTTTCAGACCCACTGCAGCAGACAGATTCGTCCGGCAGAATCCCCATCGGGACACTGATTATCTTCCTCCTTGGCTTGGCCTGTGCCGCAGGCGGACTGATCGCCCTCTACCTGTCCAAGCGCCATCGGCAGCCCGTTTACGAAGAGTGGGACGAGGAAGATGAGGAGGACGAGGACTATTGAGCCCCACCATGCTCCCCGATACTGGGTTTGATCCCCCACAACTGGGTTTGGCAAAAAAGTGACTGAAATCATCGAAAAATCAAGGATTTCGGTTGACTTTTCAGGCGTTTTCTGCTATAATTTCACCATAGCAAGATACTGCGTTCAGGCTTTCGATACGCCGGGGCGCCCGGGCGTCAGACCCGCCGGAGCAGTGCGGGGAATCGTTACGGAGCCGCTGTCCCGCGGCTCCACAACGCGCAGGTCTTGTCTGAAAAGAATGTGGCCGGAAGGCCGCTGAAATACAGTGCAGAGTCAATGGCTGGATGCGACACCACTATTCCAGCGCTTGGCTCTGCATTGTCTTTTTTCAGCGGTCTTCCGGCCTTTTTGTTTTCATCCGGCCCTGAACGACCGGTACGAGTATGGACCACAGAGATATTTTCCAAGCGAGGAGGCTTTTAGATGAGCAAGAAATCAAAACACGGCAGGAGCAGTGTGCTGCCAGGCTCCGGCCGGCTGTGCTGTCATTGCGGCAGTCCCGCAATCCTGCGCAGCGCAGAGGGCCTGTGCAGGACACACCGGCCCGGCGCCATGGCCTATGTCTGTTCCAGGTACCCCGCCTGTGATTCCTTTGTGATGGCGCATCCGGATACGCTGGAGCCTATGGGCAGCTTGGCAGGCTCTAAGTTGAGACGATTGCGGTATGAGGCACACCAGCAGTTTAACCGGCTCTACGAGTCCAGACTGATGAGCAAAAAGAGTGCGTACCAGTGGCTGAGCATGGTCGTACAGGCGCCCATGTCCCATGCCCACATCGGGCATCTCGGCGAGAATTACTGCCAAGTGGTCATTGATGAGAGCCGGAAACTGCTCCAGGAGCGGATGGAGCAGCAGAAACCCTTAGAGAGAGTATCAGGAGGTGAGTGATATGCTGTTACCGCTTACGGAAGAGCAGCGGATCAAGGTTGAGGAGAACATGGGACTGGTAGGCAAGGTGATCCAGGACTGCGTTCATACACTGGGCGCGGGGAGCATGTTCGGCTATGACGACCTGTTCCAAATCGGGT
>ERZ1643247.1429-NODE-1429-length-21985-cov-8.134245_pt1 | contig 21985 bp, 12 predicted proteins | sample MGYA00579264_ERZ1643247 | MGnify/ENA primary metagenome ERZ1643247 (study PRJEB29033, sample SAMEA4952262) | chicken gut metagenome | biome: Broiler Chicken; feature: Gastrointestinal Tract; material: Caecum | place: Ireland | collected 2018 | study: Broiler... | reverse complement strand
GAGTGTGTCAGGATTCATGGGGTTTCTGAAAGAAAAAAGCAGTCTGATGATATATTAACGATGGGGTAACATGAAATTCAAGTACAGAAATCGGCAATTCTGGTGCAGAGGGTACTATGTGGACACTGTCACATATTTTTATGGATACTATATTTTAACCAATAAGTAGTAACTTCGAATCATTGGTTTTTATTAAACACATGTATGGCAATCTCAAGTGCGGTAAGCGGCGTGTGGAGAGCCTTTTTGAAGTGATTGCGGGGCATCTTGTACTGCGAGCGCGCTGTTTGTGAGGACTGCCCACCTCGCACGCCGCTTTTGAGGGACAATCCTTTGGGATCGCCGCCTGCGTAAAGTGCGATGGCTGCTGTGCAAAAAAGAAGACCTGACGAGTATATAACAGTCTGAAATTGCATGTAAACGGAGAAAGAATGCAATTCTGCGTGAAAAGAAGTGAAAAAATGAGAAAAAAGGGTTGACAAAATCAAAAAGCGGTAGTATACTGTAATCAAAGATTGGAAACGTTTCCAAATGATTCGGAAAGAGCCGAGGGCGAGTGGCCGCATTTTTTTGCCAACAATTGGAAACGTTTCCAAAAATGTTGAATGCCGCAAGTTGTGCGGCAGCAGAGAGTAAGAAATGCAGAACAGGCCGCGGCGGTGCAAGTACGTCGGTCGGCGGCAAGTCGGTGCGGCGAACGCGCGTCGGAATGCAACAGCGCGGAACGAAACGGCGAACGCACGTCGGGATGCAATAGCGCAAGTCGGTGCGGCGATTGCGCAGAGCGCTGCCGCGGTGCGCAGAAACGAGACGCAAGAGGGGTTGCGATGATTCTTTGCATAGGCGAGATCCTCGCCGATATGATCGGTTCAAAAAGAGAGCAGTCGATGCGGTTCGATTGTTTTGCGGGGGGCGCGCCCTTCAACGTGGCGTGCGGCATTGCAAAGCTGGGCTGCCGCGCGGCGTTTTTCGGGTGCGTCGGGAACGATGCCGTCGGCAGGTTTCTGCGGGAATACGCGGACGGCGTTAAGGGGCTGCAGAGCAGGATCTCAGTCTCCCCCGACCGCAACACGACACTCGCGTTCGTGACCCTGAGCGAGGAGGGCGAGCGCAGCTTTTCCTTTTACCGCAGACACACGGCGGACTATGCCCTGGAGCTTTCTGCGGTGAGACCTCTGCTCGCCGATGCAGACATCGTGCACCTCGGTTCGCTGATGCTCAGCGAAGAGGCGGGCAGGCGGTTTGCCGAAGAGGTCTGTTCGGCAGTAAAGGAGAGCGGGAAGAGGCTCAGCTTTGACGTGAACTATCGGGAAGATATTTTTGCCTCCGCGGAAGAGGCAAGGCGCATCTATTCCGCATGGCTTGAACGGGCGGATATTTTAAAGCTCAGCGACGACGAGGCGGACCTCTTTTTCGGGGAGGAGAGAGAGCGCTCTCTTTTGCGCCTGTCGGAGGGGAGAAAGGTCTTTGTTACGCTGGGCAGGCGCGGTGCGCGGCTGTACGAGAACGGCGCGTTCACCGAGCGCCCGACCGTTCCCGCGGCGACGGTGGATACGACGGGTGCGGGCGACGCGTTTTATGCGGGCGCGCTTTCCCGCATCGACGCGGGCGAGACCGATGCGGGCAGACTGCTGCTCTATGCGAACGTCTGCGGCGCCATTGCCACGGAGCGGTACGGCGCGACGGCGGCGCTGCCGTCCGCGGAGGAAGTGCGCGAGCGGCTGAACGGCTGAGTTCGCGCTGCAATAAGAGGGAAGAGAGGAGATCCGAATGGCTGGAAAGACGAGGAAACTGATGTTAGCGCTGCTCGCCGCGCTGTGCGCCGTCTGCGCGGTCCTGTTTGCCGTATGCACGGTGTATGCGGGTACGGAGCCGCCCTTTAAAATGAGTGCGGAGGGCGACGCGATCGGCGAGATCGGGCAGAGCTATTCCGCGGAAGATTCGTACGTCTACACGGCGCGCGTCCGCTTTACCGAGGGGCAGGCGGCGGGCATCGCGTTCGGCATCACGGACGAAGGCGCGTTCGTGCTGAACGTGGACCGCGAGGCGAACCGCACAAAGCTCATGTACTTTGTCAAGGGTGCGGACGGTGCGCTTTCGGCGACGGAACTGTATTCCGATTATTATATCGGTAACGCAAAAAGCACGTTGGAGGAACTTACCCGCGTGCAGAGCAGGGTCGCCGCAAAGAGCGAATTTTACCTGAAAGTCGCCGTCACGGGCGGAGATGCGCCCTCCGTGAAGTGCTATGTGGACGACATCCTGCGCTTTGAATATGACGAGGCGATCTCCTTGCAGGACGTCGTTCTGAACGACGAAAGCACCGTCACCTATGCGGGCGGCGCGCTGGGAGCGAACGTCTTTAACGCGACCGCCTCGTTCGACGAAGTGTATTTCGGGTCGAGCGACTTCACGCGCTATACCGAGCTGTACAGGAACCAGTATCACTATTCGCCGTTCAGCGGCTGGAACAACGACCCGAACGGGCTGGTGTTCGACGGCGAATATTATCATCTGTATTATCAGCATCAGCCCTTCCAGAAACTGTGGGGGGATATGTATTGGGGGCACGCCCGTTCCAAGGATCTCGTGACGTGGGAAAACCTTCCCCTCGCCCTCCTGCCGACGGACGGGAATTACATGTGGTCCGGCTCGGCGATCATCGACAGGGAGAACGTGAGCGGGCTGTTCAGTGAGATCAAAGACTCGCCCGATTACGATGACGGTGCGAAGAATATCATCATCTACTACACGGTGGACGGCGGCCCCGACCAGGACCAGTGGATGGCGTACAGCCTCGACGGCGGCATGTCCTTTATCAAGCATGAGTGTATCATCGACGGAGCGACGGTCGAAAACGGCATCACCTTCCGCGACCCGAAGGTGTTTGAAGTGCAGGACGGGGTGTGGGGCATCCTCGTCGGCGGCGGGCAGTTCCGTTTTTATACGTCCGAAAACCTGACGGACTGGACGTTTGCGGGGGATATGCCGATCTATGCCGAGTGCCCCGACGTCTATAAGCTCCCCGCAGGCGACGGAGATAAGTGGGTCATCAACGTGGGCGGCATCGGCTATGTCGTCGGAGATCTTTCCTATAACGAAGCGACCGGCAGCATCACCTTTACCGACCAGTTCGGCGTGGAGCTGACGGCGGATGCGACGCAGCCCGAAGACGTGCATATCTTCGACCTCGACAACGCGAACGGCTCATACGCCACGCAGACCTTTTATATCGATGACGAAAGGAGCGAATACAACGGCGAGATCGTCGGGCTGAGCTGGTTTGCGGGGCAGCCCGGGTATCAGGCGCCCATGGACGAGCACGTCTGGCTTTCGGGCGGGCAGGCGGTAGGGCCCGACACGGGCGCGGAGGCAAACAACCGCTCCATCTGGAACGGCGGGTTCACCTTCCCCGTCCGCTATTCCCTCAAACAGGCAGAGGGCACGGTCGGCGGAAAGCCGCGCACGGTCTGGGTGCTGCAGCAGACGCCGATCGACGCGCTGGACGGCATTGCCGCGGAGACGCCCCTTTATTCCGCAGAGAATCTGCAGGTCTCGGCGGCGGACGAAAACCTCCTTGCGGGCGTCTCGGGCAACACGCTCCGCATCACGGCGCGCGTGGAGACGCAGGCGCAGCGGTTCGGGTTCCGCGTCTTTATCGGCGACGGCGAATACACCGAGATCGGGTATGACGCGTCGCTCGGCTATTATCTGGACAGGACGCACACCTCCTCGGGCAATACGGTCATCGCGAATTATTCCGCCGTCTATTCCTCGGGCACGGCGTTTGCGCCCGCGGACGGCGTCTATGATTTTGTCATCCTGCTCGACCGCGGCAGTTTAGAGATGTTCTGCGAAGATTATACGCAGGTCTTTTACGCGAATACCTTTGCGGGGTATTATTCGGACGGGCTGGAATTTTTCATCGAGGGCGAGGAGAGCGCGCGGGTCGATCTCACCGTTGAAGAGATCGGCAGCACCTTCCGCGGCGAGGCGGCGGCAGAGGATACGAAGCTGACCCTCTCCGCCGAAGAGGCGGTGCTCGACACCGTTATCACGACGGAGACGGAGATCGCCGCCTATGTGAGCGGCGGCGGCAGCGTCGAATGGCAGGCGGAGGACGAGGGGATCGTCTCTCTGACGCCCACCGAAAACGGCGTGAAACTGACGGCGCTTTCGAGCGGACAGACGACCCTGATTGCGCTGCTCAAAGACGAACAGGGGACTGTTCTGGACAGAAAGAGCGTCACCGTGGAGGTGCTTGCGGGCGGCGCGGCGTCGGAGGGCGTCTCCTTCTCCGTCGGCGGGGTCAGGGCGGGCGAATGGCACGCCGTTTCTGAGGGGATCCGCGGCACGATGTCCGGCGACGGGTTCCTGCTCTCCGACGAAACTGCGGCAGATTTCACCTTTGAGGCGACGGCAAATGTCTCCGCGGCGGGCGCGGCGGCGCTCGTGTTCCGCGCCGATGCGGAGATGGAGTTCTACTACGTCGCGAACTATGACCGCGCGAAGGGGATCGTGAAGGTGTGGTCGCCCGAGCAGGAGTTCATCAACGTGCAGGTCGGCCCGTTCGACACGGTCACGCTGCGCATCCGTGCGGAGGGGAATACCTTCACCTATTTCTGCAACGGACAGGAAGTCGGCTCCTTTACGGACGAAAACGCGCCCGAAAGCGGGTATCTCGGGCTGAACGTGTTCAACGGCACTGCGGTGTTTTCTTCGGTGCAGAGCTATGAACTGCACGGCGGCGCGTACACCTATGACGGTACGGACGTCACGTTCTACCTCTCTTCGGACGCCTATGTGAATGAAGTGTTCAACTTCACGCTCGGCAATGCGGAGATAGACCGCTCTTTCTATACCGTGAGCGGCAACGAGCTGACCGTTTCGTCCGCCTATCTGCGGACGCTGCCTGCGGGGCAGTACACATTGCTTGCGATGACGGACGGCGGCACGGACGAGTTTGCGCTGACCGTCGCGGGCGTTCCGCTCACCGTCGGCAGCGTGACGCTGACGGAAAAGACGGACGTGCACGTCAATATCGGCGCGGCGCAGGTCACGGGAGTGGAGATAAACGGCGTCCCCGCGGCGCCGACCCTGTACGGCACGGCAAACGGCGTGCTGACGATCGGGGCGGACGCCCTCTCGGGCGGCGTCAATTCCGTAACGCTGGTCCTTGCGGACGGCTCGCGCGTGTCCTTTACGGTCACGGCGCCCGCCGACCCCATACCCGAAGAGCCAGCCGCGCAGGCGGGCTGGGGGGATATCCTCTTTTATATCGTAGGCTGCGCGGAGGCGGCGCTCATCGTTGTGCTGCTCGTGCTGGTGATCAGAAAACGCCGCAAGGCAAAGAAGGTGAAATAGGTATGGCAAGCATCAAGGACGTCGCAAAACGTGCGGGCGTCGGGATCGGTACCGTTTCCCGTGTGCTGAACGGGGAGAAGGGCGTGAGCGCCGAAACGCGCAATACCGTGCTGGAAGCGATCCGCACGCTCGATTACAGGCGCAATTCTCTTGCTGTGAGTTTCCGTAAGAAAGAAAATAAGATCGTAGCGCTGCTCGTGCCCGTTATCGATCATCCGTTTTTCTCAAAACTTGCATATTACATCGAAGACGAATTGGATCGGAACGGGTATTCTTTGCTGATCTCCAGCAGTCAGAACCGGCAGAGCAAAGAATACGCCATGATCGAAAAGCTGAAAAAGAAGGACGTGGACGGGATCATCTTCGTCACCCATTACGATTATAAGGACGAGGAGCTGAGTAAATACCCGGTCGTTTCCATAGACAGGCATTTTGACAGCGTTCCCTTCGTCACCAGCGACAATTTCGACTCCTCTGTGCGGGCGTGCGAGTGGCTGGTTGCGGCGGGCTGCAAAAAGATCGCCTACCTCGGCGGGAAAACGCTGGTCGAATCTGAAGTCATGGAGCGCGCGCGCGCCTACCGCGAGACGATGAAAAAACACGGACTGCCCGAGATCGTGCAGTGCGAAGTCGTCATACACGGGGGCGAGCAGCCGCTCGTTGAGGCGCTCTTTGAGGAGCATCCCGATCTGGACGGCGTGTTCGTTTCGGGCGATACGATGACGAACCTCATCTTCCGGCACTGCGAGCGCTGCGGCATAGCTATCCCGCAGCGGCTGAAGGTCGCCTCTTATGACGGCGTGCAGGTCAAGACGGGGGAGATGAAGGACAAGATCGCCTATGTCGAACAGCCCGTGGAACAGCTCGGGCGGGAGACGGCGCGGGTTCTCCTGAAAAAAATACGGGGCGAGGAGGCTCCGCTGAAGACCGTTCTGCCCGCAAAGTTCGTGCAGTATGACGTTAAGGGCGTCACCGCAGCGGACGGCGCCGGAAAATAAAGAAAGAAAAAAGGAGTAAGGGAAAAATGAAGAAATGGATCGTCGGCATGTTGAGTGCCCTGCTTGCGGCTGTGATGGCATTTTCGTTTATCGCCTGCGGCGGCAACACGCAGGAGGAAGAGCTGGATGCGGAGGGGAATACCATCATCGACATGATGGTGCACGTCGCGCAGCAGTCCGCGGAGGGCATGGCGTATAACAGGATCACGGATGCGTTCAACAGCAGCGACGCTGCGAAAGAGAACAAGATCAAGATCCGCGTCGATTACAGTCCGCGCTCAAACAGCGCCACGGGGTACGAGACGGAGCTGGGGAACATGCTGAACAACGGTACGCTGCCCGACATCATCACGTTCGACGCGCCGAATACCTGGAACTATGCCGAGAACGGCATTCTCGCAGACATTACGGATCTCATTTCCGAAGAGACGCAGAGCGACTTTTTCGAGATCAGCAAAAATACCTACAACGACGGGCTGTACGGGCTGCCCATACAGGAGTCCAGCGCGGGCATCTATTACAATAAGGCGATCTTCCGCAGCGCGGGGCTTTTGGACGAAGTGGAGAACATGACGGTGGACGACGCCTGGACGATGACGGAGTTCGAGAGCATCTGTGCCCGCCTCGTGGGCAAGTGCGACCTGCCCGTCGACCTGCAGCTCTACAACGCGAACGACGAAATGGCGACCTACCTGCTGTACCCGTTCATTCTCGCGGGCGGGGGCACGTTCCTCTCTTCGGACGGCATGAAGGCGACGGGCTATTTCGATTCCGCGGCGACGGTCGCTGCGTTTGACAGGCTGCGCGGCTGGGTGAACAGCGGCTATACTTCCTTCGACGCGAGCAACGTCGGGTTCTACACGGGCAAGATCGCCATGTACCTTTCCAGCGGCTGGTCCATCCCCGAGATCCGCAACCAATACACGCAGCAGCTCGGCAACGACTGGGGCATCCTTCCCTATCCGAAGGGAGATACGGGGATCGCGGCGTCGGCTACGGGGAGCTGGTCGTTCGGCATGACCACGCAGTGCGCGACGCCCGAGAAGGCGGCCATCGTGCTCGAATGGCTGGTCTCGACGGACAGTTCCGTTGCCATCACCGACGCGACGGGCATGATCCCCGCGCGCAGGAGCGCGGTGGAGGAGAAGGGGTACACGGCGGGCTCGCCCGAATACGTGCTCTACGATCAGCTCAACAAGACGGGCAAGACAAGGCCTGGGACGATCGCCTATCCTGAATTTTCGAGCAGGTTCCGCGCGGTCATCAACCAGATCCGCGAGGGAACGCAGACGACCTCCGTGATCGTTTCGGGGCAGGCGTCGCAGCTACAGTCTTATCTTGACCGTTACAGCAGATAAGGGGATGCCATGATAGGAACAAGCATTGCGATCATCGGCGCGTTTCTGCTGCTGTTCGCTGCATTCATCGTCAAAGACATTGTGGCGGCAAAGCGCGCCGTGCGCAGGACGGTGCACTATTCCGTACGGGAGAGCGTCGGCGCCTATCTGATGCTCTTCCCCGCGCTGGCGCTCATCTGCCTGTTCGTCCTGCTTCCCATCGTCTATTCGCTGGGGTATGCGTTTACGGATTATTATCTGCTGCGCCCCAACGACGTCGGGTTCGTCGGGTTCGAAAATTTTGCGGACATCATCAAAAACATAGGGGAGCACGGCACCGTCTACAACGCGATCATGAACACGCTCAAATTCGTCGTGTTCGTTGTGCCGCTGCAGATCGGCATGGCGCTCGGGCTGGCGCTGCTCGTCAACAAGAAGGCGCGCGGCATGGGCGTGTTCAAAGTGCTGTACTTTGCGCCCGTCGTCATCTCCCTCACGGTCACGTCCTATCTATGGGTGCGCATCCTCGGCGGCGGGGATTCGGGGCTGCTGAATTCCTTCCTCGTAAAGCTGGGGATTGAGCCGATCAGTTTCCTGTACGAGCCGCAGGGCGCCATGTACTGGATCATCTTCGTCTCGGCGTGGCAGGGCTGCGGCTATCAGATGCTCATCTTCCTGTCCGGGCTGAAGGGGATCGATTCCACGCTCTACGAGGCGGCGGAGCTGGACGGTGCGGGCAAGGGAAGGCAGTTCCTCGCCGTCACGGTGCCCGGGCTGCGCTCGGTGCTCACGTTCGTCATCATCACGGTGTTCATCGGCGCCTGCAAAGTTATGGTGCAGCCCATGCTCATGACGGGGGAGCAGACCTTTACGATCACGCTCAACTACCTCATGTATATAGAGGGCTATACCTACCGCTGGGTGGGTTATTCGTCGGCGATCGCGCTTCTGATGACCATCGTCATCGGGGCGATCACCTTCCTGCAGCGCTACCTGCTGAAAGAGGAGGACTGAGATGGAGAGAGAACACATCCTGCGCCGTACGAAGTTTATTTCGTCGCGCGTCGCGCTCTATTTCTTCTGCATCCTCCTTGCGGTGCTGTTCATCTTTCCGCTCGTGTGGATGATCGTGACGAGCACCAAGACGGAGATGCAGTACGCAAGCGACCTCGGTTCCTTTGCGACCTTCATCCCGAATTTTCAGGACCTGAGCACCTTTTTCGACAACTATGCCAGCGTCTTTACGCAGTACGACATCTGGCAGTACGCGCTGAACAGTTTCGGCTATGCGGCGGCGGTCGTCGTCGGGAATATCGTTGTCAACGCGCTCGCAGGGTACGTCATGGCGAAGTTCAACTTCCCGGGGAAGGGGTTCGTGACCTTCCTCATCATGTTCCTGCTCATCGTGCCCGTGGAGACGACGATCATTCCGCTGTACTCCATCGTGCATACGCTCGGCATGTCCGGCACGGTGCTGGCGGTCATCCTGCCGCCTTTGGTCAGCGTGTTCAATATCTTCCTGTTCCAGCAGTTTTTCGCAAACATTTCAAGGGAGTATATCGAGGCGGCGCAGCTTGACGGCGCATCGCAGCTCCGCATCTTTTTCGTGATCATGATGCCGCTCTCGGCGCCCATTGTCGCGACGGTCGCGACGTTCGCGTTCATCGGCGTCTGGAACGACTACATCTGGCCCACCATGGTGCTGCCCAACCCGCAGCCGGGGCAGTGGCCCCTGTATCCTATTCAGGCGGCGCTCACGACCATTCAGAGCATCGAGGGCGTGACGACGGGCGAAGTCATGGCGTCCCTCGTGGTGACGAGTATCCCGATCTTCCTCGTCTACGTCTTTGCGCAGAAGTATATCGTCGAAGGCATCGGCGCGGGCGGTCTGAAGATCTGAAGGAGGGAAAATGAGATTTTTCAAAAAAACGGCGGCGTGCCTGCTTGCCGCGGCGTGCGCCTTCGGGCTGTTCGGCGCGGCGGGCTGCGCGGAGGATCCCGCCTCGCAGGGAGCGGGCGATCCCGTCGCCTATTACGCCTTTGACGAAGGGCAGGGCTCGCAGACGACAGAGGCGGTCAGCGGCAGGTCGCTGACCATTCAGAACGTGTTTTCGGAGGCAAATCAGGCGAACCTGATGAAACCCGCAAGCGACCCGCTGTGGCGCGAGGGGGTAAAGGGGAACTGCCTGTATATGGACGGCATTTCCAACTATATCCAGGACGATTCGTTTGAAAATATCGACACGGGCAGCCTGACGGTGAGCGCGTGGGTCGCGCCGCGCGTCTTTGAAAACAACTTCAACCCCGAAGGGCTGACCTGCATCGTCGGCAAGGGCGACGTAGGGTTCAACGAGGGCTGGCTGCTCGGCTACGGCTATCTCGGGACGTGGGGGCTGAAAGTCGCCCTCGAGGATCCCGAAACGGGGGACGTATTTACGGCGGCGTTCTACGACCCCGTAAACTATCTTCCGCTGTACGAGTGGAGCCACGTCGCGGCGTCGTACGACGCGCCGAGCGGCAGGATCTGCCTGTATCTGAACGGAGAGCTTGTCTACGAACAGATCTATGCCGAATACGCGGGCTGCGAAATGGTGGCAGCCTCCGACCCGCTGCGCGTCGGGAAATATATCTCTCCCGCCACCGTCTACGGGATCGACTGCAACCTCGTTGCGGGACTTCTGGACGAGGTGTACGTCTACGATACGGAACTGACGCACGCGGAGGTCGCCGCATTGTATGCGGACAAGGACGCAAGCGGGCACCCCGTCTGCGACTATGAGGACGTCATGCTCGACTCCTCCGTGTATGAAGGCGACCGGTACCGCCCGCAGTACCATGCGATCCCGCCCGGGATGTGGATGAACGAGCCGCACGCGGGGTTCTATTACAACGGGCACTATCACCTCTTTTATCAGAGCAATCCCGGCGGCCCGTACTGGGCGCAGATCCGCTGGTCGCACTGGGTGAGTAAAGACCTTGTGCATTGGGAGTACGTGAAGGAGGCTGTCGTCCCTACGGAGGGCATCTGCCCCGACGGCGTGTGGACGGGCGGTTCGGTCATCGGCCCCGACGGCACGCCCTGGCTGGTCATCACCGCGGGCACGACGACGACAACGTACAGCGGGCAGAACATCGCCTTTGCGCACTGCGCCGACCCCTCCGATCCCTATCTCACGGAGTGGGTGGTCGAAGATACCGTCGCGATCACGCAGGAGCCGGGGATCGGGGAGCGGAACCAGTTCCGCGATCCGTTCGTCTGGCAGGATGACGGCATCTATTACATGATGGTCGGCTCGGGCTACGACGGGCAGTCCGGCGGCGCGCTGTTCTTCACCTCGACGGATATGCGCGACTGGGAGTTTCACGATTATATCTTCCGCTCCACGGCGGAGGAGGCGGGCATCCATTGGGAGTGCATCCAGCTTTTGCCGGTCTCTACGAAGGACGGTTCGCAGACGAAGTACGTCTTTTTCCTCACGCCGCAGTATGCGGACGATTCGCGCACCGTCGAGTGCTATTACTGGATCGGCACCTTTGACAAACAGAGCCTGAAATTCGTCCCCGACGAGGGCTATGAGGCGCCCCGTCTGATGGACTACGGCTACGGCATCTTTACGGGGCAGACGGGCTTTACCTATCTGACCGAGGAGGACGCCGAAGCGGGAAAGACCTATGAACAGGGTAGGACGGTTCTCTTCGCCATTGCGCAGGGGAAGGAGCCGGGCACGACGCACAATTACTATTCGGGCTGGGCGCACAACGCGAGCCTGCCCGTAGAGCTGTATCTTTCGGACGACGGGCACTCCATCGGGCTGGAGCCCATCGAGGAATTGCAGAGCCTGCGCACCGCAACGGTCTATGAGAACGCGGGCACGATGACGTGGGAAGAGGCAAACGCGGCGATCGGCAGCCTGCGCGGAGATTCCTTCGAGATCCGCATGACGCTGGAGCTTGCGCCGTCGGCGGCGGAGTACAGCGCGGGGCTGTACGTGCGCTACAATCCGTACACCGATTCGCTGGGCAGTACGGAGCGGACGGGCATCGTGTTCGGCAGCGGCGGCGTGTATATCGACCGCTCGCAGACGTCGCAGTACGTCAGCAATCTTATCAATTCGCACGTATGGCAGAATACGGGCACGCGGTTCGAGGTCATCGTCTACATGGACCGCTCCATGCTCGAGGTGTACGTCAACGGCGCCGTCAGCTTTACGTCGCGTATGTACCCGCGCTACGAGGACTCGGATTATCTGCGTTTCTTTGCAAACGGGTGCGCGCTTTCGGTGACGGGGCTTACGGTCTATACGCTCGGTTCCGCCTATACGGATACGGTCACGCCCGCCTATTACGGCAACACGGGCAGCATTCTGGACGCATAAGGGGAGGGAAAACATGAAAAAGTTTGCATACATTCTGCTTGCTCTTGTTCTTCTGTTTTCCTTTGCCGCCTGCGCCGAAGAGAAGACGGCGGACGAGAGTGCGTACAGCATCGTGAACGGCGGGTTTGAAACGGGCGATCTTACGGGTTGGACGGTGGAGAGCGGGAACGCGTTCGGCGAGGACAACGTGACGACGAAGAGCACCTTTCGCTTTGAAGAAGACGCCAATCACAACGAACTCGCCATCGGGCAGTCCGGCAACTGGCACCTGTACGGCAGGGGATTTGACGAGAGCATCCCGTACTCCTTTACGGGCGTGCTGCGTTCATCTAACTTCATTCTCGGCGGCGACGGTACGGTCTCCATGAAACTTGCGGGCGGGGCGACCCGCTACGAAGGGGAGAACGGCGCGGAAAAGCCCGTCGGCGAGCGGTGCTACGTCGGGGTCTACCTCGCGGAGAGCGGCCGCATGATCGCCAAACAGGAGAATACGTACTTCCTCAAACACACCACGGCGTACGTCAACCCTTCGCAGTATGCGTCGCACGTGTATAACACGGACAATTATTACACCTATTCCCTCGATCTGTCCGCGTATATCGGGCAGGAACTGTTCCTGCGCATCGTGGACAACGACCGTTCCTATTATTACGGCTATATCTCCGTGGACGATATACGCACCTACAGCGAAGAATCCGAACAGGCGGCGGGCGCCGTCTACGATAAGGTGAAGGTGTACGAGACGGAGGCGGAAGGAACGGAATACCAGATCGCGAACGGCGGGTTTGAAACGGGCTCGCTCGCGGGCTGGACGGTCACGGAGGGGCTTGCCTTTTCCAACGAAGGGGTCAACGCGTCCGACGTCTGGTGGAACGAAAACATCACGTACAACCGCGACGGGGAATACCACTACGGGTATTACCGCCCCGAGGCGACGGGGCGCATGCGCTCTTCCGCGTTCACGCTCGGCGGCAGCGGGTACGTCTCCTTCAAGCTGGGCGGGTGCATGAACAATTCGCTCACCTACCTGCGCTTTCTGGTGCTGGAAGAGGATGGCAGCGAGACGGAGGTCGCGCGGTTCAGCAACGAAAAATATAAAAATATCCAGTTCCCGTACGTGGAGAACGGGATGAAACTTCTCAACCTCGTGCAGTACTATGCCGACCTGTCCGAATTTCTCGGCAGGCGCATGGTCATCGAGGCGGTGGACGAGAATACGTCTTCGGACGTTCTCGGCTGCATGACGCTGGACAGCGTCGTCACCTACTATGAGAGCCGCCCGACCTTCATGTACTCGTCTGAGGCGTTTGAGCTGAAGACGGAGATCGAATACGAGCCGCAGAACGAATATCAGGTCCTAAACGGCACCTTTGAAACAGGCGACCTTACGGGCTGGACGATGGAAGGGGATATCGGCGAAGTCTCCGCAGATTCCGGCTGGTGGACGGAGAACTTCCCGTACAACAAGAACGGCAGATACCTCTTTACGGGGATCAAGAAAGAAAAGAACACGGGCACGCTGACGAGCGACGCGTTCACCTTCGGTGGCAGCGGCTGGATCACGTTCAGCCTCGGCGGCGGGGGAGACCCTGCGCTGTGCTACCTCTCGGTGCTGGACGCGGAGACGGGCGAAGAGCTTGCGCGCTTTGCGAACCTGCTGTTCACCGATAACGGCACGGGCGGGCTGAATACGAACAGCTTCCTCGCCAACATGATCTCCTACAAAGCCGACCTCACCGCCTGCGGGATAGAGAAGGGCAAAAAGATAAAGCTGCGCATCACGGATAACGCGACGAGCGGCTGGGGGCTTGTCACGGCGGACAGCTTCATCACCTATTACGAGAGCGCGGATGCCGTGCCGCGGGATGCGTTCACGGCGAAGAACATCCTGCCGCAGACGGTCACGGATACCGAATATCAGATCAAAAACGGCGGATTCGAGACGGGCGATCTCACGGGCTGGACGGTCACGGGCGGCACGGTTGCGGAGAACCCCGTCAGCCGCGCGCAGGTGTTCTGGAACGAACGCTTCCCGTACAACAGCGAGGGGCTGTACCACTTCGACGGTTGGCTGGCGAACACGGTCGAGGCGGAGGGCTATTCGCTCCGTTCCGAGGTCTTTACGCTCGGCGGCAGCGGGTATATCTCCTTCAAACTGGGCGGCCGCTGTGCCGTGCTGCGCGTATATACCGAGGAGAATAAGCTCATTGCCGAATACGGCAACACGATGTTCTCTGCGGAAAACTATCCGTATGTGGACATGGGCTGCCGCACGGCGACGATGACGACGTATCTTGCAGACCTCTCCGCATATCGCGGCGAAACGCTGTATATCGAGATCGCGGATACGGTGCTCACAGGCGGCGAAAACTGGGGCGTTGCGTTCTTTGATGACATCGTCACCTATTACGAAACGGCGCCCGTGCTTGCGGAGATGTACGATACGGTCGATCTGACTTCCGCTACTTCTTCGGCGGGGGTGCAGGCGTACCGCCTCCCTTGGGCAGAGGCAGTGAATAAAATAACGGCGTGAACGCCGTAAAAGGGGAAATGTATGAAAAAAATCGGAAGAATGCTTGCGGCACTCTTGACTGCGGTGCTCCTTTGCGCCGCAATGGGGGTCCTGTTTGTTGCGTGCGGAGAGGGAACGGAAGAGCCGCCGCAGACCGATCCTGTCAAAGTCGCGGACGGTATCGACTTCGATCTCGCCGTCGGCACGGAGCGGGAGTTTGCCGTCGCGGACTATATCACGGCGAACGGAAATACGGTTTCCGCCTCGTCGGCGGAAGAGACGGTTGCGTCCGCCGCCGTCGAAGGCGGCACGCTCACCGTTTCGGCGCTCTCGTCGGGCAAGACGACCGTGACGCTGACTTGCGGGGATGTGACCGTCACCTTCGGCGTGACGGTGTACCGCACGTTCACGGTCAGCGTGGACGGAGAGGAGACGCAGGTGCGCGAGAACGGCACGTTCACGCTGCCCGCGGCGCCCGTGCCTGAGGACGAAAACATGCAGTTCGTCGCATGGCGGGTGGGTAACGAGCAGAAACAGCCGCAGGATGTCATCACCGTGACGGCGGACGTGACCGTCACGGCGGTGTATGAGCGCAAAGCGCCCGTCAAAGTGAAGGACGGGGAGGCGATCGAAATCGCCTTCGGCGGCAGCGAGCGGCGGAACGTTGCAGACTATATCACAACTTATGGCAACACGGTCTCCGTCTCATCCAAAGAGGCGGGGACGGCTACGGCGGAAGTTGCGGACGGCGTGCTGACGATCGCGGCGGTCTCGTCGGGGGAGACGACCGTGACGCTGACCTGCGGGGACGTGACCGTCACCTTTGCGGTCACCGTCGCGCTGCCCGAAGTCGCGGCGCCCGTATTTGAAAACGGCGCCATCTCCTTTGACCTGTTTGAAACGGGCAGCGGTTCGTACACGTTCGGCATCACCGCGCCCGCAGGCGTGGACTTCTCCTACAAATACGCGCTTGCGGAGGAAGATGCGAATGCCTCGTTCGATGGGGACACGCTCGTCTATACCGCAGCGCAGCCGACGCAGAAGACGCTGACCGTGAACGTCACGGCGACGGCAACCGTCAGCGAGGAGACGGTGGAAAAGACGGCGTCCTTTACCGTAACGGTGACCGTCACGGACACCACGCCCGCGGCGATTGAGGTTGCCGTCACCGAAGAAGAGGTCGTCGACCTGTATCTGCATGTCGGCGGCTATGTGATCGACCTCGCGGCAAACATTTCCAACGCGCAGAATATCGTCTCGTACACCGTGGGCGGAGAGCCCGTTCAGGGAACGGAATACACCCTCCTTACGGGCGAATATACCGATACGCCGCAGGAGGTAACTCTCAGAATCGTCGGCGTCGTGGACGGCAAGCGCGACGTGGAGTACACCTATACCCTGTCCGTCATCGATTCTTCGGATTACCGCATGCAGAACGGCTCGCTGGAGGACGAGGATACGGGCTGGACGGGCATGAACGGCGGTTTCAGCGAGGATGACGTTTATTTTGAGCAACAGTATCCGATCAACAACGACGGGCGCTATTATGTCGGCATTGACCAAGGGACGGAGACGGTCGAAAGCCCCGCTTTTGTGGTCGGCGGCAGCGGCTGGATCACCTTCAAGCTCGGTTCGATGCGTCCCAACAGCGGAAGTGAACTGCGCAACATTTATTTGGAAGTTGTCAAATATTCAGTCGAAGGGGAAGGGGAGGTTCTTGCCAGGGTGCGCAACGTCCTGTTCGAGGACCCTGCCGCCGCGCTGAAACTCAACGACTATAAGCTCGATCTCTCGCAGTTCAAGGGCGAAACGGTCTTTATCCGCGCGGTCGATCAAGAGGTCGGAGAGAATTTCCGCAGTTTGTATCTCGATGCGTTCGTGACGTGGTATGACGCCGAGCCCGCCGATACGTATACCGACCTTTCCAAGGCGTACTACCTTGATACGGCGGCGGCGTTCGATCTTGCACAAACAAACACGGCAACAGTAGTTCCCGTGCTGCTGTCCGAAGGCTTACTGAATAAGGAATATACGTATGCAGCGAAGTTCGAAGGGGACGGGCTGACCGCCGAGGGGCTGAAGATCACGGCGGAAAAGAGCGGCGTGTACACCGTCACGTACACCGTCTCGTACGGCGAAGAGGAGATCGGCTCGTTTTCGGTCACGGTCACGGTGACGAACACGACGCCGCTCCCCGAATTTGAAAACGCAGTGCACAGCTACGCCTACGGCAAGTGGCAGGCGGGCACGGCTGTCGAAGTGACGCTGCCCGAGGACGGAGAGCGGTTCAGCTATTCCTATTCCGTCTCCGCAGGGGAGGCAAGCATCGACGGCAAAACGCTCACCTATACCCCTTCGGCGGCAGGCTCCGTGCAGATCACCGTCACGGTCACGCTTAAGGACGAGAAGTATACGGTCACCGATCTGCCGACCCGTTCGTTCACCGTCACGCTGAACTTTGCTGACAGCGAGATCACCCTTGCGGACAGCAACAGCATTTCCGTGGCGTTCGACGTGAACGATGCGGAGATCGTGGACAAAGAGGCGTACACGCTGAATTTTGCGCACTATCTCGTCATTCCCGTAGGTAAGACGGTCAGCTATGCCGTCACGATGAACGAAAAGAGCATTGTGCTCGACGGCTCTTCCTATACGCTCGTCTTTGCGAAATTGGAGCTTAACGAGACCGAACAGGAATTTGTGTTTGCGGTGACTGCGACAAGCGGCGGAAAGCAGCTCGAGTACACCGTTACGCTGCACATCAAGGATACCTATCAGTACCGCCTCTACAACGGCGGGTTCGACCTTGACCTCGACGGCTGGACGCTCGACGGCATGCTGGACGGAGCGGAAAACGATGCGGCGCTGGGCGGCATTTCGGAGGCGACGGGGTATTGGGAGAATGAAACCGTACCGCCTGTTTTCAACAACGACGGCAAGTTCTTCAGCGCCTATGCCTATACGCCGGGAGAAACGGAGCGGGCGACGGGCACGCTGCGCAGTTCGAACTTTATCATAGGCGGCAGCGGGTGGATCACCTATAAGCTCGGCGGGGCAAAGAACATCGAACAGGTCTATCTGGAAGTCGTCTCGGCGGACGACGGAGCAAAGCGCGTGAAGCTGCCCAATTTTGACTGGTCGAACAACGCGGGGAGCCTTGTGCGCGGCTGTACGCTCGTCTCGTACAGGGCGGACTTGCTTGAATACGGCTTTGCCCGCGGCGACAAGGTGTACCTGCGCGTCACCGACAACGGCAACAGCACGGGTGACTACGGTCTGTTCTTCTTGGACAGCTTCGTGACGTACTACCCCGTCGGCAGCGAACCGGACGACTCGTTCAATCTTGTTTCAAAGTACCGCCTCTACAACGGCGGGTTCGAGACGGGCAGCCTCATGGGCTGGGAGCTTACGGGCAACATCGGCGTCGTGACCGATGACGATAATTATTGGAACGATCCCAACAACGTTTACAACAAAAACGGCAGATATCTGTTTTCTTGGTACACAAATGAGGACAGGGTGAGCCGCGAGGATGCGACGGGTACTCTGCAGAGCAGGGTGTTCACGCTGAAAAAGAATGCGATCGTCTCTTTCCTGTTGGGCGGAGGGCAGACGGGCGTCAGTTTGGAGTTCGTCAGACCTGCGGCAGACGGCGCGGGAGAAGAAGTGCTTGCGCGGTTTACCAATCAACTGTTCGATGACGGCAGGCTGATAAGCTATTATTATCAATTCAATCTGAAAGAGGATACGCAGTGCTTTGTGCGTGTCATCGATCAGGCTGCTACCGACGATGGCGCTTGGCGCTGCTTTGCGCTGGACGGTGTGGAGACAAATCTTGCGAAGGCGCCCGATGGGTATAACCGTGCCGTGAACCAACTTTCGGCGGACGTATAAAAATCGTATGAGAAACTGACGGGCGCCGCCCGGAGAGCGGGCGGCGCAGGGGAATGATTCGTATGGCTGACTTGTTTAATTTTCCCGCATTTCATATCACAGGCGAGAGGGGCTGGATCAACGACCCGAACGGGCTTGTAAAGTTCCGCGGCGAATACCATGTGTTTTTCCAGTATTACCCGGGCGCGACGAAGTGGGGTCCCATGCACTGGGGGCACGTGAAGAGCCGCGACCTTGCGCATTGGGAGCGGCTGCCCGTCGCGCTCGCGCCCGACGCAAACGAGGACGGCTGCTTTTCGGGCAGCGCCGTCGAGTGGAAGGGAAAGCTCTGGTTGCTGTACACGGGTTTTAAGGAGAACGGCGGCGGGGAGAACGTGCGGCAGTTGCAGTGCCTTGCCTCCAGCGAGGACGGCGTGCACTTCACAAAACACGGCGTCGTCATCGGCGAGCGCGAGCTCCCGCCCTCGTACTGCCCGTGGGACTTCCGCGACCCCAAGCTGTTCCGCCGCGGGGAAACGTTCTACTGCGTCGTCGCGGCGCGGAAGAGGGGCGCGGGCGGCAGGATTCTGCTGTTTTCCTCGGAAGATCTCTTCCGCTGGGCGTTCGTGTGCGACCTGTTCGGCAGCGACGGGGCGGGGTTCATGACCGAGTGTCCGGATTATCGGGAAGATCTGCGCCTGCTGCTGTATTCCGAGCAGTACTTCCCCGCGCAGGGGATCTCCTGCCGCAATATCCACAGCTCCTTTTATCGGTTCGGCGGCCTCGATCCCGCGCGCGGCTTTCTGCCCGCGGGCGGGGCGCACCTTATTGACTACGGTTTCGATTTCTACGCGGCGCAGACCTTTGCGGAGGAGCCCGTCCTGCTTGGCTGGCTGCACATGTGGGACCGCACCAACCCGACGGAGGCGTTCGGGTTCGCAGGGCAGCTCACCGTGCCGCGCAGGCTTTCGGTGCGGGAGGGCAGGCTCTGGCAGACGCCCGTCTGGGCGGGCAGGGAAGTGCGGCGGGAGGAGAACTGCTCTTTCCTGCGGGACAGGTTTGCCGTCGGCGCCGTCAGGATAGAGGCAAGGGCGTTGCGCGCGTTCTCGGTAAAGCTGCGCAAAAAGGGGGAGGGCTTTGCGTCTTTTGCGCTCGGTGAGGGCGAATGGGTGTTCGACCGCTCCAAGGCGGGCGAACCGATCGTCGGCGCGGAGAAGGACGCGGATTCCATCGCGGGCATCCGCCGCATGCCGTATATTCCCGCCGAAGAGACGTGTATTGAGATCGTCGGCGACCGCTTTTCTTTGGAGATCTTTGTGAACGGTATGGCACTCTCCTCCGTCGTCTGCCCGCCCGCGGATGCGGACGGGTTGGAGCTGGATCTCGATGCCGAACGCTGCACGTACAGGCGCTTTGCAGTTGAGTGAGGCGAGGCGCATTACAATACGGAATTTCTCAGTTGTTGCATTGAACGGGATAATTTGTCTGTAATAAAAAACAACCGTATGGAGTTCCTTATTCTTAATATAATAGAATTACTTAATTTCTATTTGATATTGAGATAAGTGTTTGGTATAGATAAAAAGATGATACTTAGTTATTTTTTGCACTCATTATCCCTCCGAGTTTTGCTTTTTCGGGGCGGCTATGGTAGCATAGCTCCTCGCGGACGTCAACGTCCGCAAAATCGTTGCTGAAAACATCCATTAAAATGAATTGAGAGCCGAGCAGGGAAAACAGTCCTTACTCGGCTCTTTTGCTGTCCGTGAAGCTATATGCGCGCCTATAACGCAACGATTTTGTCTTTGTCCCGTTGACTTCCGCATACCGACAAAAAGATACTTTCCTTCCACCGTCCTATGCTACCCCGCCTCTTGCCCGAAAAAGGCAAAATCAAATTCGGAGGTGTATACCCGATAGTTGGGTGTGGGTACATTTACCTATTATTGCCCATAGTGAATTAGGAAAGACTTTAGATAAGATAAAAAATACTGGCGACTTGAAACAATATTTGTGTAGTATTAATGTGAATTGGAATAAGATTAATTTAAATAAAGTTAAAACCGCCAGATTTGAAAAAAATGAAGAAGAAAAATATGCTTTACAAAATGGTGACCTATTAATTTGTGAGGGCGGTGAAGTTGGCCGTGCTGCCATATGGGAGCACCATGGAGAAATGTATTATCAAAATGCACTACATAGAGTAAGATTTTATTGTAATGGTAATTGCTACTTTGTTTTAGCCTGTTATATTTTTGTGCTTCATGTTCAAACTTTAATGAAAATGATGAAAAAATAAATGTAATACCACAAAACAATATAAGTTATACACATCTTGAATTTGGTAATGTTGTAGATGAAGGAAAACAAGCCGTATTTTTTAATTTTTCTTCAGACTTTATCGTAATAAAAATGGAAATAAATGGAGTATTATTAGATAAAAGCGGGGATACAATATATAGTTTTGATACTGCGTTGACTTTTAGTTCTCCATCAATAAATCCAAAATTTCCTATTAGAATCGATGCCAATCTTATAAAAAATGTAAATTCAGCTTCCTTTACAAAAATAAAGGCATATACCACGCAAGAGGTTAATTTTCGGTAATAATTTATGCTTTCGCTCAACGTAAACGAGGTCTCTTTGGGGAGACCTCGTTTACATAAGCATTATTGGTTTTGCGGTTTGTCAGAACATTCAGCTTTTCTTAATTGTTTCAGTATTCGACGCCGAGCATAAATCACTGCGGACACAATTACGAGAGATTGTGTTTCGTCCACATAATAAAAGATAAAATAATTATCGACTAAAATTTTGCGGTATTCATGTTTGAGAGGTTCCTCGTTTTGCGGCATTTGGTGTATCGAATGCGCATAGGGGAACACTGTTATATCGGCAGCGGCTTGCATGAGTTTTGTAACCAACTTCCGCGCACTTTCAGGTGCTTTCAGTTCATGGGATAGATATCCTGCAATTTCTATTATATTTCGTTTTGCCGTTTCGGTGTAAGTTAAATTATACGTTCCCATTGATCACGCTTTCGACCTCTGTGAAAACTTCTTCGGGAGTATAACGCTTTCCGCCGTTTTCGTCTTCTCTCTCGGCATCGCGCAATTTAATGTAAATCTCGCTTTCCAGCCGCATATTTTCGTATGCCTCCATGCTCAATACAACCATATCCCCGAAACCGTTCTTAGTCAAGAATACGGGTTTTTGCGTTTCGTGCACCGTCCTTGAGATGTCGGCAAAATTATTCCGTAAATCGGATACCGGTCGTATCATTTTCCGTGCTTGGCTCATAGTTGTTTTACCTCGTTTTTTATTTGCACTATTATATTAGCATAATTACGCTAATTTGTCAATAGTAGTATTGCAGATTTTTAATTTAATAAAACAAAAACTACACAGGAGAAAACCTCTGCGTGGTTTTGCGTTAAGGACGAATTGGGAAGTTTTTGGGAAGTAGATAATTTCAAAGACGATTTTTCGGAAGAAGAAAAAACCTTAAAAAATAGTGGTTTTTAA
>ERZ1643247.1427-NODE-1427-length-22008-cov-9.837380_pt1 | contig 22008 bp, 14 predicted proteins | sample MGYA00579264_ERZ1643247 | MGnify/ENA primary metagenome ERZ1643247 (study PRJEB29033, sample SAMEA4952262) | chicken gut metagenome | biome: Broiler Chicken; feature: Gastrointestinal Tract; material: Caecum | place: Ireland | collected 2018 | study: Broiler... | reverse complement strand
TAGAAAGTTTCCGCTATAAGCAATATGTATATATGGCAGATGAAGAGCAGATAGAGTGCCGCATGTCTATGGAGGAATTTGAAGAAAAGCTCGGTTGTTACGATATAATAAGAATATATAAGAGCTATCTTGTAAACCTCAAATATGTGCGCCGCATAGAGCGCGATTCAGTCCTGGTGAACTATAAAGAGGGTGTAACCCTCTCTATAAGCAGAGATAAGGTAAAGGAACTTAAAAGTTCTTACCTGAATTATCTGAGGAAGACGGGCGCAGTTTTGTTTGAAGCCTGATCGCCGGTGCCGTCAGCTTCCGGCCACTGTGTTTTCGTGCAGTCTGTAAGCCCGGCGCCCTGTATTTTCCGCATTTGTGCGTAAAAATTGCATAAAAAGCCCTCCTTTGCCTGCAGTTAGCGCTATCGCGCTCCTGCGGGCTTTTTAATGTTATGAACAGATACAGTTTGTGTACAAAAAAATGCAGTTTGTATGCCGAAAACTTTTGTGTGCGCGTTTTATTGCAGTTTGTTTTAAACATATTGAAACATTCTAACGATAAATATATAATGCGCTTGTTATATACGAACTGAATATGTGACTATATGACAAATATTTTATTGGAGGAAAGTTTAGATGGCAAATCGAACAAAAGCTGCAAAGAAAAAGGCTTTAGCCATTGTTGCGTGTGCTGCTACTCTTGCGCTTGGTTTTTCGGCTGTTTCCGGGTCTTTCGCGGCATTCGCGGATGAAACGGATTCAGGAAGCAAGCTTACGAAGTACTACACTGACTTCAGCAACATGGAAGATACCTTGGCTGCGGCTGAAAGGCACACCGAACAGACTGTTGCAGAGGGTGCGACGCTGCTTAAGAACAAGGATAACGCCCTTCCCATGAGCGGAAGTGCGTCTGTAAGCGTTCTGGGTGTAAGTGCTGATGCTCTTATTGGAGCAGCGGCAACCGGCAGCCAGTCTACCGGTTCTGCGGGCGGCGATACCGTCGCTGAAGTGCTCTCTGAAGCGGGGTTTAACGTTAATCCCACGCTCAAGTCTTATTACGATGTGCAGGGCACGACAATAGGCCAGGAAGTTACTAATTTCAACGGGCAGGTTAAAAATTCTTTCAAACTGTATAACGATGCCGCTATCGTCGTCCTTTCAAGAACGGGAGGCGAAGGCTCAGACGCAAGCAGGATAACCAGCGAAAAGGCGGGGACAAACCTTCTCGGTGAAAAGGATGAAGACTCGCACGTTGCGCTCGCACAGGACGCGCCCTCGGCAGACGGCGCGCAGGCGCAGGCAAATACATATAAGCACTACCTTATGCTCACCGACAGCGAGAGAGAGCTTCTGAAGCTTGCGGAGAATAATTTTGATAAGGTAATAGTAGTTCTCAACACTTCAAACGCCATGGAGATAAAGGAACTGAGGGACTGGGATGGCGTTGATGCCGTTATAAATATAGACAGGCCCGGCGAAGGCGGTCTTGCCGCGCTTCCCAAGATCCTCTCCGGCGAAGTAAACCCCTCAGGCGGACTTATTGACGAATGGTATTCCGACTTCACCGCCGACCCCACATGGTATAACTTTGGCGACAATAGTCAGTCGCGCGCCTATGCCGCAGGACAGAATGACTATATGACCGAACAGGGCAATACGAGCGGCGCAACCGGTGTCGAGGGCGAAGATGTTATAGGAGACACCGAAGGCTTCCACGGAATAGACTACGAAGAGGGCATCTATCTCGGATATAAATATTATGAAACGTATTATACCGACATGTATGCGGTAAATCCTGCCGCGGCGCAGCAGTGGTGGAGCGACAACGTTGCCTATGCATTCGGCTACGGACTCTCATACACGACGTTCTCGTTTGAATCGAACGGCATATATACCGACAGCTCGCTAAAGACTGAACTTGCCGAAGACGGCGTTGCCGATCTTTTCGCTTCAACAACGGACAAAGCCGCTTCGGTTGAAAAACTTTATATCCCCGTTACGGTTACTAATACCGGCGATGTTGCCGGCAAAAAGACCGTTCAGATCTATCTGACCGCTCCCTACGATAATTCCAGCCTCGTTGAAAAGGCAGCCGTATCTCTCGTAGGCTATGCAAAGACGGACATCATACAGCCGGGCAAATCGGACACGGTAGTGGTGGAAGTAAGCGTACAGGATATGGCTTCATGGTACTCTTACCAGCAGCAGTCCGATGATACTCTCCGCATCATGGAAGATTCGCACTACGATATGTCTACCGAGCTCGGCGAAGACGGCAATTATTATGTGACGGATTCCGAAGGGACAAAGACGAAAGAATGCTATGCGGAAGAGACCTTTACGCTTGATAAGGACATTGCCCTCGAGCAGGACGACTTCTCCGGCGGCCAGCTTTCCTCGTTGTTTACCGACGGTCTCAATTCCAACGGCGACGGCGCTGACGGCGAAACTGCTGTGGACGACAGCAACTTCGGCAACATCCGCACGGCAGATATGATGGCCGATGACGAGTCCGGCATGACAAGCATGACGAGAAACAGCACGGTAAGCGCAACAAAGACTACTTTAAACGGCAACGTGACCAACTATACCGGCGTGGCTGTTCCCACCAAGCCCGCAGAAGTTACAACAGTTGTCAACGGCTTCGATCTCTCCTTCCCCGAAGCTCCCACAACGGACGACCTCACCTTCAAGAATAATGTGCTCGACAACTGGTCGTTCTGGGACAACTATGCCGTAAGCAGCACTTATGCCGGCGCGAATGACGCTACTTCAATGTACAACAAATACTACGAGAACGATGACGATAAGGGCTATGTATGGTCTCAGACGTCCGTTCCCGCAGGCTGGTCGCAGGCGAAGGGCACCCTTACGCAGTATGTAAACGAGGGCGCGAACGGCGACAAGGGCAACCAGACCATATGGATGTATGTATCTTCCGGCAATGAAATATCTTTTGCCGATATGGCAGGCGTTGACTATGACGACGAGCTGTGGACGGAATTCCTCAACCAGCTCACCTATGACGAGCTCTGCTACATCAACACCTACTGCGGTTACGGTACAGGCAACATCAACAGTATAGATAAAGATCTCACGGTTGACAGGGACGGTCCCAACAGCATAAACCAGGAGTTCCAGATGGCCGCTGAAAGCCTGCTTTCGGCAACATGGAATACCGAGCTCGCCGAAGAGCGCGGCATAATAATAGCCAACATTGCTCTCCTTACGGGCTTCCAGGGCTGGTATGCTCCGGGCGCAGACATACATCGTTCACCCTTCTCGGGCCGCAATAACGAATATTTCTCTCAGGACGGACTTCAGGGCGGTTACATGGGCGCGGCGCTCACTCAGGGCGTACAGTCCAGGGGTGTCATCTGCTATACCAAGCACATCCTCATGAACGATCAGGAGACCGACCGCGGCTGTCTCTTCACCTGGTGCGACGAGCAGGCGATGAGAGAGAATTACATGAAGAACTTCCAGATGATCCTTCAGGAAGGCGGCTCCAAGGCGGGCATGACAGCATACGGCAGGATCGCAGGCATATCCAATACCAACAATACTAACCTCGCCGTAGAGCTTTATCAGAACGAATGGGGCAGCCAGGCATACTTTGTAACCGACGGCTATATCGGCTGGAACCAGAGGACCAACCCCGACATGATGGTGAGGGCGGGCAACCAGACCATACTCACAACAGGAAATACCGAGTATCTCTCCGGTCAGACCGATCCCACTACGGGCGAACAGACTACAGGCGGCTTCTATAAAGCCGGCGAACAGCTTCCCGACGGCACGACCGCCGCTGCTGAAGGCGTATACATCGCTCAGACGGGCGCAAACGGCGAAACCGTTTATGAGATAAGCTACACCCAGTGGTACTGCGTAAGGCAAATGGCGCACGGCGTGCTCTATCAGCAGGCTAATTCCGCAGGACAGTACAACGGCTATTCAGGCTTAGAGGTTGCCGGCGGCAAGCTCGAGGCCACAGAGAGCGTGAGCGCAGAACTCAGCGTAAATATAGACAGCCTTGTAGACGCGGATTCCTTCGTTACATATTCTGCAGAAGGTCTTCCCGAGGGTCTCTCCATCGATGAGAACACCGGCGCGATAACCGGTACTCCCGCATCTATGGGCGATTATCAGATAAATGTGACCTATAAGATAGACGGATGGGTAGAAAAGACTGCCGTCTATACTCTGAGCGTAGAGGCGGCGATAACTGTAACTGCCGAAAGCGACGACATGGCTGCAGCCGAGATCGGGACAGACTTCTATGCCGAACTTACATCCTCTGTATATACCAGCGCCGATTATGATTCTCTCACATACAGCATAAAGGAGGGAAGCGGCTCTTTACCTGCAGGTTTGACTTTAAGTGAAAACGGCATCATAGAGGGCACTCCCACTCAGTCGGGCACATTCACGTTTACTGTGGTTCTCACGGCTGAAAATGAAGATTCCGGCCAGGGCGGCGGCAAAGGCGACAAGGGCAAGGGCGACAGCGGCAACTCTGCAAAAACCGCCGAGCACACCTTCACCATTGTGGTTGCAGGCGAGGCGCCCATTGAAGATGAAGTGACGGTCGACGACCTCCAGGACGAGATCGACGGGCTCAAGGATCAGATCGACGGACTCAAGGACCAGCTCGACGGCCTCAACGGCACGATCTCCGATCTTCAGGAGAGCATAGAGGCGCTCCGGAACAACAATGAGAGCGAGGGCGGCTCCGGCTGCTCAGGCTCGGTCGAAACCGGTCTTGCAATGGCAGGCGCGCTGTTTGCGATATCCGCAGCGGCAGGCGTGACAATGGCAATAAGGAACAAAAAGCGCAACGATAAATAAAATATCGTAAGGTAACATGGTTATGCGGCCGCCCGAGGGCGGGCGGCCGCATAATAATTTTAAAAAATATTAAATATACCCGATAAAAAGCATACCCGCGCGGCGGGGAAAGGCGCATGGTTGCATGGTTTCATGCAACGAATCGCTTTTTACAGAATATGCATACAACTATTGTGCACATATTTCAGTCACTTCAAAAAACAATTTTTAAGGAGACGCTCTATGAACAAAATATTCAAAGGAATGATATGCGCGGGCTGCGCAATTACCCTGATGGGAGGCGTTGCTGTGTTCGGTGCATGCGGCAACGGCAGCGGCAACGGCGAGGACGATATAACTGAATATACTGTAACTTTTGAAACAAACGGCGGAACGGAGATCGCTTCACAGCAGGTAGAAGAGGGCGGCTATGCCGTTCAGCCTGAAGATCCCGAAAAGGCCGACTATATATTTGACGGTTGGTATAAAGATTCCTCTCTCGAGACTGACTTTATATTTGAAACTGAGGCAATAACGAGCGATACGACGGTTTATGCGGGCTGGCTTTCCGCATCCGACACCGATACTGCCACGGCCACATTCTACTGGAATTACGAAGGCGCGCCCGACGACGGCGTGTACGAGGTAAAGGAATATGAGAACGGAGGCAAGCTGCGCAAGCCTGCCGATCCCGAACGCGAAGGTTATTCTTTCGAAGGGTGGTATATGGACCCTGAATATCAGACGGCATTTGTGAACAACAGCGTGTATACGGGCGATCAGAGCATATATGCTCGCTGGCTTATGACATATACGTTCGAGGCGGAGGATACCCAGCTCACAGGGTTTGAGCCCAATGAGGATTACTCGGTCAACGGCGAGGGCGACAAGATAGGCGTGGGTTCATCTTCCAACTTCAGCGGGATCGGGCTTATCGGCTCAGACAGCGCCGCTTCCGGAGGCAAGGCCGTGCACGGACTCTATTATGAGGGCGCTTATCTCGATTTTGAATTTACTTCCGATAAGAATGAAAAGGGAGTATCCCTCTCCATAGTGGTTGCGGGCGAGTTCCGCGACAGAACGCTCACTCAGGATACTTTCCAGATAATTGTGAACGGCACTGCCGTTAATTACAGGTTCGGAGATATAGTGCTTGAAGGCGCCGATTACGGCGACGGCTATTGGGACAGCGGTTCTCCTCATCAATATACCGAGGTCGTAATAAACAATATCGATATAAACGAAGGTGAAAATGTGATCCGTCTGTATGTGAACAATTCGGAGGCTGCGCCTCAGGGCACCGACCAGGCCATGGCTCCTATTGTCGATTGTATCAAACTCAAGAGTTCATCATCGCTTTCAATGACAATATATGAAAACGAATGACGGTGATCGTTATGAAATTATCTGAAAAATTGACAAGGTATTTCGCAGGGAGAGGTGCAGGGTACTGGATCTCTCCTGCGGCTATAGTTTTTGCCGTTGTGGCAATATGCCTGTACGCGTCTTACGGTGTAACGGACTTTAATCCGGAAATCGACGCCGCAGCCATAATATGTGCCGCAGTCGGCGCGGCGCTCGGATTGGTTTCGATGTTTGTCGATCTGATCCCGCTTAGCTTTTCAGAGCTGTTCGTAAAGCCGCTCAGGTATATCTCTTTTCTCGTTATCTTTTATGCTTTTATCAGGTTCATAGGTTCGCAGGCAACGTATATCGCCAATGTGTTCGTGGCGATAGACGGCAATTCGTTTTCGGCGGCTTTTATCTGTATGTTTATTTTTTACCTGCTGTCTGCGGTGGCAATGCTCCTGGCGGGCTGTCTGAGCTTCGTGCCGATCCGTGCCGCAGCTGTTGAAAAAACGGCGGAGGTGAACGAAGGTGAATAAAAAAATTTTTAAAAAAGGCCTGTGGGAGGGGCTTGCGGTAGGATGTGCGGCACTGCTCGTGCTTATAGTTGGCGGCTATGAGATAGCCGACAGCCAGCGTGCGGCCATAAATTCGGCGCTGAATATAGATACTTCCAGCATAGATCGCTCCGACGATCCTCAGTACGAATATTTCAAAAGCGACTATAAAGACGGCGAGTATTCCGCGCTTGAGGCCTATTATGCCTCCGTGGCGGAGGAAGTGGAGGGCGAAGGACTCGTGCTGCTCAAAAACGATGACGGTGCGCTGCCTCTTGCCTCCGGAGAAAAGGTGAGCACGGTGCTTTCCGGCTCTGTAAATTTCGGTTATATCTCGAGCGGTTCGTCTGCTTCTGCCGGCGGAACATACGATACATTGCAGCAGGCGCTCGCTTCGGCGGGCCTTGATGTGAACCAGACTATGTGGGACTATTACGAAACTGCCCCCACGCGCAAAAAACTGGGCAATACCTATCTTATCAATGAAAACGGATTCGACGCCATGCCGCAGGCCGCAAAAGACAGTCTTTCGACATATTCCACCGCGATAGTCACCATATCGCGTTCGAGCGGCGAAGGAACTGACATATCGGCGGCGGGAAGCGACGGCGAGGACGGGAGCTATCTTTCTCTCAGCGCAAACGAGATATCAGTTCTCGAGGGGCTCACTCAACTCAAAGCCCAGGGCGCTGTAAAAAAGATAATAGTCATACTCAATTCATCGGCTACTATCCAGCTTGACTTCATGTACAGGGATTCTATAGACGTCGATGCCTGCATGTGGGTGGGAAACGTCGGTTCAGAGGGAATAAACGCAGTGGCAAAGGCACTCACGGGCGAAATAGTCCCCTCCGGCAAACTCTCGGATACATATGCAAAGGATAATTTTTCGTCGCCGGCGGCGATGCAGCTCAGTTACAACACCGGCAAATCCTTTGCTCAGACATATTCGGGCGGCGACGATCTCAACAATACGCAGAAATATTACGGTGTGTATACCGAGGGCATATACGTCGGCTACCGCTACTATGAGACGCGCTATACCGACTATGTGACGGGAAGGCAGCGCACGGGCGAATACGACTATTCCGGTGATGTGGCATATCCCTTCGGTTACGGCATATCATATGCCGATTTCCGTTATTCGGACTTTGAGGTGACGGAAAATGAAGACAGCTTCACGATAGCTGTGACTGTTGAAAATATTGGCGACGAGACTGGCAACGGCTTCACGGGAAAGGAGGTCGTCCAGATTTATCTGCAGAAGCCGTATACGGCTTACGATGTCGAGCACGGCATTGAAAAATCTGCCGTCGAACTCGCAGGATATGCCAAGACCGATCTGCTTTCTCCGGGCGAAGAACAGACGCTTACCGTCACCGTTCAGAAAGAGCAGCTCAAAAGCTACGACTCCGAGCATGCAAAGACGTATATACTTGAAGAGGGCGATTACTATTTTGCGACGGGCAACGGCTCGCACGAGGCGGCAAACAATATACTCGCATATCAGGGATATACCGCAGAGAATACCGAAGGCAGAATGGATGCCGACGGGAACTCTGCCCTTGCTGCCGGCGTGACAGTGGAATATACCGGCGATGAAACTTATGCCATATCCGTTGAACAGGCCGGTTCGGCGCTTGCAAAGTCGTCACATACGGGGAATGAAATAACAAACTGCCTCGAAGATGCCGATCTGAACAAGTATGTCGGCGAGGGAACTGTCACCTATGTGTCCAGGAACGACTGGGAGGGAACTATGCCTAAGGCGGCGGTGTCGCTCAACGCGAGCGAAAAGCTCAGGGAGGGGCTCACAAGCAACAAGCCGATAGAGGAGGACCCGGATGCCGAAATGCCGGAATACGGCAAAGATAACGGTTTAACGCTCCAGATGCTCCGCGGCAAGTCCTACGATGACCCGATGTGGGACGAGCTTCTCGACCAGATGACCTATGAAGACCAGTCATATCTCATAACAAACGGACAGATGGCTACCGTAGTGCTGGCTTCCGTTTCCAAGCCCGATACAAAAGAGGGCGACGGCCCTACAGGTTACAGCGGTTCTCAGGGCGGGCTGTCCTTCCCCAGCGAGGGTATATGGGCATCTTCTTTCAACGACGAGCTTATAAATAAAGTCGGCGACGCTCTCGCGGAGGAGTGTCTGTATCACGGTCTCACAGGCCTGTATGCCAACGGTGTGAATATTCACAGAATGCCGTTCGGCGGCAGAAGCCACGAATATTTCTCGGAAGATCCTTATCTTTCAGGAAGTGCAGCCGCGGCTGAAATACGCGGTCTGCAGGCAAAGGGCGTGATTGCAAATGTAAAGCACTTTGCTTTCAACGATGAGGAGGCGGAGAGAAACGGCATAGGGGTATGGCTCAACGAACAGGCGGCAAGGGAAATATATCTCACGCCGTTTGAATATGCGCTATCCTCTTCAGATGGTATGGGCAACGCGCATGCCGTCATGAGCGGCTTTAACCGCGTCGGTACGGTATGGGCGGGTGCGTATCGTTCGCTGCTCGGCATTATGAGCGATGAGTGGGGATTCGACGGCTACTGCATAACCGACATGGCGTCTTCCAACGGAGCGAGCTACATGACCTATCAGGACGGGATACCCAACGGCACGGATATTTTCCTCGGCAGCGGCTCTGCCGACGCGCTCGATTCTTTCAGGGATAATGCAACTTTCTGTAATGCCATGCGCGAAGCTTCGCACCGGATCCTGTATTCTATAGGTAATTACAGCGCTGCCATGAACGGCATCGGGCCGGATACCCGCGTCGGCGCAAAGAACGTATGGTGGGAGACGGTTCTGATAGCCGCAGAGTGCACGTTCGGCGTGCTTACTGTAGCTTGCGGGGCAATGTGGATAGTAAGCGTTGCTCTCGCGCACGGTAAAAGAAAACCGGAGGACGCGGCATAAAAAGTTGAACATAAGTTAAATTGACGGAAAGGAGGGATGGCTTCATGCAGATGTCGAAAGGCAAGTTGCCGCAGGCTGTTGCGGCGGTTGTATTGGCTGTGGTAATGATAGTCATGCCCTTTCTTTCCGTCTTTTTTGTGGGGATTTTTCTGCCGTCCCAGTACGGCGAGACTTACTATGCCGAGCTGTACGACATGTATTTGCGTCTTAGAAATACTAATGGCAATAAGGTCGTCGTGATAGGCAATTCCAACGTTGCTTTCGGCGTAGATTCCGCACTGATGGAGAGTCTGCTGCGCGAAGGCGGTTTGGATTATTCGGTATGTAATTTCGGGTTGTACGGTTCGCTGGGCACCAGGATGATGCTTGAACTTTCGCGCGGGTATATCGGTGAGGGAGACATAGTTATATTCGTGCCTGAAATCGCCGAACAGCCGCTGTCTCTTTATTTTTCGGCAGAAGAGGCTTGGTACGCTCTCGACAGCGGCATGGAAATGTTCGGCGATTTCAGCGGCGAAATGCGCGGTGCGCTCGCGGGCGGTTTTTTCGGGTATGTCGCAAAGAAGTATGCTCTTTTCCGCGAAGGCGAGCCCGCTTCGCCGAGCGGAGTATATGCACATTCTTCGTTCGATGATAACTGCGACCTCAAAAATTACGACCGTCCGCACAATGTGATGGACGGGGGGACGGATGTAAACAATCCTGTAGTCCTCGAAGAATCATTTTACACCAAAGAATTCGTGGATTACGTAAATGAATATTACCGCGAAATATCGGCGCGCGGCGCCGCTATGTTCTATTCCTTCCCGCCTATGAACAGGCAGTCAGTTAAAGAATATTCGCAGGAAAAGGTTGAAAGTTTCTACCAATTCGTCGCGCAATGTTTTGATTTTCCCGTCATGAGCGACATAGATGACTGCATTATGGAGAGCGGCTGGTTTTACGATTCCAACTTTCACCTCAATGCCGCAGGTATGACCGTGCGTACGGTTAACCTTGTCAATGACCTCAAAAATCAGTTCGGTAATACGACCAAAACCGACGTTGCCCTTCCTGAAATGCCGTTGGTGCCCGATCCGGACATAGAGGGTGAAGGTGACAACAGTTGTGCGGACTGCTTTACATACAGGCGCGAGGGCAATTATTATGTTATAGACGGGCTCACCGAAAAGGGCCGGGACGCCCGCACGCTTGTTGTGCCCTATCAGGTGGACGGATTGTACATAAAGTCATTCCTGCCTTCGGTCTTTGCCGGAAACAAAACGGTGCGCAGCATTGTCGTGCAGCAAAATATAGGCATGCTGTATGACGGCAGTTTCGACGGGTGCAGCGCCCTCGATCAGATATTTCTTATGCACAGCGATCCGTCCGGTATATCTGTCGGCTACGGTTTGCGCGACGGCGCGTCATTCAGGATATGCGTTCCGGCAGACGCTCTCGGCGCATTCAAAAACGATTATTTCTGGGGGAATTATGCTGACATACTCTATGCTGCTTAAGCGTGCATTGCGGCGTGCAGTGATGTTGCTCGCTGCAGCTTCGGTATTTGCGTGTGCTTTTATGTGCGCATGCTCAAGCAGCTCGGAGCTGCAATCTGAGGACGGTATCAAGGTAAGTGTGGCGGACAGCGTTTTTTTTACCGCCGAAAATACCGCTGCGTCTGTTGCTTGCGGCGGCAGCTTTTCGGTAACGCTGAACATGCGCGCCGGATACATACCTGTTTCATGCGATTATCCTGACTATAGCATTGCGGACGTCGGCGGGGGGAGCTACATTCTCACGCTTGAGAATGTGACCCGCCCGGCAAGGGTCGCCGTCACTTCGGAGCGCTCCGTTACGCCGCAGAATTCCAATGAGGAAAAGCGCTGCGCCATAGTGTATGACTTCAACGACGGTTCCCAGAGAACGCAAAAGGAAGAGTATGTTCTGTCATATCACATACGGCCCAACACCCTCGGCGGAAACGTGATCGAGCGCAGCGGATACACCTTGCTCGGTTGGAATACCGAACCTGACGGAAGCGGCGAACATATCGGGGCGGGCAGCCGTGTTACCGTGGAGAACGGACAGACGCTTACTCTGTATGCGGAATGGGTAGAACAACTGCCGGAGGAAGATTTTTTGTGCAGGATACTTCCCGACGGCACTGTGGCGCTCTCGGGCTACAGGGGGAGCGGCGATATGCAGATGTTCGCCGTGCCGTCAGAGATGGCAGGCAGAACAGTCACCGAAATAGCGAGTTCTTTCACTACCAATATTCCGTGCGGCACAATTACTTCCCGTGCGCTTGTGCTGCCTGCAACGCTGAAGGCTGTTAAGGGCAGCGCCTTCGTAAATTCGCAGTTTTCAGAGATATATTTCTTTGACAGCCTAGAGGAGGTCTCCTCTGAAGCCTTTTCACAAAATATATCGGTATATCATGTCAACGCCAACACTCCGCCGAGGCTGCAGGGAGACAACTATAACGCCCGTTTTGCGGACAACCTCGATCTCATAATATCCGCCGGTACGGGGAAAAAACTTATATTTTTTTCAGGGTGCAGTCTTGCATACGGATTGGTGAGCCCGGTTGTGGCAGGGCAGTTTGACGACTATACCGTCGTCAATGCGGGGCTCAACGGCGAGTTCAATGCGCTGTTCCAGTTGGAATGTATGCTGCCATACATAAGCGAGGGCGACGTGCTCGTGCATGCGCCGGAGCAGATGAATCCGTATCAGTTTCTGGCATCAATGAAGCTGGACGGGCGGGTGTTCGCCATGGTGGAAGGTAACTACGACCTGCTCGCCGCTGCTGATTTTTCTTATACGGACGGGGTGTTCGAAGCATGGACGATGTATTGCAACCTGCGCTCAGGGCAGGAGGACGGCAGTTATGCCGACTATACAGATATGTTCAACAATTACGGCGACTATTCGCCCGAACGCCCATATGACGAAGGTACTGAAAGTTCACGCGATGTCGCTTTCTCGCAGGGCTGGGGGTTTGATATGGCTCTTCTGACCGAGGATAATATCGCCGCCCTTGCCGAAATTTACGGCCGCTTTGAAGAGAAGGGAGCAAAGGTTTACTTTTCATGGGCGCCCATGAACGAGCAGTCGGACGGCAACGAAGATATTTATGCCGCCGCAGAACAGTTTCAGACGCGCCTCGGCGAGCTTTTCAGACCATATGGCTATGAATTAATTTCCGAGGTGACGGACTACATATACAGAGGCAGATATTTTTATGATACGGACTATCACCTCAACGATCTCGGCGCGGTGCTCCGCACGGAACAGCTGATCAAAGATCTGCGCCGTGCCGGCGTAAAGTAAGGGGGACAGGCATGGAGAGCGTTATACTTGAAACTCCGCTGCTGTTGTGCGGATTTTCAGCCGCATTCGGACTTGTTGTTTTTTCGTTGATAAAAAAGCTCGGCTTTATCGCTACGGTAATATCTTCGCTTATTTTTTCCGCTACGCTCACCTATTCTCTCCTTTTGGGCGCAGGATTGTATGAAGTGGCGATATGTTCTGTGGCGTTTTTCGTCGTAAGCATGATTCCTTTATGCAGGAGGGGAGGCAAATGAACTTTAATTCGGTAGAATTCCTCATATTTCTTCCCGTCGTGGTGATCCTCTACTGGGTGTTGCCGGCAAAGTTTCGCTGGATGCTCCTTCTTGCGGCGTCGCTCTTCTTTTATATGAGCTGGAATGTGTGGCTCATAGTGCTGATAGGCATAACCACCGTCACGGCCTATTGCGCCGCGCTGCTCATTTCCCGCTCGCGTACGTCTGCAGTAAGACGCTTATGGCTTGCGGCAACGCTGATAATCTGTCTCGGGATACTTGTATTTTTCAAGTATATAAATTTCATACTCGAAAGCGCAGTTGGCGTGATACGTCTCTTTAACCCTGCTCAGGACAGCATAGTTCTGAATATAATTTTGCCGGTGGGCATAAGCTTCTATACTTTCCAGACGCTCTCTTACGTCATAGATGTCTACCGCGGCGACTACCCGGCGGAGAGACATTTCGGTTATTTTGCGCTGTATGTAACTTATTTCCCGCAGCTTGTTGCGGGTCCGATAGAAAAACCCGGCACTCTTCTTCCTCAGCTGAAGAGCGAGCATAAGTTCAGTTCGGAAGATATGCTTGCCGGCGCAAAATATCTTTTAAGCGGCTTTTTCCGTAAGTGCGTAGTTGCGGATTTCTGCGGGATATTTGTGGATAAGGTGTATGCGGATCTTTCTTCAGCCAACGCTCTTGCAGTGTTCGCCGCGAGTGCCCTGTTTCTCTTCCAGATATACAATGATTTCGCGGGATACAGCGAAATAGCCCTTGGTTCGGCAAGATTAATGGGTGTAAAGCTTTCAAAGAATTTTGACAGACCTCTCTCGTCTGCCTCTTTTACGGAGTTTTTCCGTCGCTGGCACATTACTCTCAATCAATGGTTCACCCAGTATGTCTACATACCGCTCGGCGGAAACCGAAAGGGGGTACTTCGTCAGCTTCTCAATACCATGATTGTATTCGCTCTCTGCGGCCTGTGGCACGGAGCCAGCTGGACTTTTGTGCTTTGGGGACTTGCGGCGGGATTCTTCGTCTGCATGGAAAACCTGCTTAAAAGACCGCTCAGAAGTCTGTGCGAAAGGTTTGGTATAGACGTCCGTTCGCAGGGACTCAGGCTGTTGAGGCAGGCGGCCGTGTTCGTGCTTTTCGTGTTCTGCTGCGTGCTGTTCCGCGCGCAGAGCATAAGCGAGATAGGGGTTGCCTTCAGACAGATGTTTACCGGCTGGGGGCTTGGCGAAGAGTATTTTGCCCAAGCGTTTGAAAGCCTCGGGATGTCTTCCGTACAGTTTTTGCTGCTTGCGGTAAGCCTTGCGGCTATGGCTGTGTTGTACAGGTTTCCGCAGGAAACCGATTCAGAAAAGTTACCGTTGGATGCGGCATGTTCGCGCGTAAATTATAATTCAACGACTGCGGCGTTTATCTATGGCGTGATTGCTGTTGCTATCAGCTGGCTGGCGTTGCTTGCCGGTTCGGATTTGAGTGGGTTTGCTTATTTTCAGTTTTAAAATATGAAGGTTGATATGGACGCATGTAAAAAAACGTTATATGAATATTTTTCAGCTCTTGCCGACTCACGTCCGTGCGACAGATTCCTGTTCAGCGAAGAACAAAGTTATACTGTGTTGCAGGCCTTTGAAACGACATGCGCCCTTGCCGAACAGTTCAGAAGATGCGGCATAGATGCGGGGACGCACGTTGCAATGAGCGCCGTGCGCTCTGTAGATACCATTCTCGCTTTTTTTGCTCTTCAGTTTATCGGCGCCGTCGCCGTGCTCACCGATCCGCGTGACGCGGTATCTTTTGAGCGATTTGCGTTTAAAGGGCATGTGCTCACGGTGGAGGGCAGAGATATATGCCTGGATTACACGGCACGGGTTTCAGCCGTGCCTGTCCCGGAAGACAGTACTTTGCCAACTATAGTAATATTTACAAGCGGTTCTACCGGCGAGCCGAAGGCCGTTCGTCTGAGCCAGTATAATTTTATAAACAATTCGCTCGATACGGCGTATATAGGCGGATATGCTCCCGATGACATAAATATCGACATCGTTCCCATATATCATGTGTTCGGGTTGGCGCTCATATTTACTGCGGTGGTGACGGGCCATGCGATCTTCGTGCCGGGGAGTATTGAGGCGGATTATATAGCAGGGTGCATAATAAAGTACGGAGCAACCCGTCTGAACGGTGTTCCTTCCCTCTATCTTGCTATTGCGGAAAGTCCGCTTGCATGCAGAATAAAGAGTCTCCGATGCGGTCTCATAGGCGGCGCGCCCTGTTCGCGCGAGCAGTTTATAAAAGTGGAAAAAAGACTCGGCCTTACGCTTATTCCCGTTTATGGCATGAGCGAGTGCATAGGTATAAGCTGCGGGGATGTGCATGATCCGGTGGAACTCAGGTGCGGAAGTGTTGGCAGGGTTTATTCGATGAACAGCGTGAAGTTTGCCGATGACGGCGAGATACTTGTCAGGAGCCCGGCAATGGCGGCGGGAGTCGCCGATGAAGACGGCTTTCTGCATACAGGCGATCTTGGTTATATTGATAAAAACGGGTATATGCATGTCAGCGGGAGGAAAAAGGATATAATAATCCGTAACGGTAACAACCTTTCCGCTGTGGCGATAGAGCAGAAACTGCTGAGGCTGCCACAGGTCAGGGATGTATGTGTTGTCGGTGTCAGGGATGAGCGCGAGGGTGAAGTTCCTGCCGCAGCGATAGTGCTGCATGCAGGACAGAATCTGAGCAGGGAAAGTATTTGTTCTGCGCTTATAAAAATAGAAATCCCAAAATATGTAGGCATCGTAGCGGAAATTCCGCTTACCTCTTCATGTAAACCCGATAAACAGAAAGTGCTTGCAAAATTTTTCGGTAACTCAGCGTGCTGTGACAGTACGATATTGCGCTTATAGATAATGTAAGTAAAAATTGTGAATTATTTGCGGGTTAAGTAAATACTTTGCAAAGGCGGCGAAATTTTTTTTCACCGCTTTTTTTGCGCTCTGAGCCGGGCGGGGCGCTTTTTTCGGCACATATATATTATGTGCGCGCGCGAAAGTGTTGATATAAATTTTACTTATACATTCTATTTTTTAAAAAATCACATAAAATGGAGAAAAACGCTAATTCCATAAGTTGTACTTATATTTAGGTATGTTTATTTGAAAAGCAGTAATGCAGCCAAATATTTGACATTTCAGTCGCATTTTGCCTATTATATAAGCAAGAAACGGGTAAAAATTTATGATCGGTGCCTACAATAACTGTTTAGTTTTGTGCCGATCAGATGATTTGGTTATAGTTTCAGATTATATCAATAATATAGGTTGAACTTATGGTCGAAACGCAAATAAAGTTTGCGTCACCCGCAGAAAGGAGCATTTGACTTATGGAAACTTTGGCATTGAGAAAGACGATCAACGTAACCGAGAGCGTGGCCGAAACATACGCGCCCGCAAGCGAGCGCGACGGCGAAATAAAGATAAGCGGCCTCAACATGGTGTTCGAGACAGAAAGGGGCGAGCGCGCGACGGCGCTCACCGACGTCAACCTTGAAATAGGCAACGGAGAGTTTGTATCGCTGCTCGGTCCGTCGGGTTGCGGCAAGACGACGCTTTTAAGAATAATAGCCGACCTTTTAACGCCGACTTCCGGCACGGTGAGCGTGGGAGGGGTATCCCCCCGCGAGACCAGGCTTGCGCGCAGGCTGGGCATGGTGTTCCAGAGCGCGGTGCTGTACGACTGGCGTTCGGTGGTAAAGAATGTTGAACTTCCCTTGGAGATAATGAAGGTGCCGAAGGGCGAGCGCAGAGACCGCGCAGAGGGAATGCTCGAGCTTGTCGGCCTCACCGAGTTCCGCAACAGATATCCTTACGAACTTTCAGGCGGCATGCAGCAGAGAGTATCGATTGCCCGTGCGCTCGCCGTAAACCCCAAGATACTTTTGATGGATGAGCCCTTCTCGGCACTCGACGAATTCACGCGCGAGAAGCTGCACGACGACCTGCTCGCCATCTGGCGCAAGAACAGGATGACTACGGTGTTCGTCACCCACAACATAAGCGAATCGGTATATCTCTCGGATAAGGTGGTGGTGATGAGCCCCCACCCCGGCAGGGTCTCGGCCGTGCTCGGCATAAAAAGAGAAAAGAGATGTATGTGCTGCTGCTCATAACCATGGCGTACATAGCAGCCGTAGTTATAGTTGTAAATTATCTCGCAACATTCTATTTCGACCTCGTGACAAGATTTTTCGAGCAGCAGTCGTCGGTAGTCGTTGAGGATGAGAACGCCGAAAATATTGACACCGAATACTACAGGCTCGACTATACTTCCACCGAAGAGCTCGTCGTGGACGAGAGGGAGTATGCCGAGAGGGTGCAGGCAGAGGGAGTCATCCTCCTTCAGAACAACGGTCTCCCCGTAGAGGCGGGCACGGTCACCTTCCTCGGCCTCTATAGCCGCGACGATATGCTCTCGGGCGGCGTTGACGTATCCGACAACGCGCCCACCATGCGCGCGCAGTTTGAAGAAGCGGGCTTTGAAGTCAACACCACCATGATAGATTACTACAACAGCGTGAGCGCCGAGCCTCGTCCCTCGCAGTTTTCGTCAGCGGCGGCGGCATCCGTGCAACAGTATGACGACCTTGCGGTTGTAGTGCTCTTCAGCGGCGGCGCAGAATCTGTGGATATCGCGGCGGACGATCTGCGTTTTGACGAGACCGAGCAGGAACTGGTACGGTATGCTTCGGAAAATTTTGAAGAGGTAGTGGTGCTTTTGAATACTTCCAACACCGTGGAGCTTGGATTCATGGAGCAGTACGACAATCTCTCGGTGCTCTATACCAACTTCAGCGGCGACGCCGGCATTGGCATCATTCCGCAGATAATCACGGGCGAAATTGTCCCCTCGGGCAAGACGGCCGATACATTTGCCTACGACGTAGAATCGCCCATCGCCATGCTCAACTATCAGGTGACCTCCGACGACCAGAACATTATGGATGGTTCTGCCAAAGTGGGTAACTATGTAAATTATGTCGAGGGCATATATGTAGGCTACCGCTACTTTGAAACGAGGTATGAGGACGCCGTAATGGGCACGGGCAACGCGGGCAACTTCAACTATGATGAGCTTGTACAGTACCCCTTCGGCTTCGGCCTCTCGTACACGACGTTTGAGTATTCAGACTTCAGCATGACTGAAAATACCGCTGCAGACAGTTTCACTGTCTCCGTTACTGTGACCAACACGGGCGATACATATTCCGGCAAGGAGGCTGTGGGCATATACATGCAGTCGCCCTATACCGAGCATGACAAGCAAAACGGCGTTGAAAAGGCCTCGGTAGAGCTCGTGCAGTTTGCAAAGACCGATATCCTCGCCCCCGGCGCCAGCCAGACGCTTACCGTAGAGGTGGCAAAGGAGAATATGCGCGCCTACGTTTCAAATTACAACGGCGGCGAGGGCTCGTACATAGTCGACGACGGCACCTACTATTTCACGGCGGGTTCCGATGCGCACGCTGCAGTCAACAACATACTTGCCGCCAAGGGCTTTGATACCTCCGACGGCATGACGGCAAACGGCAACTCCTCGCTCGTGGAGAGCTACGAGCAGCAGGAATTCGACGCCGAGACCTATTCCTACGGCGCCGACGGCGAGCGTATAACCAATCAGTTCGAAGACGTGAACATGAACTACTATTACGACAACGTGACTTACGTTTCTCGCAGCGACTGGACGGGCACTATACCCGCGGCAAAGGCGGGCGACATCCAGGCGACGGACGAGCTTGTCGCAGATTTCAACCCCACGTTTGAAAGCAGCGGCGAGGCCGCACCCACCACGGGCGCAGACAACGGACTCTCTCTCGCCTCGCTTATGGGAACAGATTATGACAATGAATACTGGGAGCAGTTCCTCGACCAGTTCACTGCCGAAGAGCTGATGAGCATAGTTGCCTACGGCGGCTTCAAGACGCAGGCCATAGGCGGAGTTATCAACAAGCCCGCCTCTGTAGATAAGGACGGCCCTGCCGGCCTCGATGCCTCCCAGCTCGGCGGCGAAACGTGCTACACCTTCCCTTCGGACAGCATGTTCGCCTGCACCTGGAACAAGTACCTCATCGAAGAGTACGGCTACTTCATCTCGCAGGACTGCCTTTTAACGGGCACGACGGGCTGGTACGCCCCCGCCTGCAACATTCACAGGGTATCCATCTGCGGCAGAACGAGGGAGTACTTCTCCGAAGATCCATATCTCTCGGGCGCCATGTCGTATGCAATAGCCTCCTCCGCGCAGGAGCACGGCGTGGTGACCTACACCAAGCACTTCGCCCTCAACGAGCAGGAGAACAACCGCTCCACCGTGTGCACGTTTGCCAATGAACAGTCGATAAGGGAGATCTATCTCGAGCCGTTTGAAATGGCGGTGGAAGAGGGCGGCAGCCTGGGCATAATGACCTCCATGAACAGGGTGGGCGCAGTATATTCCAGCTCCGATTACGGTCTTTGCACGGCGGTATTGAAGGACGAATGGGGTTTTAAGGGCGTGGTCATAACCGACTTCGTAAGCGGTCCCTCCTCAAAGGTAGTTCCCAGGGAGATGGTGCTCGCAGGGACCGACCTCTTCCTCTGCACAGCAAGCGATACGTCGATGTTTGTGGACAATTACGCAAACGATGCCGACATATTGAATGCACTCAGAGATTCGGCGCACAGGATATGTTATACTTATGTAAACTCCAACCTGATGAACGGCCTCACGGCAAGTTCGCGCGTGGTGGACGTAACTCCCCCGTGGGTCTACAGGATGGTGGTCGTAGACGCGGTGGTTCTGTACGGTATTTACATAGCCGTGCTCTCGCCCATACTTTTTAAAAAGCAGAATAAGGAGGAAATTATAAATGCTGCGGCTTAACAAACTCGATTACTTAAACGTCGGCGGCTGCGCGCTGGCGGTGATAGGCTTCATTCTCGGCGTGATAGGCTGCGCGGTGCTCTCCGTGCCCGAGGGCATAGGCGTGAACACCGACCTCTCCCCGATGGTATATGTGGGCATAGCGCTCATAGTGCTCGGCCTCGCCGCGGCTATCACAGGCAACGCGTTCTATAAGAGCCACGATATGAACAGAGTGGCGGCGAGCGTCACCATCTATGTAGCCGTGATCCTTCTCATGGTCATGATACTGGTCGTTGCGTACACGATCTTCATTCTCGTTATCAATCCCTCCAACGGCTGATATTGCCGTATAAACAAAAGCGATCGTCCGGAAATCGGACGATCGCTTTTGTTACGCTTTTTCATGCCACCTTAACCGTATTACGGGATGATAAAAAAGAGTTGATTATCATGTAAAGCGTAGGGGATTATCTTGTGACCGGAAGGTGATGCCGATGCCGGGTTTGGTATGCGTTAATCATAAGAATTTAAACAATTGTACAGTAAAATATGCAAGATTTGCAATACCAGGAAGGCATCTATATGGGCTACCGCTATACCGAAACGCGCTATGAAGACGTTGTTCTCGGCCAGCCAAGTGTAACCTAAGTTGAACCAAATCAGCTTAGGTCTTTTTTTGTGCAAAAAGAGGTGGAATAAGGGAGAAAATCGGCGTTATAGCTTCATTTCAAACTGTACTTCGATGCGCGTCAGCTCTGAACGATGGGGGTCTTTGAATGCGATACGGATATCCTCCGTATAAAAAAGAAAGCCCTGACTTTCGTCAGGGCCGCCCTCTGCAGGGCTTGGTTTGATGGGGCTGTTAAAGTAAATCTCTATCTTATCGTCATAAAGTAAAATTTCTTTCACCAGGCAGTCGATGAGCAGCCTTGGTTCCATTTCCAAAGCCTTCGTGTAGAACTTCCGGATGATTGCCTCGGGCAGCTGTACGGCAAGTTTGCTCTTTTCGATGAGAGCCTGCCGTTCAAGCTCCGCCTGCCTTGTTTCCAGCTCATGCAGCCGCCTGTTGGTGGTGTTGGAGATAATACCCTGTTCAATGGCTGCGACAAGGTTGTTGAGCGCCGTGTCGACCTGTTTTTTCTCTTTCAGGATCATATGAAGGGCAGAGGCTTCCCGCGCCTGCTGTTCCTGTCGGCGCATCAGTTCCTGTACGATGCTGTCCATGATCTGCGGGCGAGAGAGCTCGGCGATGATCTTATCGAGGACAAGCTCTTCCAGGATCTCTTTGCGGATGGGTTTCTTATGGCAATTTCTATGTTTGCGTCCCAAGCACTTATAATAGTATTTTTTCTCGCCGTTTTGGGAGGTGCCGCATTCTGCATTGACGGATTGCCCGCAGTAGCCGCATCTGAGTTTGTGGCGCAGGAGATAAGTCACTTGTACGCTGCGCCTGCCATACTGATTTTTCCTGACTTTGGCGCGCACCTTTTCAAAGACGTCCGTCGGGACGATCTGCGGAAAGATATCATATTCTTCTCCTTGAAAGCGGTAGACGCCGGCGTATTTTTCATTCTTCAGGATATTATAGACGGTGTTTTTCCCAAAGGATTTGCCGTGATATCGTATGCCCCTGCGGTCAAGTTCCGCGATGATGTCCTTGACATAGATGCCGACGGAGTACTGCTCAAAGATAAAGCGAACGACGTCCGCCTGCTGTTCGTCCGCAACGACTTTCTTCCCCTCTTTTCTGTATCCGTACAGGAGATGCCCGCCCTTCCTTTCATGCGGGTTTCATTCATGCCGCGGCGTACCTTTTGGGAGAGCTCTGCGGAGTAGTATTCGGCATAGCCTTCTAACAAGTCAAATGGACATAAAACTTATTTTAGGGTTTTAAGTTGTCA
>ERZ1643247.1426-NODE-1426-length-22019-cov-117.220406_pt1 | contig 22019 bp, 26 predicted proteins | sample MGYA00579264_ERZ1643247 | MGnify/ENA primary metagenome ERZ1643247 (study PRJEB29033, sample SAMEA4952262) | chicken gut metagenome | biome: Broiler Chicken; feature: Gastrointestinal Tract; material: Caecum | place: Ireland | collected 2018 | study: Broiler... | reverse complement strand
GCATAACTACTAGGATTACGGCCATTTTTAATTCATTTTATCTGCAAAAGTCAGGCTATAACCGATTTTTTCCGATTTGTAAATCCCTGTTTTAAAATTTTTTTATAACTGAAATTTCTGAATACTCTGCTGAAACTCCCGGTTTTCTCCGTGACAGCTTACCACGAGAGGTTTCTCAAGCCCCAGGGCGAAGACTCCTAATATAGATTTTCCGTCTACCACAGCGCTGTTATAAGCCAGGTCCACGTCAAACTCACATTTTCTGGCGGCCCGGACAAATTCTTTTACATCATCAGGCTTTTTCAGACATATCTTCATTTCTTCCATATATTGATAACTCCTTTCCTGCCTTATATATTGAGGTTGGGATCAGAAGCCCCTGCTTATGAGCGCGCTCATATGTGCGCAGACCTTTTGATCCTGGTATTATAGAGATCAAGTAGACAAAACTCCTCTCACTAGCAAGCTTGCGTGGGAGTTTTGTCTATTTGACCCTGGTATCATCATATATTATTTTTGCCGGATCTGCCGGGTTCATACAAAATCGATTTTTTTTAAAAAAGGGATTGACAATTTTGTTTTTTTGAGTATATACTACAGAACGTAAAGCAAAGGCGCTTTGGATAGAGATATCCAGGGCGCTTTTTCTATTTCTATAGGAAATCAGATCCTCCTGAGGGGGATTTGTAAAGGAAAGGAGCACACTATGAAAAAAGATATTCCTGCTTTATATGGAAGCTTGGTATTCAATGACAAAGTCATGAGAAACAAACTTCCCAAAGATGTTTACAAAGCTCTGAAAAAAACTATTGAGAACGGCACACATCTGGAGCTGGAGGTTGCAAACTCCGTAGCAGTGGCCATGAAAGAATGGGCTGTAGAAAACGGAGCCACCCATTTCACACATTGGTTCCAGCCTATGACAGGGTTTACTGCTGAGAAACACGACAGCTTCATTTCTCCTACTTCAAACGGAGAAGTGATCATGGATTTTTCCGGAAAAGAACTGGTAAAAGGTGAGCCGGACGCTTCCAGTTTCCCTTCAGGAGGACTGAGAGCTACTTTTGAAGCCAGAGGATACACCGCATGGGATCCTACCTCTCCCGCCTTCATTAAAGACGGAACTCTGTATATTCCTACAGCATTCTGTTCCTACGGCGGAGAAGCGCTGGATAAGAAAACTCCTCTGCTCCGCTCCATGGAAGCTCTGAGCAATGAAGCAGTAAAGATCCTGCACATCCTGGGCAACACAGCCGTAACTCATGTTTCCACAACTATCGGACCAGAGCAGGAATATTTCCTTGTAGATAAAGAATTATATAAACAGCGCCGTGACCTGGTACTCTGCGGCAGAACCTTAATGGGAGCCTCCGCGCCAAGAGGACAGGAAATGGAAGATCATTACTTCGGCGCTCTGAAGCCAAGAGTTGCCGCTTATATGCACGACCTGGATGAAGAGCTTTGGAAGCTGGGAATCCCCGCAAAGACAAAACACAACGAAGTAGCTCCTTCTCAGCATGAGCTGGCGCCTATCTTTGATACCGCCAATGTGGCAGTTGACCACAACCAGCTGACCATGGAGATCATGAAGAAAGTAGCAGACAAACACGGTCTTGCCTGCCTGCTCAGTGAAAAACCATTTGAAGGGATCAACGGAAGCGGCAAGCACAACAACTGGTCTATTTCCACAAACACAGGAGAAAACCTGTTAGACCCTGGTAAAACTCCTGACCAGAATATCCAGTTCCTGGTATTCCTGATGGCTGTTATCAAAGCTGTTGACGAATATGCAGATCTGATGCGTGTATCTGCAGCCAGCGCCGGAAACGACCACAGACTGGGCGGCAACGAAGCTCCTCCGGCTATCGTATCTATTTTCCTTGGCGACGAGCTGACAGCAGTCCTGAAATCCATTGAGGAAGATACTTACTTTAACGAACATCAGAGTGTACAGCTGGAAACCGGCGCTCATGTGCTTCCTCATTTTATGAAAGACAACACAGACAGAAACCGTACTTCACCTTTCGCCTTTACCGGAAACAAATTTGAATTCCGTATGCTTGGCTCTTCTGCTTCTGTGGCAACACCAAATATTATCCTGAACACAGCAGTTGCTGAAGCACTTTCTCAGTTCGCAAAAGAACTGGAAGGAACTGCGCCGGAAGATATGGAGCATGCAGTACATGAACTGATCAAACGTGCTATCAAAAAGCATAAAAAAGTTATCTTCAACGGAAACGGCTACACAGAAGAATGGGTAGAAGAAGCTAAAAAGAGAGGATTATACAACCTGGAATCTACTCCTGACTGTCTGCCTCAGTTTATCGCTGACAAGAATGTGGAGCTTTTCACAAAACACCACATCTTTACAAAAGAAGAGATCTTCTCCCGTTATGAGATCCTTCTTGAGAACTATGTAAAGACCATCGGCATTGAAGCAAAGACCATGAAGGAAATGCTCACAAAAGACTTCCTTCCTGCAGTAAGCAGCTATGCGGCTTCTGTATCTGACAATGCTCTGGCAATGAAAGCACTGGCGCCTTCTGTACCTACTGCTTCCGCTGAGAGTCTGGTTGCTTCTCTGGGAGACGCCTACGAAAAGATTTCCTCCACTCTGACCACTTTAGATGAAGAGATCCAGGAGATCGACAAGAAAGGCTCTATGCAGGAATCTGCGGATTACTGCCATAAGACAGTTCTTGCTACTATGGATGAACTGCGGGCGGCTGCTGACGAAGCTGAAGCTAAAATACCGGATGAGGAGCTTCCATATCCTACATATGACGCTCTCCTCTTCTCCGTATAAAGGAGAATATTCCAAATGGAACTGGATGCACAATATGAGATCAAGGAAGCCTGCGGTGTTTTCGGTATCTATGATTTTTCCGGAAACGACGTAGCGCCTTCCATTTACTACGGACTCTCCGCCCTCCAGCACAGAGGGCAGGAGTCCTGCGGCATTGCCGTAAGCGACACCAAAGGACCGAAGGGAAACATTGATTCCCACAAAGGCATGGGACTGGTCAGCGAGGTATTTAAAGAAGATAACCTCCACAGCCTCCATGGCAATCTGGGGATCGGACATGTGCGGTACTCCACCACGGGAGCCACCACTCTGGCCAACGCCCAGCCTTTGGTGCTGAATTATGTCAAAGGAACTCTGGCTCTGGCCCACAACGGAAACCTGGTAAACGCCCAGGAGCTGCGGGATCATCTGGAGAAAAACGGCGCCCTCTTTCATACTACTACTGATTCAGAGGTGATCGCCTACTGTATCGCGAGAGAACGTATCAATTCCAAAAGCGTGGAGGAAGCTATCCTGAAAACAGCCGGCATGATCCGGGGAGCCTACGGTCTGGTCATCGCCAGCCCCAGAAAGCTTATTGGCGTCCGGGATCCTCTGGGACTGAAGCCTCTGTGCCTTGGAAAAAGAGACAACGCCTATATCCTGGCTTCTGAAAGCTGCGCTCTGCAAAGCGTAGGAGCCGAGTTCGTCCGGGATATCCGTCCCGGTGAGATCATCACCATTACAGAACAGGGGATTTCTTCTGACTATACTCTTTGTCAGGAAAAGAAAGCTCACTGTATCTTTGAATATATTTATTTCGCAAGGCTGGACAGCACCATGGATAATATCAATATCTATGACGCCCGTATCCGGGGAGGCGCCGCTCTGGCAAAATCCTATCCGGCAGAGGCGGATCTGGTCTGCGGCGTGCCGGATTCCGGTATTCCCGCGGCAAAAGGCTTCTCTGAAGCCTCAGGAATCCCCTTCGGCCTTGCTTTCTATAAAAACAGCTATGTAGGCAGGACTTTTATCAAACCTACTCAAAAAGAGCGGGAAAACAGTGTCCGCCTTAAGCTCAGTGTTTTAGAATCTGTGGTAAAAGGAAAGCGTATCGTATTAGTAGACGATTCTATCGTCCGGGGTACAACTATCGCAAACCTGATCCATATGCTGAAAAAGGCAGGGGCTGTAAGCGTCCATGTACGCATCAGTTCGCCCCCATTTTTATATCCCTGCTATTTCGGCACGGACATCCCTTCAAATAAACAGCTGATCGCCTCTTCTCATACCACAGAAGAGATCTGTTCCATGATCGGAGCAGATTCCCTGGGATACATGAAGATCGAAGATCTACAGTCCATGGTGGGAGACCTTCCCATCTGCAAGGCCTGCTTCGATAATCAGTATCCCATGAAAATCCGGTAATCAGGGAAATGATACCCCGTCATTTTCCGATTACATATATCACATTTTTCTTTATTTTTGCGGGCGGTGGGTCAAATAGACATTCAGGCATGCCTATTTGGTCGCTGCCGCAGAAGCTGGACAGTCCGCTGTCCAGTCTTAGCCAGAGGCGGATCCCAAAGATATTCAGGCGTATCGGCGGGATCCCGCCCATCGGATAGCGAATCCTCTTCCCTATCCACCGCGAGACCGCAGGCAGATATCTGTCAGGCGTATCGCACAAAAAGAAGCAGATGATACAGGCTTTCCTCCTATACCTCTGCTTCTTTTTTTATTCTTATTTATTCAAATAACATAATTATCTCCGGCCTGACTGCTCCAGTTCACAAGGTCCTCCAGCGTATAGCCTTCTGTCACTTCACGAATGGCTGCATCCAGCTTTTTCCAGAATAAAAGTGTAATACAGTCGGCCGCCCTTGGGCAGGTATTTACCTCTCCTTCCAGACATTCCACCGGGGCAAGGCTACCTTCTGTCAGCCTCAGGATATCCCCCAGAGGATATTCCCCGGGCTTTCTGGTAAGGCGATATCCTCCCTGAGGCCCCCGAATGCTTTTTACATATCCGGCTCTGGCCAGAACAGAGACGATCTGTTCCAGATATTTCACAGAAATCTCCTGCCTGGCCGCTATATCCCGGATCCTTACAGGCTCTCCCGTATCGTGGACCGCTATATCCAGCATCATACGGAGAGCATAACGTCCTTTTGTTGAAATCTTCATCTTATCCCTCAAAAAGCGGTGTGGAATAATATCTGTCCCCGCTGTCCGGCAGGATCACCACGATCGTCTTTCCTTTGTTTTCCGGTCTCTTTGCCAACTCGATGGCTCCGTGGAGAGCTGCTCCTGAGGAAATTCCCACCAGAATACCTTCCTTGTGTGCCAGAAGCTTTGCAGCGGCAAAAGATTCTTCACTGCCCAGAGTGAGGATCTCGTCATAGATCTGGGTGTTCAGCGCTTTTGGAACAAATCCTGCGCCAATACCCTGGAGTTTGTGAGGCCCTGCCGCGCCCCCTGAAAGTACGGGAGAATCAGATGGCTCTACTGCGACTACCTTCACCTGGGAATTCTGAGATTTCAGATACTCTCCGGTTCCGCTGATAGTGCCGCCGGTTCCCACGCCGGCAACCAGAATATCCACTTTCCCCTCCGTATCTTCCCAGATCTCCGGACCCGTGCTCTTTCGATGGGTCTCCGGGTTGGCCGGATTTTCAAACTGCCGGGTCAGGAAACTTCCTGGGATCTCCTTTGCCAGCTCTTCCGCTTTCTCAATGGCTCCTGTCATTCCCCTTGCTCCCTCAGTAAGAACGATTTCCGCCCCATAAGCCTTCAGGATATTTCTCCGCTCCACACTCATGGTCTCCGGCATAGTCAGGATCAGACGATAACCTTTGGAAGCTGCAATAGAAGCCAGTCCGATACCTGTATTTCCTGAAGTAGGCTCGATAATGGTAGCCCCAGGTTTTAAAAGACCTTTCTCTTCTGCGTCCTGGATCATGTTCCTGGCGATCCTGTCCTTTACACTGCCTGCAGGATTCAGATACTCCAGCTTCACCAGGACTCTGGCTTCCAGACCTTCCTCTTTTTCAATATTCCGGATCTCCATAAGAGGGGTTCTTCCTATCAGTTCCTCAACGCTTTTATAAATTCTCTCTGCCATAAAATACCGCCTTTCTTGTATTTCCTAGTAATTCTATAGGAATAGTATATCATTTAGGATTGTTTGTCAACCTTTCTCTTAAAAGTTTTAAAACTTATACAATCATGTTACCCCTTGTCGGGTATATTACAAAAAAAGATCCCGGAAACAGATCTTTTTCACCTGTTTCCGGGACCTTTCTTTTAGATAGGAAAAGTTATGACAAGATTCTTATTATCCCTCGATGGAAATATATTTCTTCTCTTCTACTTTCTTCGGGTCTTCTTTCGGAACTGTCAGTTTCAGGATACCGTCCTCAAACTTAGCATGGATGTCTTCCTGCTGAACATCCTCGCCTACATAGAAGCTTCTGCTCATGGTTCCTGTATAACGCTCCCTGCGGATGTATTTGCCTTCTTTGTTCTGCTCATCATTGTTTGCACCTTTGGTAGCGCTGATGGTCAGATAACCATTCTCCAATTTCGCTGTAACTTCCTCTTTCTTATATCCAGGAAGATCAATGTCCAATTCATAAGCATTGTCTGTCTCTTTAACATCTGTCTTCATAATGTTCTTCTCAGTCTTTCCGTATGCCGGAGTCCTTCTGAAAAATTCTCTCTCAAATGGGAAATCCATAAAATCATCAAATAAACTTTCTCCAAAAATACTAGGTACTAACATAAGTCATATCTCCTTTCAATAGACATCATATTATTTATTTTAGCACTTTGGACAGATCCAAGTGTTGATTTCGGAACTCAGGAACCTTTCTTTTTATCTCTTCCTTTGTTCTATATGTAATATAGCACGTATTATTAGCACTGTCAATGCTTGAGTGCTAATTTTTTTAAGATTTTTTATGTAATGCTGATAAAATAAGGGATTCTCAGCATTGCTCCATTCCCCAAATTCTTACTTTGTACTTTTTTTGTACCTTTTATGAAGAAAATCCTGCTGCCAGACAGTAATTGATACCATAAGGCAGCAGGCGTGTGGTTTATCCGATCTTCATATTTTCCTGCACAGCTTCCATTTTCTCCTGTATCTGGTTAAAATCCAGATGTGTATATACGTCCAGCGTAATAGATACATTTGCGTGCCCCATGATGTACTGCAATACTTTCGGCTCCAACCCAGTTTCCGCAAGTCTGGTACAGGCTGTGTGTCTTAATATATGTGCGGATATATGAGGCAGCAGTACCGGCTTTCTGTGTTCTTTTTCTGCCTTGCTATTCTCTGCCTGATTATATCCCTTTACCACATTCGCAAGCATGAAATTAACTGCATTTGTGGCGTAAGGTTTCCCCTGTGAGTTGGTAAAGACAAAATCAGAGATCCCCTCCACTTCCTGAATCTTCGCCGTCTTACCTAGTAGCATAGATAGTTCACGCTGCTTTATCAGGCTTTTTCTCGCCGCCGCTGTCAGAGGAATGTCACGCCGTCCGGCTTCCGTCTTTAACGGCTGTATATGGAACTGGCAGCCATTCCCCAGATTTTTATAGATCAACTGCTGCCGTACATGGATCACATTCTGCTTTAAATCCACATCAGACCACCGCAACCCGGTAAGTTCTCCCACCCGTAAAGCCGTTGACAATGCAAAAATAAGCATAGGATAGTAAACATTATACCGGGAACTTTCCTTTACAAAAGCAAGCATTTTCCCCTGTTCTTCTATTGTCATGGCTGTACGCTCTTTTTTCGTTCCGCCTATTCCCTTTTTACAGTCCTTTGCCGGATTCTTCCTGATAATGTCTGATTCTACCGCCAGTTCTAAAGCAGGATAGATCAGGTTATGATACAGCTTAATTGTATTGGCCGCATATCCATCTTTCGCAAGACCGGAATAAAAAGCCCGGATATGGAACTGCTTTATCTTCGCAATTTTCATCTTGCCTAAATCTGTATCTTCTATGGCGCTCTTCCATACGGCCAGATAATTACACCGAGTACTTTCCCGCAGATCAGATTTTGTTTCCATATATGTATAAAATAGCTGGTTCAGCGTCATGTCTCCCTTACTGCTGTCTATGCCGTCCTGTAAATCCCGTTCGATCTGTTTTTCTTTCTCCCTGAGTTCTACCAATGTAAGGGCGTAAACTGTGCGCTTTTTACCAAATAAATCCGTATAGCGGTATAAATACCTGTTATCCTCTTTACGCTGTAATTCCCCATTACGCAATATCCGTCCTCTGTTATCTGTTCTCTTTTTAGCTGCCATATTTACCCCTGCCTTTCTGTACTGTTATCTGCCCTTCCCTCAAATTAATCACGCTTTCCTGCTTACACTTTGGACAGAATAGCGGAAAATTTTTGAGTTCCGTTTTTCCGTCAACATGTAATCTTGTCTTTTTCTCACATACCGGGCACAAAATAAAGCCTTTATCATCAATCATACTGATTTACCTCTCTGTAATTTGCAGTAAGGCAGCAGGAAGCTGCCCCTCTGCTTTACTTAATCAATATCACTGCTGCCTGAATGAGATTTACCACAAGAGAGAGAAACAACGCCTTTTGAAACACTATTTTTTCCCTCTTTATCTGGTTTATAACACCTGTTGCCATATTTTCATTTCTTCCTGCTGTCACTATGCCGCTACTCCTTTCCTCTTTTTCCTAATAGCCCGTCTCAATGGCGCTATCTGCTGTTCCGGGTTATATTGTTCAACTGCTGACACTGTAACGGTTCTTATCCCCCTGCTGGTTCTTACAATCAGCTTTTCTCCCGGAGACACCCGATCAATCAGCACTCCTGGCAACTCCCACATATAAATCTTTCCTCCCTGCCTGTGATATGCCTTTACGATCTGTCTTTTCCCATACCTGATAGGAACATACTCAAGTCCATTCTTTACCGCCAGTAAATAACTTGTATACCCGTCTATCAGGTGATTTCTGCTATCTAAAACAATTTCTGACTGGAGCAGATTCGTCTCGTTGAAATACTGCTCTTTCTTCATCATCTTTCCCGGCTTTGGTTGATTCTCTCGGAAACACTGGAAAATCTGTATATTATCTGTTCTCATAACTTTTGATTCTCCTTTTAACAATCTCAATGCGATTCCCTGTGCCTTGCTTTCCCCTATTTCATTGGCAATCTTCATCACCTGATAAAGCAGAGGATTATCCTTCAATTCTCTTTGTATTTCTATCTCTTCTTGTTGCATGGCTGCTGTCCTCGCTTTCTTCTGGCTCTTTCCTGCCGGATTCCCTGTATTCTTCCATAATGGTAGAGCGTTGTTAAAAAGCCCGCCAGATTCTCAGCGTCTCCCTCTTTCGGAACACAGCCGTACACTCTGGCCATTTCTTTACAAAATCGTATTTCATGCGCTTCTGAATACTCATAAAGTCTCCTTGCTTCTATTATCGGCGCCACCTGGGCCACTGAAAGAGATTGTACAAATACCTCCCGTCTTTTTTCAGCGTCATATCTATTATTCCATGCCTTTACTGCATTTTGTTTTGCTTCCTCTAATGTCGTAATATGATCTGAAAACGCTGACTTGCCCGAACTATACGCATTTGAAACGGTATGGCACTGCGTACAGGTTATTCTTACAATCTGAAAACCATTGTCAAACGGATCATCTGCAATCTTCATTACCGGGTGTCCACCGCAGAACGGGCAAGTCCTTAACTGTTCCAACTTTATTTCCTGTGTCATTTTTATATATCCTCTTTCTTTACAGAGGGCAGCAGGTGTGTTATACTTCCTGCATACCCCAATTTGCTAGATTATCGGGTTACTTGCCCCTATCAGAGTTGCCGCTCTGGTAAGGGCATTTCTTTTTTCTCTTTCTTGTGCTTCCAGATGTACAGCAACATCTCTCAATAATTTCATGGCGTATTTGTCAGCTTGCTCCTCATAAACATCATGCAAAGGGCTGTTAATTATATCCCCCTTATCATAGTGCAAAAAATAATGAGCCAATTCATGAGCCAAATTGTAATTAATGTCACCTATGTCCATTCCTGCACGAATACCAATTCTTTTTCCCAAAATCCTGCCATCACTCGATTTAAAGTCTGCAAAAAGCACTCGCAAACCGTTTTGATGTGCAATTTTAATCAGTATAGAAAATATATCTCCTTTATCTATCATAATCACCCCACATTTTACTTTAATTGTTTTATACACTTATCGTCTGCACCTGTGACCGTCCAAAGAACCGGGCTTTGTATATCTTCCCGTCTCCCCTGCTGCCCCAGATCAGATCAGCACCAAATAAAGCCTTGCTTCCATGAATAACCTCATATCCTAATTTCTTCCATCCGCTCCATGTATTTGTATCTTCCCTGACACCTGCCATGGTTTTCGCAGATTCAATCCTTTTTGCATTAACTTCCTCAGCCTTTGCTGACAACCAAGCCCTGTGTAAGCATTCCCCGAAAGAAAGTTCCTTTTTCTCCCGGTAAATTCTCCATGCTCTCAACATGATCTTTCTTAAATCGTACTTCATACTTCCTATCTCCTTTCTTATCAGGTAAGTCTTTCAACAGCCCCGGCAGGCTTTAAACATCTAGCGGCTTCTGCGGCATCTCAATCTCTCTTATTCCCGGTGTTACGTTGTATTCTTGCTTTCCCTTTCGGTACCCCCGTCTACCTTCGCTGTTTTATTTTGTTTTCCCTTACCTTGTGATTATATTATACTATGGGCACATAGATTTATCTATTGACATACCGCACAAATTCTATGGGTACATATAAAGAAAAGTTTGTGCACATTTTCTATGGACACATAGATTTACAAATGCTATAATATCAGTGTAAGGTGGAAAAAAAGACTCTTTATCCTGCCACCCCCATTAACCACGGAAAGAAGGAAGGTGTCAGAAATGTCAGACGAAAAAAAGGGGCGATATACCGAAGCACAGGCTAAAGCGGCTAAAAAATATCTCAAAGAATCTGTTGAAGATGTTAGAATCAGAGTTCCAAAAGGACAGAAAGCAGTTATTAAGGCCCATGCCGAAAAACAAGGGGAAAGTATGAACGCTTTTGTAATTCGTGCCATAGATGAAACAATGAAGCGGGATAGCAGCAGAAAACTAGATAAAGAATGAGTGCGGCTTGCTGCCTTTTATCAGGTAACGCTACAAGAAATCCTATATGCTCTATATTCCTCGATTTTCCATGTTCTTATATATTATTATGAAGTAGTTATCATTTATGGTCAGAAAATGGTTATATGAACGTTATACGCAGTCACAGCGGTATATCAATAAAATGGAGATATGCTTGATAAGGAAGGACAAGGACTCCTCAAAATGTCTTGAATCCTGCTGCCAGATGTGCTATATTGAGAATAGAAAAGGGAAAGCCATAGAAGCGACTTACCCCGAACACTAAAGCATTAACCTTTTGTGAGGTTAGCCGTCATTATTCGCAGTAATGGCGGCTATTTTCTTTTATCCTTGAAAATCTCATAAACAAGACCAACAAGGGCAACAATGAATATTAAAAGCTGAATCAGATCAGCATATGTAACATACATTGGCAAGCCCTCCTTTCTTTCGTCTGGAGGGTTAGCCCCTCCGAAAATCAGAGGGTAAGCCGCCCGGCTCTATGGTTTCCCGTGTTCCTATTCTACCATGCCGCCATTATTTCTTCAATCTCATTTCTATGTCCTGCTGCCATTTATAACTTCTTTCATTTTCCAACATCAGCATTACAGGTAAATCCATACATTATCATGTTAATAAATTTTTTCTTATATCATACCTTTTACACGGTTTTTCTCGGAAAAACTCCCACACGTAATCGTGTCATTAAATTCACTATATATCATAAAATACTAAGTTTTACTAAGTTCCTATATGCAAAAAATTTTAGGTTTTTTGAGGTTTTCCGAAGAATATATGTCAAAAAAGCAGGCTTTGGCAGGCTCTATATACTAAAAAATGTAAGGTTTTGTAAGGTTCTTTCAGCCTATGGAACCATAATTTCCGTTCCTACTCTGATTCCGGCACACATACAGTCATTTTATCCTGAACCAAATATAGTAATATATCCATTAAGTCTGAAATAAGCGGCCTGTTGTCCCGTAGAGGTTCCGGCTCCCGACAGTATGATTACTTTAATGCTTCCCTTGCAAAATATTGAAATGTCGAAACTATGTAATATCCGCTGTATTGCTTATCTATGAACTGCACATTTGTTCCGAATCGGTGTTCCCACGTTTTAAGGCTTGCCATATATGCGGCAGGATTCATTTCAGTGCGGTATTTATGCGTTATTACTGAAGAATAGCCACCCGGCTCCTCAATCATCAGATAAATCTTGCAACCATCATTTCCTGCCTTTAAAAATTCCTTTTCAAACCGTTCCCGTTCCTGCGCCAGATTGCCGCTTAATTCTTCAAGGCTTGCTTTGCGCTCTATCACAATATCCCTGTGAAAATAAATGTCCTCCCCTGCCGCTGCCGATGGAATATAAAACGAATAGTCTCCATAATCTAACTTTGCTGAGATATAGGCAATTCCCTGTTTCTTAAAGTATTCCAGTATGTGACTATTTTTCTTCTCCCGGCTGTCTACCAGTACAACAAGGCTCTTTGTCAGCTTCTTTAATTCCTCTATTGAAAATCTATATTGCTTCATGCCTTATTCAGTGCCTTTCCTTTCCGCTCTAATTCGTTTATTACAGCCAGAATCAGATCCTTGCATAACTCACACTCGTATTTCTGGTTAATCACCCCGGCATCTTCAACCAACTTTTCCCAATAGGATTCCTTCTGCTGCACATGATAATATTTCTTGAATAACGTCCAGATTTCGCCGAAATAAGCAAATTCTGTTTTCATTTCCTCGTTCGTTGACAACTACTGCCACCTCCCTGATAATCGGACACCTTACGGAAGAGCTACGAAAAATCTCCCTGTCGGATTTCCTGTATATACTCTGCTGCAAGTTCCTCATCTAAATAGATTACTCTTGTTTTGTAGTTCAATAAGTCCAGTGATCCAGCCAAACGTTGCAATTCATCTACTTCCATATCGCCGTAAACTTCAAAGATTCCACATATCCTACTCCCATCTGGTAAAGCGGACTTAATTCTTGAAATAATCTTTGCGTCTGTACATTCCACTCCTTTTTCTATCAACTGATGTGCCTGATTTGCGCTCCGTCCATTCTTTAGGCGAAAATCCGTTATGATATTACGAACTTCTAACTTTACCCCGATCGCTGAAAATAATTCCTTTAAGATCATATCTTTATCCTTTCTCTAATAATTGTCAGCGCTACAAATCTATATGTGCGAAAAAAAAGCGGAGAGTTCGACGGAGAGTTGGCGGAGGGTTTGAATTGCTCAAAAAATCTTATTTTATGCGGGTTTGCGTGTCCTTGCAAGACGGCGGAGGTTTTTTTCCCTCTTCTATATGTTTATACATGCAGTATTATTTTTAAATTTTTTCTTTATTTAGCAAAAATAATCTCCGCTTCTCCGCAAGCATTGATTTTAAAGGCTTTCTTGCTCCGCTTTGTCCTCTAAAATCTCCGCTTTCCCTCCGCCTTCCCTCCGCCTTATGAAGATGGAATTTCCTGCTGCATATATTTGTCCTCTGTAATAGTTTGAAAATCACTTTCTATCAGCTTCAGATTCCTATATACCATCACTCCACGCTTATTACCTAAATTTGCTTTTCCTACTGGACACCCATTAGCTTCCATCCGATCTTTGATATTCTGCTTATTTACGCTGTTATATTCATGCTCATTGCACCAACGGATATAATCCGCTTCAAAATCAGGCTTAGAAACCATATCTTCTTTGTTTCCTGTAACGATATAAAATTCTGCCAGATACCGAAATACCGTGTCCATCTTTCCCCTGTATTCCCTGGCGGCAGATTCACAAGACTGTGCCTTCGTCAATATGTAATGATTGTCTATAAGCCTATGCAGCCCCTCTAAAAACCAATTAAAGATAGCGTTACACTCCTTGAGCATTTTATCTAAGATTTCCCCGTCACGCCGTCTCTGCTCTATAGTGTTCGTACAAGGTACGATACAGAGCCGTTCAAATAAATGCCCACCTTTATCGTCGCTAAAAGTAGGAAGGTTATTGCAGGCAATAATGATTCCACCTGTAAACCGATAATCAAACGGCTGTTTTCCCTTCTTTTCACACTTAATAGCGTCTCCACCTGTAAGCTGCTTAAAGATAGAACTGTCCTTGATTTCACTGCTTGTCTGATCTCCTATACTGATGATCCGCTTCCCCACAATGCTCCCCAATGCAAATTTAGAAGATTCATTCATATTCTGGATAGGGATATTTACCGTTTTATCCTCACCCAACAATTCACTAAGAAGATTTATAAATTGTGTTTTCCCGGTATTTCCCAGTAGCGACCATAGTACAAGGCAACATTTAAGCCGATATACCTTTACATTTGAAAGCAACAGGCCCCCATACTCCTGTAATATTGCTATCTTCGCTTTATCCACTTCCCCGTCACAATCACGGCAAAGATCGCTGATATATTTATCAAATACGGGCTTGTAGTTATCGTCTGGCTGGTATTCACATTCAAACTGAATCGTGCTGTATAGCTTTGGTGTATGCGGCTCTAATCGTCTGCTTTTTAAATTATACAGGCCATTTTTGAGGTTTATACAACTCTCATTCTTGTCAAGTTCCCGGAACGAACAAATATTGTCCTCCCGGCTCATCAATAACCCATACACATTATTTAATAGGCTGTCGCTTGCAAGATTACTGGGGATATATCTTAAGATAATAGATTTCACTTTATTGCGATTGCATTTATTGTATACACCATGCTCATAAAGGTAAAAATCGTCCTTTTCTTCATCAGGCCGCCTTACAATTAGATAAGGAAGCCCTTTACTGATGCTATATGCCAGCATACCCCCATTTACTTTTAATGTCTGCTTTTCTCCCGTTCCTGTTACATACAGCCACGGCGCACCAATGTTTTCTGAATATTCAACCAGGCACTTCAATTCCTCTTTGGTATGCCCTTCCTTTTGAAGATAGTCCGTTACATCTCCCTTATCTGCTTCCGATGTAGTTGTCCACCGGATAGAGTGAGCATAATGTTTTAAATCCTTAACAATCTGGTCTTTCAGCTTTAGGCCCGGTTCGTCATTATCTGGAAGGATAACCACCTTTGCGCCCGTAAAATAATGTGCATATTCCTTTTTCCAGTCGTTCACCCCTCCGGCGGTCGTAGCCGTATAGCCCAGCTTCCTAAGTGTTTCAACATCTTTCTCGCCTTCTACGATATAAACAGGATAACCGGATTTGATTGCCCTTAATAATTCTGGCAATCGGTACAATGTCGCAATCCCTGCTGTCTTGCAATAATCATACCTGTCATTTTCCCGGTCAATCGTGATATATCTGATCTCTTTACCTTCAAACCGTACTTTTGAGTACAGATACTTGCCGTCTGCTGCCTTGTAATCGTAAACTGCTTCTATGTGTTTCTTCTGGCCGTATTCAAGCCGTTCACGCCATTTCGGAGGTTCATAATTTCCTAGGTCCTTAAATGATAGTCCTACAGCTCCCAGAATACTTTCTGTATTACACCCGGCATGGCATCTAAATAAAATTTTATTGTCTTTTAGTGATATGGTGAGACTGGCTTGTTTGTCCGTATGTACAGGGCAGATACATTGCGCCCGATTAGAGTAACGCCTTTTCACCTGAAAGCGGGATAGTATTTCTTCATAAGTCACACCCTCACCACCGTTCTGTTAATACTCTCGACTAAGCTCTCGTTCATTTACTCCCCCGCAAGTGTATCAAGATACAATTCAATCTTTTTTACCTGGTATAGCGTCCTTCTCCCGACTTGAATACGTGCCCCTGCGTCAGTTCCGATCTTAACCGCCGTTGCTTTTCCACAATTAAGCATACCTGCTAATGTGTCAGCATTAACCGTCAAAGTATGTGCAGCTATTGCCCTGTCCATTGTTTTTCTCATATGCATTTCTCCTTTTATTATCGTCCATCTATCTTTTTATCGTCTCAATAGCATTCGTGCACTACGCTATGAAACCATTATACCAAACTCGATTTAAGGGATTTACTCTATAATTTCACGGAAATTTAATATTTATCTTATGTTATTTAATGTTTAATTTTGTCTACTTTTTTTATAGCGATTTTCCATTTTAGACAAACCAATTTTTTCATATATAATAATTTTTTTGTTAATTTTATAAATTTTTTATAAACTAATTAAATAAAAACACTCCATATCAATTAAAATATTTTCTTTCGACAATACCTTAGTAAACATTTAATGCTTTTCTTGTCAAACTTTTTTCCTAATTGTCACAGTATTATCACAAGAATAGCCTTCGTATGCATATAACTAACTTGTTTATATTTAATACGGGAAATAGAAAAGATTGCAAAAGAATAAGAAAAGCCCCTACTGGCGCCAACGCCGGCAGGGGTAACTTTGTACCTTTTTCTGTACCTTTTTCGTGGTACACAATAAAGCGTGATAAATTGAAAATCCGTGTCCATATCTGTAAAGTATTGATTTTAAGCCGTTCTTAAAACATGATAAACACCGATAAAAACCGCAATGTATTAACAAGAGGTGAGTGCTAATTTTTTAAGATTTTTTAGAAACGTTAAATGAAAAAGTTATTTCTGGTTTTTTTCTGTTTTCCTTCTTTCTAAAATCGGGGGGTGGATTTTACTTCTGCAATCATGTTATCCTGTAATCCCCAGAGCAGATCGGTGGTTATTATGGCAACTCATCATACTGGTAACTTTAAACACCTTACTCTCTCTGACCGTGCAAATATTGAGATCATGATTGAAAAGGGCTTCTCTTTTTCACAGATGGCAAGGGCTCTTTCCAAGGATTCCTCTACCATCTCTAAAGAAATCCGACGGCATCGTTTCCTTATTCCCCACTATCGGGACGAGAACCGCCGCAGACGCTGTTCCTTTGACTGTCCGGCTTTTCTCCCATGATCTATCCACAGCTCTTAAGGCCTCCTTACGTTTGCATCAGCTGTCCTAAACTGCATACCTGTTCCCATGACTTCTATTTTTATCGGGCAAAATACGCTGAAAACTCCTATCAGGAGGTCAAATCTTCTTCCAAATCCGGAATCAATCAGTCTCCGGAATCTCTGGAAAAACTGGCCAAACACAGCCGCCCATCCAGATTGTTCTGTTGTGGAAATGGACGTCGTAGAGGGGGCTGGCAGCAAAAGCTCCCCTATCCTCCTCACTCTTTTCTTTCGCAGCTGTTCCTCTATGTTCCTTTTTTTCTTGGAGAGCGATTGCAGAGCTTCTATCAGGGATGTTTTTGACTTCCTATATGCCGCCCTGGTACCTGCCCGGTATTCTAGGCTTTTTCCGTGATCCTGACTGATTGCAAACAGCCACTTTCCGCGGCCAGCAGGGCCGCATTTCCCAGCCAGTCAGGGCCATATTAAGCGGTCGGCTTTAGAGATCGGCAGGGCAAGAGGGGCTCCGCCCTGCTGATCAGTATTGATCGTTGTCACCGAAGGCTATGCCTTCTCAATCAGTACGGTAAATCCTGTCGTCAGCCTTCGCCGGATTCCGTCAAGCTTACCGTAACACTCCTTCTCGTCACTCAGCTGGTTTCCCCACTCATCTGGTGAATACTGACAGGTGAAGAGAGTGGAGGTCCCAAGGTCATCCCGAAGTTTTATGAGATGGTATAGGATCTTGATCCCTTCCTCGGAATACCGGCTGATAGCGAAATCATCAATGAACAACAGCTGGATCCGTGCATAGTACCTGATCCTCTTACGGTACTTATTCAGATCTTCCTGCCGGTTGAGAACGATCAGTTCGTCCAGCAGATCACTATAATCTACAAACTTACAGCGATAGTTGCGCCTGCATGCTTCTACACAACAGGCAGACAGAAAATAGGACTTGCCAGCGCCGGTGACTCCATAGACCCCCACATTCTGCCGGTTCTCAGCAAAGTGGAATGTCAGAACCTGTTCAACAGTGGCATCATTATAGATGCGCCCGTTGCCGGTTTTCAGGTTCTCAGTCACAGCCCCTTTGTTGATCAGGCTGCTGAGCCGCAGATTTGTTTCAAACCGCTTATTGAGGGTTTCTATGTACTGAGGCTCCAGGACTTCACGAATGAACTGCAAAGCGGTATAGCTGCCGAATTCAGGGCTTTCAGACAGTTCCACAAAGCGCTGGGCAGCCACCGGCAGGGATAGTGTGTCCAACATCTCATAGATATCGTTGGTTTCACTCTTCATGGCCGGCCTCCGTTTCCTGACGCTTCAGCAGGTTCTTAAGGGAATACTTACGATATCTATAACCTCTCTCCCATAAAGCCTTTCTAAGCTTCTTTTCAATTACACTATCCTTGGATCTGATATGTTGCATATTCTTACGGCGTTGTTCTTTTGTTAGATTATCCATCTAAAATCACTTCCTTGTCCTATACTGCTTGCCGCAATATATATACACTTTATCACAGCAGAAGATTAATTTAAGCTTCTAAAATTCACCATACAATATATCCTGCTTATTCCTCTTGTCCTTTCTTAATAAGCCTTGCTATAGGCGTCAGGTCTGTAAATACGCTTCCAATAATATTACCACAAACAGGGCAGGTAATATCTTCTTGTTCTCGATTACCTTCCCATATAGATTTGTCATCATATTCCGAAACAGATCCACATTGTCCACAGGTTACTCTATGAATCATTGTTTATCCTCCTGCCTTGTTAAAATTTTCATCAGTATGCCGTAAATTAAAAATGCGTAATATTGATTGCAACTAATTGCAACTAAATTGCAACTAGTTGCAATTCAATCTATTCAGCAAACCATCTTGCGCCGGCTCCTTTTCCTTCAACATAGATCTTGCCTTGTTCTTTTAATTCACGCATTAGGACTTGTATTTCTCCGCGTGACAGACTCGGCAGAACCTGCTGTAATTCCTTAAATTGCGTTCCTTTATTTTTATTCTTCTGTATATGTGTCAAAATCAATTCTTTGTTGGTATCACGATCTAATCCCACAATTCGAGTATGTATCCCTGTTTTCCCCACCGCGGCATACAGCTGCCGTGCAAGCACATATTTATTTCGTCCGATATGTTCTACCACACCTATATCTGCCAATCGTTTTAAACGAGATCGTAAAGATTCCGGAACAGGATTTTCATGATATAAGGCATTCACGATTAAAAAATCAGATGTTGAAAACGACTCAAGTCTTTCTTCACCTATTTTCTTAATCACAGAAAGCATCTTTTTATCTATAATCAATCCGTTCAGAGTCAAACTAACAAAGTTGTTATCCGTACCAGTAAAATCTGGAAGATCTTTCGCTTCCATGATGCTGATTTCATAAATCAGATTCATACCTTGTCCGGATCTTTCCACTAAGCCGCATAATGACAATATCTCCGCTATACGTCTGTTGCGAGGAGACTGACGGTTTAAGATATTATCCACCGTGATTCCATTTGGAAAACCTCCGGGGCTTTCCACTACTAGCCGATCACGGTACTGACGGATAAAAATACTTCCACTCATCTGATACATTCGGTGTGATACTGCATTCAAAATTGCTTCCCTCACCACGCGCTCATTAAATGTAGAAATGTCATAAATAAAAAAGCCATCCTGGTAATGCTGCTTATCATTCCGCAAGTTGATAAGTTCCCAAATCCGATCATAGCAAGAAAAGAATCCCGATTGAAATTCTTCTCGTTGACTTGCAGGACCTGATGCATCAGATGAGCGATATTCAAACACTATCTCCGCCTGTGGCAGAAATCTTCTGATAGCTGAACGTTTACCAAAGAGGATCAACGCCGCATAAGTAATGCCTTCTTCGGTAATCGCCTCGCAGTCTCTAAGCAGTTGTTCGGACTCTACACCTTTTAATCTTGTATTTCCACTTTTTTCTATCCATTTTTTTCGGAATACTTCAACGGCGTTTTCATCAATATCACTGAATTTGGCGTCAACACAGACTGTGCCTGAGAAATCCACTCCTGTTTCTTCATAAATTTTGCGTCGCACATCTTCCGGCATCGGAATAAGACTGTCACCTTCATACCACCATGCAACCCCATCTGTCTGTACGGGAAGCCCCAATGGTCTCGAGGCCACATCAAGCACCAAAACACGTTTTCCATTATATTCATATAACTGAAAATCTACCATGACTTTGAGCTTGTCAATCAAACCTTTTCTTGTACGCTCCGGTTGATCAAAAGCAGCGCTTCCTACAACCTGACGGGGACGTTTATCCGATATTCCAAATACAAGTTTCCCGCCGCCACAGTTTGACAGAGCGCAACAAATGCGGGCTGCCTCGGAAGAATCAAATCGACTTTTTGCTTCCTTGAACTGTACCTGCTCTCCCTCTTTGGCATTTAAAAGTTCCTTTATTGCATGATCATCCTGCATTATCTCTCTCCTTAATTTTTTATTTCAATTATATTTATTCCTTAGGATATTGATTATAAAATAGTAATCTATATTATATTTTATATGATTTATCAGTATTTTTCATCCTCTAATATTCTTATCCTGCATTTATAATTTTCACACTGTGTTTATCCCACATCACACTACACCATTTATTGCACTATTTTCCAAAAAACCACACTATTGGGCACTCCCGTACAAAAAGACAGAACCCGCAAAAACCTTGTAAAATAAGACTCCACGGGCTCTGACGCCACAGGATAAAACCACACGGCAAGAGGTGTGTGCTAATTTTTTTTAAATTTTTTTTCACTCTTTTTTTATCCCTTAAATGAAATACTTATTTCTACCTTTTTATCTTACTAAAGAGTCTTATATAATCATAGCCAGCCAATACTCTTATATTTTTCCGTATAGATAAGTAAAAATAATACCGCCAACGTTACCACTTACTTACCGATCCGCTTTACTTATTCCGTAAATATGTTTAATTTGTAGCTTGGCCTGTTTTCCCAGCCTGGTCCGTAGCTTCCATTTATCCAGCAGCTTCTCCCCCCTTACCAGCTGCATCTTCCGCAGTTCGTACATGGGATACAGCTTTTCTTTTTGATTTTCGCTTCCCAGGGCAGGATTTCCACCAAAGACGCTTCTGATCTATGGATTGTCCACTGCTGATTTCGCACCTGAAAACAGATTTCCTCTCCGTCAATTCTGATCTGTACCGGATCAATATGGATTTTTTCCGGATGCATGCAGCTTTGATAAAGAACAGGTGAAATTTCCATTTTTCCGTTTCTGATCCGGAACGTATGAGAAGCAGTGATAATTAAAAGTTTTCCGTCTTTTTCTTCTCTGATTTCCGGCGGCGGCACACAAGGATAGGGATACTCCATATCTACTTTAATCATTCCAAGCTCTGTCTGCCTTTCCACTGCTTTTCTTCCGGTTCCCGTCTTTTCGCCATCTGATAAATTATCTTTACCTTTCATTGTCAGGATTTCCTTTCAGCTTTTCATTTCTTTTTCCTATTATATCTTATTCCTATAGGGTAAACCACTAATTTTCTCTGTATATAAGATAACCTTAAAATGAATAATTAAATTTAAAGTAAAAAAGGGAGCTGCCCCATTAAACATGTATCAGAAATATTTCCGATTTTGCTTAATGTGGCAGCTCCGCTCTTTATTTTATACTTATTCGGGAAGGATTATCACTCAATAGCGATTGTCTTTTTCTCCTCCACAGCTTTTGCGTCCTTTTTAGGAATGCTGATCCTCAGGATGCCATCTTCATATTTTGCCTTCACATCCTCCTGGGTGATGCCGTCTCCTACATAAAAGCTTCTCTGCATAGCTCCGGCGTAACGTTCTTTCCGGATATATTTACCTTTCTTATCTTCCTCGTCTTTATCCAGACCCTTAGAGGCTGAAATCGTCAGATATCCATTTTCCAGACCGATATGAATCTCATCTTTCTTAAATCCCGGAAGATCCACATCCAGTTCATATCCTTTATCATGTTCCCGAACATCTGTCTTCATCATGTTCTTAGCGTTCTTACCATACAATGGATTCCTTTTTCCCCAGAAAGCTTTATCAAAATCATCCATCCAATCATCAAATAAGTTTTCTCCAAAAATACTAGGCATTAACATAAGTCATATCTCCTTTCAACAGACATATAAAATATATA